>Ga0209283_10001127_pt1 | contig 14255 bp, 14 predicted proteins | sample CZO8metaG_2_FD_188354 | JGI IMG/M metagenome (GOLD analysis project Ga0209283, IMG submission 188354) | Vadose zone soil microbial communities from the Eel River Critical Zone Observatory, Northern California, USA - CZOApr15con2H1.8 metaG... | ecosystem: Environmental > Terrestrial > Soil >...
CTCCCTCGGGCGTCTTGACCAGCGCGATGATGCCGCCGTCGGCGCGTAGCCCGCTCGCGCTTTGCTGCCGGTCGACCGCCTGGGACGACTGCGAGCTCGGATCCTGGAAGCCTCCCACCTGAAGCGACTTCGACACCGGCCCGCCGAACACACCGGCCACCGCCACGAACGCGATCGCCACGACGACGACTACCCACGGCACCCTGTTGATTACATGCGCTAGTCGTTCGAACATTACTTCTTGGCCTCCTTCCCAGCCTCCAGGTCTTTCGCCAGCCGCCCATACCAGTCAGCGCACCACTCGTGGAGCGCGATGCCGAACTTCATCACCTCGTACTTCATGCGATGCGGCTGCGCCCGGGCCATCGGCTCGTGCTCGCGCAGCGCCTCCGCCACGTGCTGGTGCCGGCGGCGCATCGCCTCGAGATGGCGCGCCGTCTCCTTGCGCGACATCGCGTCGGCGAAGAAGAGCTTGAGCAGCATCTCGTCGCGGATCTCCAGGTTCTCGATCGCGGGGTCGGCCACCCACGCGTGAAGCGTCTGCCGGCCTTTCGCGGTCAGGTGGTAGAGGGTTCGCTGCCGGGTGCCGCGCGAGGCGTCCTCGGCCTTGATCAGCCCCGCCTCGGACAGGCGTTTCAGCTCGGGATAGATCTGCCCGTAGCTGGTCGCCCAGAAGTGGCGCGTGGAGATGTCCGCGAGCTGCTTGATGTCATAGCCCGAGTGCGGGCCCAGGCCCAGGATGCCCATAACGACGTAGGCTGTCGGGCCCAACTCCATATCGCCGCTAGATATATCATGCGGATGTATCGGTCGTCAATATCGAGAGGGATGGAAAAAGGAACAGCCGAACACACTCACGGCGATTGACCCGCTTTCGTGGACGGGTCATCGCTTAGAGGATCGTGGTTGAGTGCCCTGACTTGGTTCGCTGACAGCCAAGAAGACAGCCAAGTCGGCGGATGACTGCGGACAAACGTGGACGATCCTGGAATCCGAATGTCCGCGACCGAACTGCAGTGCATCGTGATGGACGCTAGTGGACGCCAGCCCCGCGGTCTTCAAAATTGTGTGCGGGTGTACAGCGACGTCCAGCCAAGTTCGCTTTCGTCCGCTGGTGTTCGCTCTCGCCGACTTTGACAGCCATTGACAGCCAAGCCCGGTCGTCGGATCGGCTACCTAATCTTCTGCCAGGGCGGTCCCACGTCCGCGCTCGCCGTGCCCCGCTGACAGTTTTCTGAATCGTTTGCGGGCCCCAACCAGGAGATCGGTGATGCTTCTGATAACCCTCCGACCGCTACAGCATCTCCACGGTCTGGCAAACCGTTGCATCAATCGGGAACGCCAGTCGTCGACGGTGAAAGCGTCTCATCATTGGAGTGTGGTCGTAGACTCGCCATTCACCGAATTCGTGCGGACGCCACTGGGCAGTAGCCTCGTGGTCGGGGCAGCGGTCGTCGCAGTCTTGGGGACGATTTTCTGGGCGCGCCAGCGAGGTCACTCTGAGCGCTGGAACGTGGTAGCCGGCGGAAGCGTGGGCGCCAGCGAGGTCGCTCTGCTTAATCTTGTACTGGGCACTGCAGGGATCTGGCGCTCCACCGACTACTCATTGCCAGCCCTCGTTCTTGGGTCCGACGTCCTGCTGGTCGCGGTGCTCCTCGCATGGGTGGTTGCGTTCTACCGATTGGTGTGGCGGTGGCTTCCAGCACGGATCATCGCGGCACCGCTACTACTCGCCATCGCCCTGCTTACCATCGCCGGCGACGAGTCGGCGCTGGCGCGGCACTACATTGCCTTCGGTGACGGGTACACCGCGTGGATGGATGGTCTGGTTGCCGTGACGATTTTTGTCGTCCCGGTACTCGCGTACGAGCTGATTCGCCGTCTGAGAGCCTCGCCAGTTAGTTGACCCTAGCGCCGCACCCAACAAGACAATGCTGGCGGCCACCACCGACCACAGATAAAAGGGGAAGTGAGGTAGGAGCCAGAGCGCGGTTCAGCAGAACTGAGGCGGATGTGAGGCAGCCTGCAGCGATCGGGAGCGCCGCGACGCCGAGGTGCCACCTCCACACGGTGATCGTGTAGACGGGCGTGACGGCCAGCATGGTGATGAACATCAGGAACGTGGACGTGCCGAACACGTCAGCAACCGACGCGGAGATGTTGGCGACCACGCCGGGCCGCCCTAGGAACCTTGACACAACCTCTGGAACCATCAGCACGAATGGGATCAGCAGCAGCCCACGAAAAAACCACAAGGCTGTTGTCTTGTAGGTTCCTCGTTGGTCGCGCTCCTCGCGCTGCGCCGACGTGGTGTAAGCGTTCGCCTGATTGCCGATCATGCAACGCCTCCAGGGACCGGACTATGTCTTTGCCTGCGGGACGTGGAGCTCTGGACCCCAGGCACCATCCTCTGCGCAAAACGGACTTGGAATGCCGTGCGAGTTGTACACCGCGGGTCTTGGAGCCGATTCCCAGGTTCACGCGCGATACTCGGTCAGGTGAGCGTTCTGGACGCGATCCTTTCAGCGACGATCTCGCGGCGGCGCTTGATGCTGGCCGTCCTCGGCGCGGCCGGTTCGGCGATCGTGGCCGCTTGCGCGGGAAGTACGCGGACCGGCTCCGCGCCAACCGCTTCCACCTCCGCGACAGCCTCGGCATCCGGAGTGCCGGTCGCGACGCCGACGTGCATCGTCACACCAGCGGAAACCGAAGGACCGTACTTCGTCGACGACCGGCTCAATCGCGCGGACATCAGGGTCGATCCTTTCGACGGGTCGGTGCGGCCGGGGGTGTCCCTGAGCCTGACCTTCAACGTGGCGAAGGTCGGGACGACTTGCACGGCCCTTGAGGGCGCGCAGGTCGACGTGTGGCACTGCGATGCGCTCGGCGTCTACTCGGACGTCAGCGCTGAGAGTACCGTCGGGAAGCGATACCTGCGCGGATACCAGGTCACCGATTCGACCGGGACAGTGACATTCTCGACCATCTACCCAGGTTGGTACCAAGGCCGCGCGGTACACATCCACTTCAAGGTGCGCACGTTCTCGGGCGCCCAGAAGACGTTCGAGTTCACCTCCCAGATCTTCTTTGACGACGCAATCTCCGACGAGGTGTTCCAGCAGTCGCCCTACAGCTCGCGCGGTGCCCGTGACACGCGCAACGCCGTCGACATGGTCTACACATCGAACAACAACAGTGGCGCGATGCTGCTTGCGAACGTGACCAGGTCCGATGTCGGCTACCGGGCGTCCTTCGGGATCGGCCTCAGGCTCGCCTGACGAGGTTGGGGCCGCTTGCGTGCTTATAGGTCCGCCTCCGCGCCCGGCTTTCGGGCCGCCCAACAGCAATCACCGCCAGGACTGACCGTGACCCAGTCCAACCATTTCTGGCATAGCTCCTCGCGGGACGTGTCTTCCGGGTGGCTCATGCGCCGATCATATTGACCGTCGCGCTCGTGTCAGGGCCCGATACGAGCCTCTCTGAGTGACTCCACCTTTGGCCGCCATCACGGGTCATAAGGAGTCGGAGCGACTGGGCAGTGAGTCATGATTGACGACTACCAGTCGGAGCTTCGTTGTCCCGGCATCGAGTCCAGCCCGCCTTGCATAAGCCCGAAGGCGCCGGAGTCTCTTCGATCAACATCACGCCCTCGTAACTTATTGGCCTCGATTGCAAGGCGCCAATGACGCAGCGCGTGATGCAGGGGATTTGGTTGGAAGCTGTCGATAAGCTGTCAAAACGCGCGCAAATCTGGCGTGGTCCCCCCACAGACATCGATTCACAGCCAATTGCGCGACGGTGGGGCTCGAGAGGACATTTGTGGTGCTCGCGCAGGGAGTCGAACCCTGAACCTTTGGATTAAGAGGCTGCGGGCATGCAGTTTCAGCGAGTGTCACGGAGTGTCAGAGAGTGTCTGCGTGAAGGTGTCAATGAGGGTGTCATGGTTCAAGAGATGGAGGCGCTCTGGCTGGACCGCTGACTGAAAGATCAGCCGAACTCGGCGGAGTAAGGCTTGCCTTCAGTGTTTCGGCTGGCGGAAACGCATCCCTTGTCCTTCTCCATGGAGGGTCCGGCACGCGCGTCGGTGCCAGCCTGATTGATCACATCGATCGCCGCTGGAAATGCTGGGCCCCGGATCTGCGCGGACACGGTGAGTCATCGCACACGCCAGGTCACTACGCACTAGACGAGGTCGCCTCTGACATCGCCCTCTTAATCAAGAACGTCATCAAGGCACCAGCCGCGGTGTACGGCCACTCCTTCGGAGGGCATGTTGGTCTTGCGCTCGCTGCCGGCTGGCCTGACCTGATCCGAGCGCTAATCCTCGGCGATACGCCGCTCTCTTTGAAAACGCTAGCGCCGCACATCGAGCAAAACCGGGCCATGACATCGGCCTGGCTGGAGCTTGCCGCTTCGAGGGCAAGCTCCGCAGAGATTGCGCGACGGCTCCGTGAGATACCGGAGATCGTGAGCGTTGTGGAAATCGCCTCGCCATGGTTTGAGTCGATGGCGACGAGTCTTGGCCAACACGACCCCGACTTCCTGGACTCGGTATTGGAGAGGCTCGACGAGTCGCACCGGCTGCTCAAGGGAGCCGCTGTCCTGAAACGAATTAGATGCCCCGTCCTGTTGATCCGAGCGGATCCGGCGCGGGGCGGCGTTGTCGCCGAATCAAATCTCGGATTGGCTGCCGAGTTTCTCTCTGACTGCGAGGTCGTCAATCTGGTCGGCGTCGGTCATGGTCTCGAGGATCATGTAAGGCTCGCCAGCACGATCAATCGCTTCCTGGCTGGTCTTGTCGACGCATGAAGAGCCGACACATGATGGTGCTCGCCGCAGGGAGTCGAACCCTGAACCTTGGGTTCCTATAGCAGCGGTAACCCGCTATGCGGCGTGACACGTCGACCCAGACTGCTCGAGTCGCCGGACCGCGTGTTGGCAGTCAGCCTCGAAGGCGCGGAAGTACCGGTTCCGGAGGAACTGATCCGGACCGTGTTCCAGGGGTGCGGGCGTAACCCCACTGAGTAGTCATTACTAGCTCGGGGTACTACATGGGTGCGGGCCACGGATTGCGAGCAGCCATCGTTCCTTTGTGTCGGGGGGAGGCCAGAAGGAAGAGATCATGAAGCCCTGGGAACACTTCACCAGCCGTCGTTCCTTCCTGTTTACGGGGCTGGCGGTCGGAGCGGGAGCCGTGGGCGCCGGCCTATTTGAAAATGAGGTATCCGCCTTCGCCGACGCGAACAGTAGCGGTCTCACACCGGGAGACGCGGCCATTCTAAGGTTCCTAGCTGCGGCCGAAATCCTCGAAACCGATCTCTGGCAGCAATACAACGAACTCGGTGGTATTCAAGACAATGAAGTGCTTGGGGGGAGTGGAAGTGCACCCTTCACCGCTGCGCTGCAGGTGCTGGATTCGGACATGGACCAGTACATCCACGACAATACCGAGGACGAGTTCACCCACTTTACGTTCATCAACGCGTACCTAGCTTCAAAGGGCAAGGAAACAGTCAACCTAGATCGGTTTCGCACGTTGCCGAGCAGTAAGGCGACAGGCGCCCAGCAAATCGGACGGCTCACCAACCTCATGCAGCTCACGGTGGACACCAGTTGGTGGACGCGGTACCGCAGCCGCACGAAGAATCCCGACTTCGGTGACACTTTCGCTCAGGCAGTCCCCGGTTTGAGTTCGGGACAGTTCCCGGCGATTCCCCGAGACGATGGCGACCTGTCCCCCAAAGACCATCTCCAAGCGATCGCCAACACGGCTGGATTCCACTTTGCCTTTATCGAGCAGGGGGGGACCAGCCTCTACCCATCGCTGGCTCAACGGGTCACCCATCCGGAAGTGTTGCGCATCCTGCTCAGCATCGGGCCAACCGAGACACAGCACTTCCAGACCTGGCAGGACAAGGCAGGCAACGCGCCTCCTTTGACCGACCCCACTAATGGGTTGGTCTTTCCGGCCCTCAATTCGACTCCATTTGGAGGGGAGGACTTCCAGACCAACCTGATCATGCCCGAGCCAACCGTCTTCCTTAACCGAAAGTTCCCAGTCTGTTCGATCATTCGCCCCACAGAGACCCACGGGGCTGCAATGGGTGCGGTCAAGGCCTTGACAGCCAACGGGCTGTTCATAGGTCAGCCGCCTGCATTCTTTGCCCTCCTGCACGATCTGGCAGAGGCAGCAGATGCCGCCCGACACGGGTCTTGAGCGACGAGCGATTAAGGAAAGGAGGAATCCTCTTGAAGCGACTGGTATCGACATCGTTCACGTCGAACCGAACCGACATTATCACCGGCAGGTTCTAGCGCTACGTCGCCAGGGAGGCCGGGCGTCACGCTCGACCTCCCTGGAAAGCAGAAGGAGTGTGATCTGTTGAGAAGAGAGCCCCGGGAGCCTGCGGGCGAACCACCCGCCAGGCTTCGGGAGCCGTCCGAGTTCGCAGACACGGTCAGCCGTGCCGACCAGTCGCGCCATCGAAAGCAGGGGTAAAAGGGGGGGACCGCGATGAGAAGACCTTTTGCAGTCGCGTTCGGCATGGCGTTGATGGCCAGCGCGTTCAGCGTCATCCCCGCCCAGGGGGGCGCGCCGCCCTGGATCGCGCACGTCCAGAACTATCCAGGCGGAATCTCCGGTGGGCCGCGTGCAAGGCTCGCGGCGGCGACTGAGGCGGCGACCGTGACCGATTCGGTGCTCTCCGCGACCCCGATGAACGTCCAGGCGAGCGACGAGACTCCGCAGGACCTCCCGACCGATGAGACGGCGGTGGCCTTCAACCCCTCCCAGCCAATGATCGCCATAGCCTCCGCCAACGACTTCAACGTCCCGGATGGGCTCTGGATCGGCCGCACGGTGGACGGTGGTCGCACTTGGACGAGCCTGCACAAGGAAGCCGTCGACTCGAAAGGCCAGCGCTGCATCGGAAGCGATCCCTCAGTGGTCTTCAGCGTTCGCGACCACGCCTTCTACGTCTCCACGCTCTGCTTCTTCTTCCTGAACCCGACGTCTGAAGTCCTCGTCTGGAAGTCGGTGGACAACGGGGCCACCTGGACTCCCTCCAACATGGCTTCGGTGGTGATCTCGAACATCACCAAGACTGGCGTCGACGACTCCGTCTTCTATGACAAGGAACTTCTGGCTGTCGACAACAACCCGACCAGCAGCCACTTTGGCCGCCTTTACATCACGTTCATCAAGTTCCATATGTTCGAAAACGGTTTCAGCGACTTCTGCCCAGTCCAACTCGGCTTCACGGACAACGTTCCGACGAGCGCTCCCAACACCGCCGTGTGGCACCACGTGGCGGTCGTACCCGACACGCCTGGGTCCAACGGGCTCGGCCTAGGTGCGAACCAGTTCGCCACGCCGGTGGTCGACAGCGCTGGCGGTCTGGACATCGCATACGTGACCGAGGAGTGCAACACCTCCCTCGACCACCAGGTCCTCTTCAAGCGCTCGGCCGACGGCGGCGAGACCTTCGGCGACTCGGTGGAAATCGACCACCCCGGCGAGTTTGCGGACAACCCGAATCTCGCCGACCTCCTGCCGAACAAGGCCTTTCGGGCTCCAATTTCGCCCTCACTCGCCTTCAACCCAGTGACCAAGACGCTGGAGTACGTCTACCAGAACAACATCAACCGCCTCGTATCGGGCGCGGACATCTCCTTCCAGCAGTCCAGAGACTTCGGGAAGCACTGGAGCCACGCCAAGTTCATCAGCATCACGGCCGGCGGCGCCCCCGCGCCGAACGACCAGTACGAACCGTGGGTCGCTGTCGACGAGAGCGGCAACCTACACGCCATCTGGTACGACAATCGCAACGATCCGGGCAACAAGTTGATTGAGACGTTCGAGGCGCTCTCCACAAACGACGGCGCCACCTGGACGAACTTCGATATCAGCACGACGGCCTGGAACCCCGACACCAGCTTCTTCAAGTGCGGATGCTTCATCGGCGATTACACGGGCTTCGCTGCTTCCAATGCGGTCCGCTACCCAGTCTGGACTGATGGGCGGAAGACCTCAGGGACGCCTCGCGGCGAGACCGATGTCTTCACGAACGTCGAGATCAGCGGTAGCTAGGGTGACGGACCATAAGCAGCATTGAGGTCGGAATGCGCCGCCGAGAACTCCCCGGCGGGGGCCCCATCCGAACTCGGCAACACGCCGTCGCCATTCCGCCGCCGAGGCTCTTGAGCGTGGGTTATCGCAACTCTCGTCTGATCAGAGAAGGACCCGCAGGAACCTCTCGCTCTTGCAGTTGAACGCGACCTTGCTTCGGTCACCAAAGGTGCCACCGGGACCCACCGCCCGCCATTGGGCCCCGGAGACACCGGCCGTCCAGACCCAGATCCTCCGGCCACCGAGGAAGTAGTCGATAAGGTTGGCCCAGCCATGAGGCCTCTCCGTCAACTGGAAGTGGTAGCCGGCGGCGGACCGGACGAGGGACCGTAGCTCATCTGGATTGCTCGCTTTGTGGACGTCGCCCGGTGGGAAGGGCGGCGCGTCGGCGAACTCGAGCTCGGGCTGGATGACGAAAGCGGCCGAGCCGGGTTCCGGGAACATTGCCACGACGGAGACGGCGTCGCCCTGGTTGAGCGCGTCAAAGAGGGCTTGAAGCTTGGCGACCGCCAGGTCACCTGTACAACCAGGTGGCGGGCTACCGGGCGGCGGGCTTGGCTGAGCCGCTTGCTGGCCGCACGCGAGCAGCACACTGATTAGTAGAGTCGGGAAAAGCTTCGCGCGCGAGTCACCGATCACAGGCCTGGCCAGCGCGAATTAGCGAGCCACCGAGGTATTCGTCTCACTCGCGGCAAAAGTACACCGACTCATCGCAAGGTTCCGGAATCGTGCTGATGGAATGTAGCAATCGAGTTTCACCATCTCGCAGCCATCGCAAAATGGGAACCCCTTGCCACGGAGGTGGAGCGGGTCGAGCGGGTCGAGCAGGTCGAGCGGGTTGGTGAGCAAACTGGCCAACGCCCACGAGCATCGTCGCGTGACCGGGTCACATTAAGGAAAGCTGAGTTCGGCCAGCGACAACGGCCGCTTGGTGGACCATCGTCAGCACCTGGGTGGCGTTTCCTCGATGGCCGCCCGCACCGTGACCAGGGTGGTTAGAGCTATGGACTGACTTCCTGCGCCGACGGTCGGACTCAGTACTTGCTTGGCGCCTTGGTGCTGAAGCTCGAGACCAGTTGCTGCACCCGGGACTTGCCGCATTTGGGGCACTTTGGCGGCCGTTTCTTCAGTCGGTCGTGTTCGCTGATCGGAACGCTTACCTCAAAGTGCTCGCCGCACGCCTTGCACTCGAACTCGTAGACCGCCATGACTTTCCACCTCCGACATCAGCTCACCACCGGCAACGCCCGCGCCGTCAAGCCCTAAGGCCGAGGAGGGCTTTAGGCCGAGCAACGCACCCTCGCCAGTCTGACGGCAACGCTGACTTCAACGCGCACGGCTATCGGCGCATCCGTCCGGCGAACTGCGGTATTCGAACTGGCAGATTGCAGCCCGGAATGAGTTCGGGTGGGGCCCGCTGACGGCCAAGACGACAGCCAAGCCGACGGACGATCGCGGACGAACCTGGACGATCACGGATTGTCCGATCGCGCGGTCCGATCCGGTGATCGCGATGCCCGGAAGAGAGTGGTGTGCCGCGACGTGCTCGGCGGATTGTTACGCGAGTATTCGGTGGAGCCGCTATCGGCGGCGGCCTGATCGGCGGGGTGAGCGCCGCATACCATGTGCGGCGTTGGTTCTACGATGCACTGCCAAGGCCCTGAACCTTCTCGGTGCCCGCCCCAAGACCTGGCTACCGCGGGAGCATAGCGACGAGGACTGGTACGCCAATCTGCTTTGGCTCGAGCGTCAGAAATGCATGCTTCTCGCCCACGCTGGAACCTTGTTTTCGGTCTTCGTTCCAGGCGTGCACAAGGCCGATCTGGTGCCCATCGGGGCCTCGGTCGTGGCCCTCATTCACAACGAGCTTCGCGCGGAGAGCCTCCCCTTGAACCGATTCGGCGTGCTCGATCCGGGTTCGGTCGAGCTGGCCAAGACGTCCAGCCGCACTGTGCTGGGCTACATGAATGAGATGGCGCGGTTCTGCGAATACGCGGTCGCTGAGTCCGGCGGACTGGCACGGAGCGATGTCCAGGAGCTGAATCGCGAGCTCAGAAGGCAGCTGCATCTATCGCGCCAGCCGCCCGGCTATTTCGTTCCCATCGAGCTGGCCCAACGATCATCAACCCGCGACACCGCCGTCGAGCGCCAGCACCATCTCAGGATTGTGGATTGACGCGGCTTTCTGCTCACATGAATTTGCGTGCCCCACAGGTTCGTTGTACGCGGGCACCTGCAGACAGACGCTGGGACGATAACTTCCGGGCGTCAGCGGCGTCGGGGTGGCGGGTTTGTCCCGACCAAGCGCATCGGCGATCTCGAACGCGAAAATGAGCGTCAACGCCAGCGCGCCTATCTCCAGTGCGACCAGAACGACTGACAGCCCAAGGCCGAGGGCGGGCGCATGGGTCGTGAACGTGACGATCAGAAGCACGCCCGCGAAAATCGCGGTGGCCGCGACCAGCGTCGCGAAAAAGACACGGGCCGGCCAACGGATGGCGCGCAGGAGGACGTCGAGGGTCGCGACGACCAGGATCAGGATCACGAAGATCGGTCCGATCGAAGCCGAGTCGCCGAGCGCATTGCCGACGATCGCGGACGCGGCAGCGGTTGAAAGCACAAGCACCGGTAGGCCGATGGGCCATCTCGCAACACGCGAGCGCCCCAGAGCCATGAAGGCTCCGAGCCCAATCAACGCGAGGAGAGCGGCCGCGAGCGCGAGCTCAACCAACGGTCGAAGCCGCGAGCGTCGCGTCGATGACGGCGTCGTCGTGCGCGGCGGACAGAAACCAGGCTTCGAACTGCGATGGCGGAAGCAGTACGCCCGCCGCGCACATTCGATGGAAGAAGTGCCCGAAGGCCAAGGTGTCGCAGTCCTTCGCCTCCCGAAAATTGATCGGCGCCACGTCACGAAAGAACAGCGTGAGGAGGGAACCTACCCGGGCCACGCTAACCCCTGCGTGACGCAGGCCCTCCTCAAGGCGGTCCGCGCGCGCTTCGATCGCGGTGTAAACGTCGGGAGTCAACTGGAGGAGGGTGGCTTCGCCTGCAGCCATGACGACCGGGTGGCCGGAAAGCGTCCCCGCCTGGTATACGGGGCCTGCGGGCGCCACCAGGTCGAGTAGCTCAGCGCGGCCACCGTACGCGCCGACCGGCAGGCCGCCCCCGATGATCTTGCCCAGGACGGTCAGGTCGGGCTTAACGCCATAGAGCTGTTGCGCGCCGCCCGGTGCGACCCGGAAGCCCGTGATCACTTCGTCGAAGATGAGCAGGGAACCCGCGCGATCAGTCAACCGGCGCAGCCCGGCTAGGAAACCGGGTGCCGGCGGAACGACACCCATATTGGCGGCGACCGGCTCCACGATGATAGCTGCGACCTCGCCTGCGTGGCTGTCGAGAAGTTCCGACACCGAGCTGAGATCGTTATAGATCGCGACGAGCGTCTGGGCCGCTACCGCCTCAGTGACCCCGGCGCTGCCCGGAATCGACAGAGTAGCCGCCCCAGATCCGGCCTCAACCAGCAGCGAGTCGGCGTGGCCGTGGTAGCCGCCTTCGAACTTGATCACGAGGTCGCGCCCGATTGCAGCCCGAGCCAGCCTGAGTGCACTCATTGCGGCTTCGGTGCCGCTGTTGACGAACCGAAGGCGTTCGAGCGATGGCATCCGTGAGCGGATCAGCTCGGCAAGCCTGATCTCCACCGGTGTGGTCGCCCCGAACGGACCGCCCGCGTCGACGGCGGCCCGGATCGCCTCGACAACGGCCGGGTGGGCGTGGCCCACCATGAGCGGGCCGAAAGCAGCGACGTAATCGATGTAGCGGTGGCCGTCCGCATCCCAGACGAAAGCCCCCTCGCCTCGCACCATGATCGGCTGTTCGCCGCCGACCGCCCGATACGCACGGACAGGACTGTTGACGCCGCCGGGGAAAAGCTGGGCGGCCCGCTCACGCCAAGCGGCGACAGCACCGGGCCTGATCACATCATTTGAGATCAAGGACGATCACTCGGAGCCCAGCCACCCAAGGTATTCGCGCGTCTTCGCTGCGACGACTCGTACCGCCTCATCGATGTAGCCGCCAGGAAGAGGCTTCGAGCGGACGTACAGATCGTCGATCCCAAGAAAGCCACCATTGAGGCGGGCCCTGACGCCAGCCGGGATGGCGGAGGGTGCCGAGATATCCGCGATTGGGGGCAGTTCGCCTGGTGGCGGCTGGAGCTCGAGCCAAGGACCGGCGAGCGCAACTGCGACGGCGGCGCTTTGAAGAACCAGGTCGGCACCGCCCGCGAGATCGACTCCGCCGCCGCCGTACATCTGCGCCAGCCTCTGCGCCCTGGTCGCGTCGCGGCTGGCGACAGTGAGCTCGGCGCCGGCAAGTCTGGCCGCATGTGCGAGGCATGACCCCATGCGGCCTGCGCCCACGACAAGCACGGTTCGGCCTGCGAGTGTCGATCTCTTCTCCAGCCAGGCCACTGCACTCTGCGCAAGGTTGCCGCTCGAGGCGGTGCGCCCTGCGCGGGTTCGACGACCGGCGGCGATGGCTGTTTCAAACAATCGCAAGAGCCTGTTGTCCAACGGCCTCGATTCGCGCGCCTGAGCCAATGCGTCTCGCACCTGGTGGAGGACCTCGTCCTCGCCGATGATCGTGCTCTCCAATCCCGCGGCGACCCGGATCAGATGCCTCACGGCTCCTTCGCCCGTTTGAACCTGGAGGCGCGCGTCAACGTCTGGCATGGCGCCGAACCCGTACAGCTCCACGCGGTGACAGGTGCTGAGAAGAACCCACTCGCGTTGCCCGCCAATCTGCCTGCTCACCGCCTGAGCGAGCCGTGCGCGTTCAGCCGCGCTCGCGGCACCGGCTTGAACGGCCATGACCCAGGGTTGGTGATCCGACATCAGCGTTGGTCGGAGTGTCCGTTCATCAGCGCCACCAGGAGGCGGTCCGCCACGCTTTCGGCTTCGACGAGAAGCGACGTGGCCTCGTGGGTGTCGAGTCGACGGCGCCTTGCGATGCCGGCGAGCTCGCCGATGAACGCTTCACGAAATCGAACGAAGGCCTCGACCGTCTCTGACAGCGACGCTCCCAGAGCGGCCGCCCGGCGACCGTACTCTGCTGCTGCGCTCGTGGCTTCGGCGATCCTGCCCGCTTCTTGTGTGCCCTCTTCGTTCAAGCGCTGTAGGAGGACTGACAGCAAGATGTGGCCTCGCTCACGGAACTCGGCTCGCTGAGCATCGGATAGTGCGGCGAGCCAAGGCGCCGCGCCGGGCCGACCCGCCGGCCTCGCTTGCCTGTACACCAATGCCACTCGCTTTGCAGCAGCATCGAGGCCGGTCAATGGAGGTCGGCGCGTGCGGGGCCGAGGCACGAGGCTTTCGATCACGACGCGTGGAAACCGTCTGTGGCCTCCCGGCGTCACGAACGTGGCGATATCGCCATGGTCCGCCCACCGCCGCAGGGTGGCGGGCGTGATGCCGAGAAGGCGACTCGCTTCACCGAGGTTGAGCCACTGCGAACGGTGGGATCGGGTTGTCGGCTTCAACCCACAAATTATGCTGAAAACTGTCTAAAGCTATCGCCAACCAGAAGTTGCGGCCAGTTCAGGAGTCGGCGGCCGCCTGGGCCAGCAGTTCGAGGGAATCAATCAGCCGAGGGCCCGGTCGATTGAAGTAGGCAGAGCCATCAAAGACAACCACCCGACCGGCGCCGGTGGCCTCGATCTGAGGTGCGATCGCGGCGACCTCACGTTCAGCCCGCTGCTTGTCGAACCCGCACGGGGCCAGGAGGAGTAAATCGGGCCGAGCCTCCACGACCTTGTCCCAGTGAATCGCGACCGAAGGAAATCCGGCTCGGGCGAGCGGGTCGTCGATGCCGGCAAGCGTGAGCAGATCGGGAGTCCAGTGCCCCGCCGGGTAGGGCGGGTCCAACCACTCGAGGAACACCCCCCGCACTCGAGGCCTCCGGGCCGTCGCTTTCACCACTTTGCCAACGCGATTGCGCAGGCTGCGGACCAGAGGTCCGGGATCCACCGAACACTCCGCAGCCAATTCTTCGATGTCAGCTAGGACGTCTTCCAGCGAGTGAGGGTGCTGACGGATGATTCGGATTCCGACTAGGTTGAGGGGCACACTTA
>Ga0209283_10001128_pt1 | contig 14255 bp, 9 predicted proteins | sample CZO8metaG_2_FD_188354 | JGI IMG/M metagenome (GOLD analysis project Ga0209283, IMG submission 188354) | Vadose zone soil microbial communities from the Eel River Critical Zone Observatory, Northern California, USA - CZOApr15con2H1.8 metaG... | ecosystem: Environmental > Terrestrial > Soil >...
TGCGATTGGGGATCTTAGGATTTGGTGCGCAGCCCGGTCGAAGCAGATGACGGTGCATTACGATTCCAAGAAACTCTTGATCATCGTGAAGAACGCAGGGCGCCTCGAGCATGAAAAAGACGTGATCCTTCGCATCGAAGGCTACCGGACGGGCTCCGATCGGGACGATCGGGAGGCTCGCTTGATGCGGAACGAGTTGCCCGTAAACATCGATATGTTGCTTCTGGCGGAACTTCGGGTGCTGACGGGAATAGGCCGCCAAAGGAACGCTTAGAATCGAAGAGCAGGGGCGGAAAATCCCGGTGGAGCAGCCCTTGGCAAGCTTGTAGAATGGAGCTACCACTGCGGGAGTGGCGGAACTGGCAGACGCGCAAGACTTAGGATCTTGTGGCCGAAAGGCCGTGGGGGTTCAAATCCCTCCTTCCGCACCAACCTTTCCGTTCCAACCTTTCGATAGTGCTGGATTCGAGAGTGGGGCGGGGGGCATAATACGTCGTTCTAGTGGGAAATTGCCTGGCGAGTCCCCACTGCCGGGCTGGCGCGCCTCACCCAAGAGGGCGCGCGCACGATGCGGCTGCGAAAGAGGGCAGCGCAATGATCATCCAGGACCTGGGAGATCAATTTGTCATTATCCGCCAGACGGACCACGCGGTCCTGTCTGGATTTTTCGCCCGCGAATTGGGAAACGAGCTTTTTTCCCAGCCCGCGCCCATGGAATCGTTTCGCCTGGCCGCCACGGAACATGACAACGGATGGGAAGAGTGGGAACGGCAGCCGAGCATCGACCCGGTTTCCTTTTCGCCGTATACGTTCATGTCGATTCCGACGGAGGAGCACATCGCGCTCTACCAAAGGGGAATCGAACGCGTGGTGAAAGTGGATCGCTACGCGGGGCTGCTGGTGAGCATGCATTGCGCGAATCTTTACGACCGCACGCGGGCGACGATGCCGGGATTTTCCGCCAAGTACGTCAAATCGCAGGAAGCACCGCTCGTCCAGGATGTTCTGCACAGGCTTCGGCTGCAGCAGTTGCGCTTGAAAGTGGATCTACGCGCGGACCCCGCGATGAAAAACTTCGCGGATGAAAAATGGCTGCAAGCGAACGCGCAGCGGCTCGAGGCAGTGGACCGGCTGTCGCTTTATATTTGTCTCGCGCCGCGCGAGCCGGCCACGATCGACGCTGTACCGGTGGACTACCGGGGCCTGGAAGCGGACTGGGATCTCCAGCCAGAAGAGAACGGTACGGTGACGCTGGAGCCGTACCCGTTCCGGCGCGACCCGCTGGAAATCAGCATCCTGGCGCGGCGGATTCCGAAGCGGCGGTATGCGGATGACGGCGAATTTCAGAAAATGCTGGCGCAAGCGCCGTTTTTCGGTTTGAAGTTCACGCTGCGGGCGGGCCGTGCACGGTCGCGGTCGCGGGTGGCGATCGCTTGATCAGGTAAGCCGGCGCCCCCGCGTTTCCGGCAGCAGCAGCGCCAACAAAGCGGCCACCAGGAAAGTTGCAGCGAGCAGCAAAAATGCCGGACCAAATCCAAATCGCGCCGCAATTGTGCCCACAGCGAACGGAGCGATGGCCGAGAGGCCGCGCCCGATGTTGTAGCTGAGGCCCATTGCTGCGGCGCGAATTTCTCCCGGGAAAATCTCGCTGGCGATGGCCGCGTAGCCCGAAAAAAATCCGGTGCCGAAGAAAGCGACAAAGGGCCCGAGCAGCAGGAGCCACAACGGGCTTCGAATGATCCCGTACAGCGGCACAAGAATCGCGGCGATGAGCAGGTAAGTGAAATATGGCTTTCGCCGGCCGAAGGCGTCCGCGAAAAATCCGAAGGATACGTAACCCAGCCATTTTCCGGGAGCAAGCACGAGATAGAATGTTGTTCCAACGACAAGGCTGAGGCCGCGTCCGCCGCGTGAAACGGGAAGGGACAAGTATCCCGGAATCCACGTGAATAGCCCCCAATAACCAAACATGCTGCTGGCATTCATGGCGGTGGCGAGAAGGCCGTTGCGCAGGATTGTTTTTTCGCGCAGCAGATTGAGCCAGTTTCCTTTTCGCGTTGCCCCGCGATTTTTCCAAATGTCGGATTCGGGCACGCCACGGCGAATCCAGAGAACCAGAAGAGCCGGCAGCACGCCGACGAAAAAAACGGCGCGCCATCCGAGACGCGGGAATACGATGAGCACAATCAGCGCGGCGATGGCTTCGCCGATGGCGTAGGCCGATTGCATCAGGCCGAGCGCCTTTCCGCGATGCTCCGCGTGCCAGGTTTCCGCGATCAAGGCTGCGCCGGTGGTCCACTCGCCGCCCATGCCGAGTCCGAGGACAAAGCGAAACGTGGCGAGCTGCGGAACGGTGTGAGAAAAACCGCAGGCGGCGCTCGCGAAAGAGTAGACGAGGATGGAGGCCATCAGCGCGCGAATGCGCCCGATGCGATCCGCGAGAATGCCGAAAAGAAATCCGCCGATGGCGGAAGCGACAAGCGTCAGCGAATTCAGAAAACCAGCGGTGCGCGTATCCATGCCGAATTCGCGGACCAGATAGGTGAGAACGAGCGAGTAAAGCATGACGTCCATGGCGTCGAGCATCCAGCCGAGGCCGCCGGCAATGAGCGATTTGCGCTCGGCGGGAGTGACGTCACGCGGCCATCCAAATCCCCGCGAGGAGCGGGCACCCGGAAGGCCGGGTGAAGAAGGGACGCCAGTGTTCATGTGGTCTGGTCGTTAGTTTCCAGGGTGCGTAGCGCGATCGATTCCTTCCGCAATTTTTAAGATGACGAGAGCCAGCTCCGACAGAACACGCACGACGAGGACACCAACAAACAAAGCCACGATTCCCACGACGAGATTGATGAGTCCCTCCGCGGGGGAATGCTGCATGCCGAGCACGACGCAGGCCACGACCGCGATTCCGCCACCGAGGATGGAAATGATATAGAGCAGCTTCACGATCCGACGCGTGAGCAGGGAATTGAATGAGAAATCAAAAAGTCCCGCAAAGAAATTCTTTTCATCCTGCATGTAGCCTCCTGGCAAAAGTTTCGAGAAACCGACTGGGGCCGAGATGTAGGTAAGGCTATTCGGTGATATAAGTCAAGGCACTTTGGCTGGCCGAGGAGCGCGCACCTCCGCGACGCGGAAACGAAACGCACGCGGTCTTCTGGGAGTCTAAAGGTGTTGCTGAGTGGAAGAAGCCGGTTGTGGGCTCAAATTCTTCAGGGAGAAAAGCGATGCGTGGTCTAAAAAGGTCGGTGGTTAGCGTTGTGTGCTTGCTGGTCGTGGGCCTCGGTGCCATTTGTTGCACGTCGCTTCGCGCGCAGATTCTTGATGAAAACGCACTCAAAGGAATCAAGTGGAGGCTAGTCGGCCCATTCCGCGGCGGGCGGGCTCTCGCGGTGGAGGGAATTGCCGGAGATCCGGAAACGTATTATTTGGGAGCGGTGGCCGGAGGGGTGTGGAAGACGACGAATGGCGGACTCACGTGGACGCCGATGACGGACAAAACGGGAATCATGTCCGTCGGTGCGATTGCAGTGGCGCCTTCGGATTCGAATGTGATTTACGTGGGGACGGGCGAATCGTGCATTCGGGGGAATATTTCTTACGGCGATGGAATGTATAAGTCTGTGGATGGCGGGAAGACTTGGACGCACATCGGGCTGGAGGATTCGCAGCACATCGCGCGAATCGCCGTGCATCCGCAGAATCCGGACATCGTGTACGTGGCGGCACTCGGGCACGCCTATGGTTCGAACGAGACGCGAGGGGTGTTCAAATCGAGCGATGGCGGCAAGACGTGGCAGAAGATTCTATTCAAAGACAACAAGACGGGCGCGATTGATCTCGTTTTCGATCCGAATAATCCGCACATTTTGTTCGCGGCGCTATGGGAGGCGCACCGCACGCCGTGGAGTTTGACGAGCGGCGGCCCGGGGAGCGGGCTCTATCGATCCGGTGACGACGGCGCCACCTGGAAACGGCTTGAAGGGCACGGGTTGCCGAGCGGAGTCCTGGGACGCATCGGCGTTTCCGCTTCCGGCGCGGATGGAAATCGAATTTACGCGATCATCGAGGCGGAAAAGGGCGGCATCTACCGAAGCGAGGATGCGGGCGAGAGCTGGCAACTTATCAATCCCGATCACCGGTTTACGCAGCGAGCCTGGTATTTTCATCACATTTTTGCTGACCCAAAGAGTGCGGACACCGTGTACGTGCTGAACACGGGAGTCTCGCGCTCGACGGACGGCGGCAAGAGCTTCGAGTTCATCCGTGCGCCACACGGCGACAACCACGGATTGTGGATCGACCCGACGCGTCCGCAATGGATGATCGTGGCGAACGACGGCGGCGCCAGCGTTTCGCACGACACGGGAAAGAGCTGGACGACGGAAAACAATCAGCCGACAGCGCAGTTTTATCACGTGGCGGCGGACAACGCGGTTCCGTACCGGGTGTACGGGGCGCAGCAAGACAATTCGACTGTGGCGATCGCAAGCCGTAGCGACAATTTCGCGATCGACCGGCCGGACTGGTACGACGTGGGCGGAGGCGAGGCCGGGTATGTAGTACCCGATCCGCGGAATCCGGACATTGTGTACGCCGGGTCGTACGACGGACTCATCACGCGCTTCGACAAGAAAAGCGAGCAGGTGCAGGACATTACCTCCTGGCCGCTGAATCCCATGGGCGCGGGCGCGGCGGAGCTGAAGCACCGGTTTCAGTGGACGGCGCCGATCCTGATTTCGCCGAACGATCCGAGCGTGCTGTATCACGGCGGAGAAGCGGTGTTCAAGACAACCGATGGTGGAATGACCTGGACGGCGATCAGCGGAGATCTGACGCGCAACGACAAGAGCAAACAACAATCGTCCGGCGGGCCGCTGACGCAAGACAACACCAGCGTCGAATACTACGACACCGTGTTTGCGCTGGCGGAATCACCCGTAGAAAAGGGAACGATCTGGGCAGGTACGGACGACGGGCTGGTGCACGTGACACGGGACAGCGGGCAGCAGTGGGCGAACGTCACATCGAAGGAATTTGGCGAATGGAGCCTGGTGAGCATTATCGAAGCTTCGCCGCATGCGGCGGGCACCGCGTACGTGGCCATCGACCGTCATAAGTTGGATGACTACCGGCCTTATATTTTCCGGACCACGGATTTCGGCAAGAGCTGGACGAAGATCACCGGCGCGCTGCCGGAGAACAGCTACGTGCATGCCGTGCGCGAAGATCCCAAGCGGAAGGGCTTGCTCTTCGCCGGCACGGAGAACGGCATCTTCATTTCGTTTGATGACGGAGCGCACTGGCAGTCGTTGAGACTGAACTTGCCGACGACGCCGATTCATGACCTGACCGTGAAGAACGACGATCTCATCGTGGCGACACACGGACGGGCGTTCTGGATTCTGGATGGCATTTCGGCGCTGCGGCAAATGAGTGCTTCGACGGCGGGCGAGGAGGCGCATCTCTACCAGCCGTCTACGGCGATCCGCTATCGGGGCGCGGGCTTTGCGTTGCCGCCGACGGTGCCGGTAGGCGCCAACCCGCCGACCGGAGTGGTTCTTGACTACTACTTGAAGAGCGCGCCGAAGGACGGAATCACGCTAGAAATTCTCGATGCCAAGGGAGCGGTGATCCGGAAGTATTCGAGCAAAAAGGCAAGCGAGGGCGCTTCGCCGGATGAAGAAGAGTTCGGAATCTCGCGGCCCGGGGAAGCGCTGCCTGCGGAAGCGGGATTGAACCGGTTTGTCTGGGATATGCGCAGCGAAGCTCCAGCGCGGGTACCGGGTGCGGTGAGCTGGGGCGGGCGCCCGAGTGGGCCGCTCGTGGTGCCAGGGACATATCAAGTCAAATTGACAGCCGGGGGGAAGAGTTTTACGGCTCACGCGGAGATCCGGAAGGATCCGCGCGTGGCGGCGACGCAGGCCGATCTTGAAAAACAGAATGAATTCGCGCAGCGCATCCGGGATCGCGTGAACGCCGCGCACGAAGCCGTGAACCAAATCCGGAGCGTGCGCGGACAGCTCGATGCATTGAAGAAACGGCTCGGTGCAGGTGCGAATGCCAAGTCGGTGGTGGAGCGTTCGGACGCGCTGAAAAAGAAGATGGATGCCGTGGAGGAAAAGATCATTCAGCCGAAATCCAAGAGCGGAGAAGATCCCCTGAATTATCCGATTCAGGCGGCGGATCAGTTGATGGCGCTTCAAGGAACGGTGGAGAGCGCGGACACACCGCCAATTGCCGCCAGTTACACCGTTTTCGAGGAGGTCAATCGAAGGCTGGAATCACAGCTTGCCGAATGGCAAGAGATGCAGTCCAAGGACTTGATTTCCTTGAACGCCTTGATGCAGAAGAACAACATTCCCGCGATCGCGCCCGCGGCGGAAAAGCAGAAAGAGGGAACGGAGTAAGGGTGGTGGCAGCCGAATATTTCTTCAAACGGTGACGAGAGGGAAGCGGCCTGCCCGTTCTGCTTGGCGAAAAATGCAGGTCGGAACAGGGGGTTTCCTCTTGACATTCGTTGCGCGGGCGTACACCCTGATTGGCTTTGTCCCCGCCTCCGCGGAAGATTGCGGAGGGGCAGGAGCGAACGCGCTCGCCCATGACCAAGGTCCGGCTCTGTTTCCACGATCGCTGCTTTGATGGCACGGCCTCCGCGGCACTCTTTTACCGCTTTTATCGCGAGCGTTTTGATGCGGGCGCGGAATTTGGCTTCACGGGAATGACGCACCGCGCGGCGCAGCCCTGGGAGCCGGGCATTTTCGATGGTGACGAAAACGCGATCGTGGATTTCAAGTTTTCGAATTCGCCGAAAGTGACGTGGTGGTTCGACCATCATCAAAGCGCGTTCCTTACGCCCGCGGATGCGGAGCAATTCCGCAAGAATCCCGGCCCGCACATGTTTTACGAGCCGGACTACAAGTCGTGCACGAAGCTGATCGCCACGGTGGCGAAAGGGAAATTTGGTTTTGACAGCAAGCCGCTGGAAGATTTGGTTCACTGGGGCGACATCATTGACGGGGCGCAGTATCCGACGGCCGAGTTCGCAGTGGGAATGGCGGAGCCTGCGATGCAACTGGCGCTAGTGATCGAGGCGGCGCCGGAAAGCGGACTACCGGCGCGCCTCATTCCGCAATTGGCCTACCTGCCGCTCGGCGAAATGGTGAAGCTGCCGCTAGTGGCGAGGCATCTGGAGCCGCTGCTGGAGCGGCACCGGAAATCGATCGAGATCTTGCGGGAACGGAGCGAGTCGCGTGATGGTGTGATTTTTTTCGATGTCGGCGATCTGGACCTGGAAGGCTACAACAAATTCATACCGTACCTGCTGCATCCGGAAAGCGTTTATTCCGTGAGCGTGAGCGCTTCGGCGGTGCGCGCCAAAGTATCGCTGGGGACGAATCCGTGGAACCAGGCGACCGCGGGCAAGAATTTGGCGTCGCTGGCGGAAAAATTCGGCGGCGGGGGCCACCCAAGAGTGTCGGCAATATCGTTTGAACCTGGCGATCTGCCGCGAGCGCGGGAAGTGGCGCGCGAACTGGTGGCGACTCTTCGCAAAAAGTAGGGCGCGTTGCGGGACCGGTGATCATTTTCGGTGGTTCGACAAAACTGCTTGCGCCATGTAAAATTCTAAAATATTCCCGTGGACCGGTAGCTCAATGGTAGAGCAGTTGACTCTTAATCAACGGGTTGGAGGTTCGAGTCCTCCCCGGTTCACCACTCTAATTCTTTCAGCCTCATGTAGTTAGCGGCCTATACGCATCACTCGTGCAATCGCTATTACAGGCACCGCGGCTGCAGGTGTGTAACAGTTCGGCCCGACCGCGAGGGCTCCGGTGACTTGATTATTGCACCGTTACCTGGACCGTTGAGCTGTGGGTGAGGCTGCCAGAAGTTCCCGTGATTGTGAGCGTGTAAGTACCCGCAGGAGTTCCTGAAGGAGGGTTTACAGTGAGCGAGGCCGTTTTGGTCGCGCCAGCGTAGGACGCGGAGATGGTGACCGGAGTGGAGGTGGCCACGGCGCTGGTGCTTACCGTGAACGTTGCGCTGGCATCTCCGTAGGCAACCGTTACGCTGGCTGGGACCGTTGCCGCAGAAGCACTACTGGAGAGAGAGACAAGAGCCCCGCTGCCGGGAGCTGGTCCACTAAGAGTTACCGTGCCGGTCGAGGAAGACCCGCCATTCACGCTGGTTGGGTTGACCGCTAACGAGGAGAGCGTTAGGGACACTGGTCCTGGTGCAGTTCCGTAACCACTGCCGCAGGAATAGCTGCATAGCAAATCCGCCAGAAGTCCGGCTGCCGTAGCAAGGCCGGGTCGCCGATGATGCGTGCGGCTCAAATTCCAGCACATCATGGCGAGCAGAAGCAACATGCACAGCGCCACCAACACTTCACGCGGAAACACCGGAGGCGCCATTCGCGGCAAGGCTAGCGGCGGCGAGAACGAGCGTGCCGTCGTTGTTAACGTAACCGTCGCAGTCGCCGCGTTTTTCCCATCGAGCGTCACCGGTGATGGCGAAACCGTGCACGTGGCCTGGGCTGGAGCACCAGTGCAACTCCAGGTCACGGTCTGATTGAATCCATCCACTGGCGCAGCGGAGACTGTGAAGTTTGCTGGTTGTCCCGCTGTGATCGTCGCGCTGGACGGCGCTGCAGAGACCTTGAAATCGGGTGAACCGCCTCCGGGTTGCAGAGCCGCGAGAGCCATGAGCAGGTCCAGGCGCCCGTTACCCATATCGGCGCCCACAAATTGCGCATGGGCAACAGCGGCCGCGGCCACAGGCTCATTGATATCGGTCCGCCGGTTCCGTAACAAGGCGGCACCACCCGATACAAACGGCGCGCTGAATGACGTTCCCCATCCTGCCGAATACGTGCTGAAAGGATAGGTCGTGACGATCGCTTCGCCCGGGGCCGCCACCCACACGATTGCGTTCCCGTAGTTTGAGAACGAGGATCGCGCGTCCGTGTTGCTCGTCGACGCTACACCCATCACATCGCTTTGCAGTGCCGCAGGATAAACCAGAAGCGGCGGGCCCTGGCCGTCGTTCCCTGCCGACGCCGCGGAGATCAGGTTGAGACTCTTCGCGTAGTCGAGGGCGTTTTGCAACTCCGGTGAGGGCGTCTTGAAATCGAAACTCATGTTGATGACGCTGGCATTGTTTTGCACGGCGTAATAAATTGCACGCAAGATATCCGAGAGGTTGCCGGTACCGTCTGCATGAAAGGCCTTCAGCGGCAGGAGCTGCGCCGTGGGAGCTACGAGGTGGATTACGCCCATCACCATGGTGCCGTGTCCGAAGGCCGCATACTGAACCTTTCCATCGAGCACGGCCGCCGTGGACTGATCCAGCACGGCCGCAGTGGATTGATTCACTTTGGCCGGCGAGGGACAGGTAGCAGAGCTGCAGGCGGGAGGCGGGTACACAAGGAAATCCGACGGGGTCAAGTCGTCGAGCTCGGAAGCTCCCGCCTTATTCCGCGTGAAGTCGTAGCCCGGCAGCAAGACGCCCTGCAGCGCCGGATGAGCGGGATCCACGCCCGTGTCAATGTCCGCGACGATGCCTTTGCCGGTCACCCCGAACTGACTTTGGGCCTGCGAAACCTTAACGATCCCCGCTGCGGGTTGGTTCGCATAGGAATTCCACACATTTATCGTTGAACTGGGAAATAGGGGTACCAGACCACGATCCTGCAGTAGTCCGGCAGGAAGTGGAGTGGGAAGCTGGTTTAGCGCACCAACCGGAACCAGGTTGAGCACCTGGTCCACCTCGGCGCTCACGAATCCCGTCAAGCCGGCAGGTAGGAGACCCAGAAAGGTCTGCAGTGGGAGCGGCGTGGTCACGAGGAAGACTTGGCCTAACTTGCCGTCCAGCGCGCCAACCACAGTGTCCACAGTGCAAGTTGCCGGAAGGGCACAGAGGAGCTGAAGCGCGGGGAGCCCCGCAGTCGTTCGAACGATGACTCGCGTGTCTGCCCTTGCCGGTGTGGCCCACAGCAGGGCCGCCAATGCGCCAGCCAGCCACATTTTACGGCTCATCTCTTGGCGCCCCTTTCCACTCGGCATTTGCGGTTCCGCGTAACACATCCTCGCGCAATCCATCCGCCTGCCAAATACGGCTAGCATGTGCTAGCCGTAAGAATGCAAAATCTTCCGGAAAGACCGACCCCAGCCCTGCCTCTGAGGGAGGCACGCCATACGAAAGCCAGTCCGGTCTTTCCTACCCATAAAGGGGAAGAACCGAGCGCAAAAATAGAGGGGAAAGCCCGGAAAGTTCTCTAAGGTGAATACCTGATTCCAGACCGACTTGCCCGCGGCAGCTTGGCAGTGGGCCTACAAGGCCGAGGAAACCGAAGTGCCAGCGGCGGCGAAAACAGTGGACATTTCCGCCTGCGCGAAGGAGAGGAAAGTCCGGACGACGACGGGGTCAAACTGAGTTCCGCTCGCTTCAGTGAGCCGGCGCACGGCTTCTTCGTAGGGCAAGCCCTTGCGATACGGGCGGGAGGAAACCATGGCGTCGAATGCATCGATCACGCAGACGATACGGGAGACTACGGGTATTTCCGTGTCCTTGAGCCCCGCGGGATAACCCTTGCCATCGAAGGACTCGTGGTGATGAAGAATATCAAGAGCCGCACGCTCGAAGCCGGGGAGCATACGCAACACCGCCCAGCCATATTCCGAATGCCTTTTCATCAGTGCGTATTCCTCTGGATCGAGACGCGTCGGCTTTCGGAGAATGGCATCCGGAATTCCCACTTTGCCGATGTCGTGCAGAAGCGCTGCAACTTCGAGGTTTTGAAGCTCGGCTTCTTCCAGACCTAATTCCTGTCCGACGCGCATGCCCCATTCCGCAAGCCGCGTGCTATGCACGCCGGTGTTGAGGTCTTTCAGATCGAGGAGCTGGTTGAAGGCGCAAATGACGGAATTGCGGAGGGCGGAAGCCTGCTCTTCGAGTCGCTTAATCCGGAGAGGATCCAGCGCCCCCAAGGACAGGGAAGCCTCCGTGAGCGCTGGAATCTGGTGGTTCGACATTGCAGCTACCAGCAGAGCAAGGAACAGGAGCCGGAACCTGAAGTTGAGCCGGAACCGTTCACCCAAGCCGAAACCGCCTGGTACACGTCGAGGCGTCCGCGATTGAGATCAGGTGTGAGAGTCCGCCCATGAGATAGGGCGCTGGCAGCTTGCGATTGATTGACGGTCTGCTGCTTTGCACTGAGTATCAGAGATACCGTGCCAGCAACAATAGGCGAGCTGAACGAGGTGCCGGATGCGCTGGCGTAGGTGCCTCCCGGGAAAGTGCTGACGATGTTTTCGCCGGGTGCCCCGATCCAGACGTCCCGTGAACCGTAGTTGGAGAAAGAGGACCGGCTGTCCCAGTTTGTTGTCGAGGCGATGCCAACGACATAGCTGTTCAGTGCAGCGGGATAAACTGGAGCGCTGGTGCTTCCATTTCCCGCAGCCGCCACAAGAACGACGCCCGCTTTGTTGGCATAGGCCGCTGCCTGATTCAGTGCAGGCGAAAAAGCGGGGACGTCGAAGCTCATGTTCACGACATTCGCTTGATGCTGAACGGCATAATAGAGAGCCGCGATGATATTTGAAAGATTGCCGGTACCATCCGATGAAAATGCTTTCAGCGGGAGTATATTGGCCCTCGGCGCGACGAGATGAATCAGCCCGGAGGTCATCGTGCCGTGCCCGAAAGCTGTGTAGTTCTTGTCGTCGAGGACCGCGGCCGTGGACTGATCCAGAACGGCAGCGGTGGACTGCTGCACGTAGCCGGGCTGCTGTGCGCCAGTGTTTGTGGGACCGTTTTGCAGACCTGACACATCGAGCCATTCCGAAGCACCGGGTTGTTTCCGCGTGAAGTCATAGCCGGGAATCAACACGGCTGAGAGGACGGGATGGTTGACGTCCACGCCAGTATCGATAACGGCGACGATACCGGAACCGCCAATTCGAAAACCGTTCTGTGCATCTTGAAGCCGGATAATCTGTGCTGCTGGCTGAACCACGTAACCGTGCCAGGCGACGGCGCCGTAATAATTCACCGGAGCGGTATCGTAGAGCCCGGAGGGGATGCTGGCAAGAGGCGGAAGTGGTATCGGCAGGAGTTTGTCCACCTCGACGCTAACGATCCCTAGTAGAGATTCCGCGAGTGTCAGCACGCCGTTCACAAGGTTGTCGAGCAAGTTGTTGGTCGACGTCACCAGAAAGGTCTGGCCAACTGGGCCGTCCAGTCCGCCTTGGACTTGGCACTTGAGGAGATTACAAAGATTGAGGACTGAGGACAAACCGCCCGTGGTTCGGACTATATAGCGGCCTTGCGCCGCCGCCGGCTTTGCAGCGCCGAGCGTGAGAACGAGCATCGCGCCAATTAGAGTGATGCGTTTCATAGTTTCGACCCTTTAAGGGTTCTCCTACCGATGAATTCCTCAGTCTATTGGCGCGGTTGAATGCCGTTTTAGTTTCGCGGGGCAGTCTTTCCCAGCCAATAGTACGAATGTGCTTCCTGTCTAAACAAAATTCCCAGCGGGCTTGGTACTTCCGTACCAAAGCCGCCGTGCGCGGTAATTGCATGAATGGATTGCTTTTCATGCTGTTTCCTCGGGCAGATGACCAAGCGCTTCCCGGAGCGAAATCACAATGGGCGTGCCGCCGGGGCTTGCAAACGTCAATTGCAGGTCGCCGCTGTTATCAATCTCTCCGCTAAATTCACCGAATTGATTGGCAACTGTATGGACCACTTGCCCTCGCATATTGGAAAGAAGTACGCGAGTGTCCCGCGCAATGATGTCGGGATTGCTCAAATCCAGGAGCTGGCCTGTCACCAGGATGCGGTTGCTGCCAGGCTTTGCTTCCAGGTGGACATCGATCTGAAAAGGATCCGCGCGATAGAGCATTTGCCTTGTGGTGGTGCCAGCGGAGCGGGCCCCTTCGAAAACGGGCTGCAAAAAACTGTCGAAGAGGACCTTGATCCGGCTGCCCGCTCCCTTTCTTTGATCTTTCAAACCGGCGCCTGCGAAGGCCGCCTTCGCAAGCCGAACGCTATTCTCCGGAGGCTGGTAGTTCCCTTCGGCGGCGGCGGATTGACGAACTTTTTGCCACATTGAGACCGTTTGCATGCAGCGTTTGCAGCCTTGTTCCAGGTGTTTCTCCATCAACAGTTTCTCGCTGGTGGCCACGACCTGGTTCACAAAATCGATCCATTTCTCTGTCGTAAAATGTTCCATCTCTCCCCCCAAAATCCTTTCAGCATCCTCGGCCCTCCCCAGTGCCCAGGACGGAGAATCAGCAGTCGTGCATAAGGGGATGTGGCGAGAGAAAAAATATAAGGAGCTGAATATCTAGCTAAGCCTTGCAGAATCAGAGACTTTGCCAACAAGGACGAAGGGGGCCCAGAAGTACGGATGAGGATTTTGCTGCCGGAGTTCTTGCATGGCGTGTTGGAGCGCACTGGCCATTTGGCCGGTGCGAATGAATTCCCGATAGAAATGCTGCATGAATTTTGCCGTGCTTTGATCATGCACGTCCCACAACGACAAAAGCAGCGTGGTGGCGCCAGCGCAAAAGAGACCACGCTGAAGCCCGAGTAACTCGTCTCCAGCAGCGACGAAATTCATGCCTGTGGCGCAACCGCTCAACGTAACCAAATTTGCGTTCAATCTCATTTGGTAGAGATCGTACAGATTCAAGTAACCGTCGCCCAGGCGGATGCCTGAGAACATCGGGTTGTCCTGGCGGTAGATTCCGTGCGTGGCAATGTGAAGCACACTGCACTGCGGGCCTTTTTCGCGGAGCAAGGAGGAAGTGGCGCCATCCGCGAGGTGAAGCGAAGAATTGGGAAGGAGGGCGGCGACGGATTTCACCTCATTCAAGATTTGGGGCGCGCGCTCGTCGGCGATTCCCAGAACGAGCGCTCCGGTGTTCGCGCTTGAGGATTTCTGCTGACACAAGGAGAAGACCGTGGCGCTGGGAGCATAGGAAATGGTGAAAGCGTCGCAGAGGTACTCTTGGCCATTTCGCAAAGCATGGAAAGGCAAGAAATGGAGCGGACCGTGGGGCACAACAATAAGGTGCTTCCCTTTTAATAAGGGACGAAGCGGAGCGATGAGTTCGGCGTAGAGCGATTCGAGGTGACTCTGCGTGGCGCGCAGGAGCGGCTCCTCAAACCGCCGGGCGTATTCCATTCCCATGCGAAACTTGGAGAGCTGAAAGCGGAGCAATTGCAAGAAGTGCGCAACGCGGGAAAGA
>Ga0209283_10001131_pt1 | contig 14230 bp, 14 predicted proteins | sample CZO8metaG_2_FD_188354 | JGI IMG/M metagenome (GOLD analysis project Ga0209283, IMG submission 188354) | Vadose zone soil microbial communities from the Eel River Critical Zone Observatory, Northern California, USA - CZOApr15con2H1.8 metaG... | ecosystem: Environmental > Terrestrial > Soil >...
CGGAGTAATATTCAGAGCTTCCTTAAGCTTTACCTTAAAGCGGCGTGAACCGCCTGCGCCAGAACTTCCAGGCCGAACGGTTTCGGCAGAAAGCCGACGAGATTTTCGCCGGCGATTTTCCGGTTAGCCATGGTTTCATCATAACCACAACAGAGCAAGACCTTCATGTCCGGTTTAATATTGCGCATTTCTTGGTACGCGTCTTCCCCGCTTTGCCGAGGCATAGACAAATCTAAAATAACCAAATCAATTTGCTGTGAACGCTCACGATAAATGCGCACCGCTTCAATTCCATCCGCCGCTAAAATTACATGATAGCCAAGATGCTCCAGGGAACGCCGGCATAAAGAACGCAGCATCTCTTCATCATCCACGAACAGAACCGTCTGGGCGCCATGGGAAAGCTCTTCCTCCTTAATAAATCCGCGTGCCGCGGTTCTCGTTGAGGCGGGTAAAAACACCCGGAAAGTGCTTCCTTGACCGGGCTCACTGACGACTTCAATTCCCCCCCGGTGGTTTTTAACAATGCCAAGTGCCGCGGCCAACCCCAATCCCCTGCTTTGCGCTTTACTGGTATAAAACGGCTCGAAGATATGCTTTTGGACCTCATTGTCCATGCCGCATCCGGTATCCGCCACTTCAAACACCGCATAAACGCCGGGAGCCGGCGGAGAACACATCGATTGCTGAGATTGCGCCTCCTGCAACACAACTTTATCCGTGGTAATGGATAGAATCCCGCCCTGATCGGCCATCGCCTCGCTCGCATTCAAACATAAATTCATCATCACTTGCTGCATTTGTACCGGATCGGCCTCGATCGCGGGAACATCCGGCATCAGCGCCTTGCGTACAATAATGGATTTCGACATCTGGGAACGCAAAATCACCAGGATGTTGGTGACCATCTCATTTAGATTCACAACCTCCAACGCGCCGTTGCCGCTGGCGGCATAAGCGAGCAATCCTTTTGTCAAGCTTGCCGCGCGCTGCGTCGCCTGCACGATGGTCTCTAAATCATTGTAAGCGGGATGCGTGCTGGAAAAACTCATCTTGGCAAGCTGGGCGCTGCCTAAAATGCCGGTCAAAATATTATTAAAATCATGCGCCACGCCGCCGGCCAATATACCGATGCTTTCCATCTTTTGCGACTGAAGCAAACGTTGTTGTAATTCACGCCTGGTTTCTTCGTCTTGTTTCGATTTGCTGAGGTCGCGGCCAATAGAAAAGTAATGACGCGATTTGCCGGCGGAGTCGACGATAGGAATAAGATTAAGCCCGAGCCAATATTCCCTGCCCTCCTTGGTATAATTTATCAATTCCTCATAAATAGGCTGAGAGTTCTCCAAGGCATTGCGAATTCTGCCGAGAGCGGCGCGATCGGTATTGGGTCCCTGAAACATGCGTGGAGACTCGCCGACAATTTCCTGCAAGCTATGGCCGGTTTGTTTCACCACCGCTTCATTCGCAAAGATGATCCGCGGACCAGGCGGGCTCGGCGAATATACCTCAGCAATCAGGACCATGTCCGGCAAATGCGCCAGCGATTCTTTAAATATACCCAGCTCTTGCTCCGCCTGTTTAGATGTCACGTTCTTTTTCACTTTGGTTTAATTAATAAGTAAGGCTGCTCGATTCCTATGCTAATTAAAAAAATTAATGAATTGAAGAGCAAATGCAAAATGAGAAATACAAGGGCCTCAGCCGCAATATTTCACATCGTCGTGCCGCATTACGTTATTCAATAAGAACTTAAGTCGGAAAAATAAAATGAAAGAACTCGGTGCGGCTGGATACACCGCATTTCTCGTAAATCGTGCTGATGTGCTGTTTTAAGGTTTTCTCGCTGTTGCCGGTCAGTCGCGCCATTTCCTGGGTGGAAAGGCCTTTTAATAACAACCGCGCGACTTCACATTCTTTGTTGGTCAGGGTGGCCTGGTTTAACGCGCGCTCGCGCGCACCGATGAGGCCTTTCGGTTCCTGCCAAATGCGGTCGAGCACGCGCCGTAATTCCACCGTGGTGAAGGGCTTTTCCAATAGATAGGCGGCGCCGTGATTGAGCGCTTCTTTGACCCGCGCCTGATCGGCAAACGCGCTGATGACGACCACCGGCATGGGCATGCCCGCTTGTTCGATTTTACGCAAAATCTCCAGGCCGTCCGGCCGGCCTTGATCGAGCATGATGTCGGTGATGACGGCGTCGTACGCGGCTTCTTTCCAGGCCTTTTGCGCTTCCTCAAACGTCATGATCCAGCGGCAGGAAATGCCCAGTCCCTGCAGGGCTTGCGATAACACCTGCCCGGCAACCGCCTCGTCTTCGATTAAGAGGATCTGACGGGGTCGTTTCATGCCCGGTCCAGATGGAGATGAAATTGAGTACCGGTCGCACCGGTATGCGCCAGATACAGCTCACCGCCGGCGGCGGTGGCAAGCGCATGCGCGATGGCGAGGCCGAGCCCCATGCCCCCGGCGGGTTGCGAGGCGGTAACCGGCTGAAACAATTTATTCCGCACCGACTCCGGCAGCCCGGGACCGGAGTCTTCGATTAATAAATATAACGAAGATTCTTCTGCGACCACCGAAAGCGACAACCGGCGCGGCTTATCGTGGACTTGCTTGGAAAGTATGTGCAGCGAATTCAGCACCAGATGATCGATCGCCTGTACCAGAAATTTTGGATCGGCAATGACTTTGAGTTGCGACGGGCATTGGATTTTAAATGATACCAACTCTTGTTTCGCCATCGGCTGGATCATGCTCGCGACTTCGTCTAATACCCCCCTTAGCCGCACCGGCCGCCGCATAATTTCGCCGGAAAATTCCGACACCTGTTTCATTACATGGCGCATACGCACATGAATGCGCTCCAGTTGCTCTAAAACTTGCTCCTGCACTTGCTGCACATCGCTCCCGGGGGTACCCAGGGTTTCGATCAACAAGTTGACGTTATGCAAAGGATTGCGCACATCGTGCAGAGCCGCGGAGAGACTGATCCACAGCGCCTGGTTGCGCTCGACGCTTAAAAGGCGGCGGCGGAATCCCTCAGACGTAACGAGCGCTTGCGTCAAACGCCGCTGGGCCTTGGACCAGGCAAACAAAATGCCTAAGCCGCCGCCTAATAACGCCGGGATCGCTAATTCAAGCGCGAACCCATTCCACAGGGAGATGGCTAATAAGTGATAGTGGAATTGGAGGTAACCCAATGCGGCCCCGATTCCCAGGCCGATCAAAGCAAAGATCCAGCCATTTTTTGCCGGCAGTAGAGTTTCAGAAGGCTCTTGGACACGCGGACGCAAATATAGGAGATTTTCTCCTAGCCGTTGCCGTTCCGTCTTTGCCTTCCAAGGCAAATGCCCGACCTTCGCTTGCTTAGTCGCCATATTTTTAGTTACAGATAACTCCAGTTATCCATTGGCTAACTCCCAATTAAGAGTCAACCAACCTCTCCTGTTGCAGCCATGAAAAATCCACCAGTGTTGCATTCTTGCATGGCGTCGTGCTTGCGCTCCCACTACCGCGCTATTTGAAAAAAATGAACAACTTACCCCGTTTTCTTATTAACTTGGATGAGATCTTATTTTTAATTGGAGGCCGCTGTCAAGCGGTCTGATGAACGGCGGAGAGGGGGGCCGCTCCCGACTTCCCTGCCTGCACCAGAACCCGGGGAAGTCCAGCACGGCGGCGCGGTTCGAATTTCCTGTGACCTATCGTTTCAACAGTGCGCTGCCGTAAAGCCCGGTGGGCTTGATCAGGAGAATCACCAGCATGATTGCGAATGGCGCCATCTGCGCCAAGGGTGCGTAGAGGATGGATCCCAGGGAGACGACCTGCCCGACAATAAAGGCGGATACCAAGGTCCCTTTGATGCTCCCCAGCCCGCCGATGATGACCACCATGAAAACGAATGCCAGCACCTCGAGTCCCATCTGCGGATCGACCATGATCAGCGGCGCGTGCAGGCCCCCCGCGAGCCCGGACAGCGTACCGGCGATGATGAAGGTGATGGTGAAAAGCCGGGACACATTAATGCCCAGGCCTTCCACGTGCTCCACGTCCTCGATGCCGGCGCGGATCGCCTTGCCGATGATGGTGCGGTTCAGGAACAGCCAGATGCCGGCATAAACCAGAAAGGCGATGGCGACGACAATCAGGCGGTAGACCGGGACTTCCGTGCCGGCAATGTCAAACTGAGTCATCGTCGGAACGGAGACCGGACGGGGAACGACCCCCCAGAAGTATTTGATGACGCCGATGCCGCCGATCAGGATCCCGAAGGACGTGATCATGCTGAAGGTGAGTTCCCGTTCGTAGATGCGCCGAAAAATCAACCGCTCCACGGCGAACGCGACGATGCCCGCAACCACACACCCTGCCAGCACGCCGAGCCACACGCTGCCGGTCGCAAGGCTGAACGAATAGGTGATGTACGCACCGATCGAGTAATAGAGCAGCTGGTCGAGGCTGATGATGCGCATCAGGCCGAAGCACAGCGACAGGCCGATCGCCATCAGGAAAAAGATGCCCCCGATGCTCAACCCGAAGATGACGCCGGAAATCAGCAGTTGCGCGTCCATTAAAGATGAGCCTCTTCGCTGTCAGCCGTTCCGGTCGTGACCCTCTTCCGAAACAGCAACTTTTCCAGCAGGGGCTGCAGCGTGCCCCAGATGCCCTTTTCCCCGGCGAGCATGATGAATACCAGCAGGAAACCGATGAAGAGTTCCCAGTTGCCGATAAGCTTGCTGATCACGTCTTTCATGCCGGTGTAAGCGAACGCGCCGACGATGGGCCCGTAGAGCGTACCGACCCCACCGAGTATCGTGACTATCACCGGATCGGCGGCGCGCGCCGGGCTGGTGATTTCCGGGCTCACAAATCCCAGATAGACCGCGTACATCGCGCCGGCCAGGGCGGTGGTCGTATTGGCGATGACGAACGCGAGCAGCCGGACGCTGTAATTGCTGTAGCCGAGAAATTTGAGCTTATCTTCGTTGATCTTGGTTGCCAGGCAGCAGGCGCCGTAGATCGAGTCGTCGAGATACTTGTAGAACGCCCAAACAGCCAGTGCAACCAGGAGGGCAAAGATGAAGAACTGGTCGGGTCTCGACAGGTCGAGCACGGGCGTGGAGGATATGCGGGTCAGGATCCATAGCCCGTTGTCTCCATGGGTGATGCCCGCCAGAACCTTTTGCATCAAATAGAACACGATCACCGCCAGCGCCAGATTCACCAGCGCGAAATAGTCGCTGCGCAATCGGACGAAAAGAGGGCCGACGATGAAAGACACGACGAGTCCCGCCAGTACGCCCAGCAGGATGCCGATATAAGGATTGGTGCCGAAGTAAAATAGATAAAACGCGGTTGCATAAGCGCCGACCGCCAGGTAAGCCGGCTGCCCGAACGATATCAACCCGACGCGCCCCAGCAGGAAGCTGCAACCCAAAGTATAGATCGAGAAAATGACGATCTCATTGATGAACGGCAGGGGCAGAAATACCCGCGACACTGCCAACAGCGAAAACGCCAGCAGTATGCCCCACCACCATCGGAACACTTTCACCATGCTTCCGCCCTTAAATCGCTAGAGGTAGCGTTCACAAACATCCGCCTTGATCGATTCCCGGTCTGCAAGCTCGGCCACGATGCGCCCCTCTTTTATGGCGTAGACCTTGCTGGATATCGCGCAAACCAAAGGCAGGTTCTGCTCCACGATCACGAGCGCCGCGTTCTTGCTCAATTCGGCAAAAACGCTTCTCAGGTGCGCAACGATGCTGGGAGCCAGTCCCTCCGTGGGCTCGTCGATCAGCAGCACTTTCGGGCTGCCCAACAGGGCCCTGCCGATCATCAGCATCTGGCGTTCGCCGCCGCTCAGATAGCCGGCCTTGCGGCCCATGAGCTGTTTCAGTTTCGGGAAATAGTCGGTGACTCGATCCCAGTTGTAGTCCTTGGTAGCGTAACTGCCGAGCTCCAGGTTTTCCCTGACGGTCAGATCGGAAAACACTTTCTTGTCCTGCGGCACGTACTTGATCCCCATCTTCGCGATATCGTAGGACTTCCGGCCGACCAGACTGGTGTGGTCGGAAGTGATGGATCCGGCGAGCGGTTTCAGAAATCCGGCGATACTCTTGAGGAGTGTCGTCTTGCCGGCGCCGTTGCGCCCCACGCAGGCCACGATCTGCCTCGGTCGTACGCTCAGGTCTATATCAAACAGGACTTTCGACTCGCCGTACGAGACGGTCAGGCCGGTGACGGTCAGTAGTTCGTCGTTACTCGCCGCGCTATGTGGAGGCATGCCCGTTCCCGTCCGCGGACACGTCGATCTGCCAATAGCTTCTTCGCACCTCGGGATGCCGCAGACATTCCTCGTACCCGCCGTCCGCGATGATCCGGCCCTCGTGCATGACGGTGAGTCGCTGCAGGAAGTCTTTCACGTGTGAAATCTTGTGTTCCACGATCAGGATGGTCTGCTTGCCGACATGCCTGCCCAGCACCTCCAGAATTCCCTTGATCTCGGATTCGGCCAGCCCCGCCAGCGGTTCATCGAGCAGTAACACCTCGGGCTCGGCCAGGACCGCCATGGCGATCTCCAGGCGCCTCTTTTCACCCAGGCTGAGATGCTTCACCTGCCGGTCGCGCACATACTGGAGATCGAAGGTTTCCAGGATCGCGACAATTTTGTCTTCGTTCCGGTGTCTCTTGCAGGTGTTGAGGAGCAGATGCACCAACGACGATTTCCTGTGCGCCCGGAAAAAAGCCAGCACCAGGTTGTCGATCACACTTAGGTTGTCGAAGGTGGAGGTGAGCTGGAAAGTGCGCATCAACCCCCTCGCCACCCTTTCCTGCGGCGTCATGCGGGTGACATCTTCGCCTTTGTGCAGGATGGTTCCCGCGTCGGGGGCGTAATACCCCGTCAGCAGGTTGAAGAAGGTGGTTTTCCCGGCCCCGTTGGATCCGATGATGCCGGCAAATTCGTGTTCGCGCAGCGAATAATCAACCCGGTCAACGGCGACCAATGCGCCGAAACGTTTTGTGACTCCCTTGGCCTGGATGATTTCTGCGCGCAATTCCGTGCTCACGGCCGGCGCTCCTCTAGACCCCGCCCCGGTGAATGGAATATGCTCGCCGGGGCAGAGATACGGGAGGTTTGCCGGGGCAAGGCCGGTGTTAGTAACCGAGAGACGTCAGCGCCGGCATCACAGACTCGCCGCCCATGGAACCCATGACCGTAAAAAGATCCCACTCATGCTTCTGCTCCTTGGGACCTTTCCCCTTCACCAGGAAGGCGGCGTGCTTGTATTCGGCCGCGTGGTCCTCGCGCCATCTGGCAGGTCCTTTGACCGAATTGAATTGGCCTTTATTCGCCATCAGGGCTGCGGACACCTTTTGCGGATCAAAGGATTTGGCGGTTTCGAAACCCCTGAACATCTCCATGTATGCAATATAGGCGATGGCTGCATAGGCATCGGGCGGCTTGTTGTATTTGGCGCGATACAGGTCGGTGAACTCCTTGGCGCTCTTTGCCACTTCCTTGTCGGGGAAGCCGCTCAAGTCATAGTAAAAATAATGCATCGCGTAGACGCCCTCCCGAGCTTCGGGGGGCAGACCTTTCGCCACCACGTTGGTGATGAAGGCGTTGAAAATCGTCATTTCCTTGTTGAGCCCCATCTGGTGGACCTGCTTCAGGAGCGCAACGGCATCGGCGGCAAATTGCGCGAAGATGAAAACATCCGGCTTCGCCGCGTGGACTTTCTGCAAGACGGTCGTGTAGTCGCTGGTTCCCAACGAAAGCTCGTCGTAGCCGACAATCTCGGCGCCATATTCCTTGGCGGCAGAATAGACACCGTCGCGGATGTCCCAGCCGAAGCTATCGGCGCGGGCTAAAAAGAAAATACGCTTCTTGCCCAGCGTTTTGACCGCCGCCTGGCCCGCCATGTAGCCCACCGTCCAGGGGCTGTATGCGGTGGCGAAGGTGGAATCGGCCAGCTTGCCCTTCTGGAAGGCCTCCTTGGCCATCACGCAGACGGGAAAATAGGGCATCGGCTCTTTGCTGACCATGGCGTTGATGGCGTAGGCAAGCGGCGCCCAGGTCTGACCGCCCACGCCTTTGACCCCTTCGGAAACCATGTAACGGTAGCGCCGGACGCCCACATCCTGCTTGGCTTCGTCATCGGCGATAACATCTTCCACCATTACGCCGCCCCCGGGCATATTGAGCCCGCCTCTCTTGTTGATGACATCCACCGCCAGCAATGCGCCTTCCTTCTGCGTTTCAGCCACTGCCGCAAACGTTCCCGTGAGCGGAAGCAGGATGCCCACCTTTATCTTGTTGGGTTCGGCGGCGATGGTGGCGCCATAACCAAAAACATTGCATAACGTGAAAATCGAAAGTAAGGTTAAAAGCTTTTTCATTTTTATCTTCTTCTGATTGGGTATGGTGGATTCAAATCCTCAACAAACGGCTTAGCTCAAGATCACACGAACGGTCCTCTGCGGCCCAGTTCCACAAGACGCGCAGCGGCGGAAAGCCAATATCCCCGGTCCCTGACTCTTCGGACTCAACTTCTATGATTCACGCATGGTCGGCGGTTGTCAAGGTAGCGCACTATCCACCGTAAATATCCGACAGTCATTCTTCCTTTATGGGTGGTGTGAGTAAGGGCTGCCATGGGAATAAGGAGGAGCAAGCTCCTCCTTATTTAGAAGATGGCGGAGAGGGTGGGATTCGAACCCACGTGGGGCGTAAGCCCCCATCAGATTTCGAGTCTGCGCCGTTATGACCGCTTCGGTACCTCTCCTTTTCGCTAGTGTCCTGTCCCATTAATTCGCAGATGATTCGAGCTCACTGCAATCCGACACATGGCTCCCTCACCCCCGGCCCTTCTCCCGGAGGGAGAAGGGGTTGGGGTGAGGGAATTCCTTTGCAGCGTATTAACGGGACACGACGCTAGCTTACGTGGAGTTAATACTGCAGACAACATTGCGGAGTCATGGTCGCAAAAAAAAGTTGTAGCCTGGATGAAGGTGCGTAGCGCCGAAATCCGGGGACCTTCGCCATGACCTGGATTTCACCGCGCTCCATCCAGGCTACAAACTTGCCGAAAGTTATTTGTAGGACACGAGACTAGTTGCAAACACAGGGGAACGAGGACTCGGTAATTAAACCTCTAACGCCGGGATTGAAAAAACCCACGTAATTGTTGTTGGCACAAATCGACCAGCACCCCGCTATCCACCTGGACACGATGATTTAGAGCAGGCGCATTTAATAAATTGAATACCGAGCCGGCGGCGCCTGCCAGGGGATCCGCCGCGCCAAACACCACCCGCGCCAGGCGCGCGTGGACAATCGCTCCGGCGCACATGGGGCAAGGTTCAAGCGTGACATAGAGCGTGGCGCCGGTAAGCCGATAATTGGAGGTAAGCTCGGCCGCTTTGCGCAACGCGACGATCTCCGCGTGCGCGGTCGGGTCATGCGTGCCGATAGGCCGGTTCCAGCCTTCGCCGATCAACTCGCCATCGCGCACCACTACCGCGCCCACCGGCACTTCGCCGGCCTGCTCCGCCTGCCGCGCCAGCGCAAGGGCGCGGCGCATCCATTCCACATCAGAGGCGCTTTCGGGTGTTGAATTTTCGGAGGGACACATAAAGTTCTTTCCAGGCCTGACTGCTATCCATACTTCCGCGCGTCAGCACTCGATCACTCCCACTCAATGATGAATAGCACGGCGCAAAACCGCATGATTGCTGTATTTTGTTGCTTTCATATTTAGATGAATGCCGTCAATAGATCAATGTGCCGAGTTATTTTCGCATTCATTGGCAATCCAGGGTAGTGTCCCGCCCTTGTAGATCGCTTGTAACGGATGTTCCCCATGCCTTTGCGCGCATCAAAGATCGAATCATACGAACGAGTTTTGGGTTAATGGTTGCGGGCACTGGAAAAGTTGCTAGAATGGATGCAGTACAGAAAATACTTCAGACCATCAATGCATACTTACACCGCCGTCATTGAGTGTTGCCCAAACACCGGCCTTTATGTCGGTCACGTCCCGGGGTTTCCCGGCGCGCACAGCCAAGGCGCGAGTCTGGACGAGCTCCATGCCAATTTACAGGAAGTCATCGAAATGCTGTCGGAGGATGGGCCTCCGAAGCTGGAGGTTGAGTTTGTCGGTATCCAGACGGTGAATATTGCCTAGGCAATGGGCAGCATTCCAGTCCTTTCCTTAAGTCATCGCCCTTTTATAATCGCTCGGTTTCGTCGAAGTCCGCCAGCGCGGTTCTCACAAACAATTCCGTCATTCCGATGGCCGGTGCACGACAGTACGATGCATGCCGGAAGGGATATTTCGCCAATTCTGTTACGTGAGATTGCCAAGGACAACGGACTGAATGTCGAGGAACTTCTGAAGAACCGGTAATCAGGAAATAATTTATGCGTTACGCAATTGTTGTTGGCACAAATCGACCAGCACCCCGCTATCCACCTGAACACGATGATTCAGCGTAGGCGTATTTAATAAATTGAATACCGAGTCGGTGGCGCCTGCCAGGGGATCCGCCGCCGCTAACACCTTGCCCGCCGCTACGGCCGTTGAGGCCGCTTGTCAAGGACTTTAGGCGCGCCCCCGCCGCATGTCAACGATTTAATAGCTTAACTTTTGCTAAACAAAATTTAGCATTTGCTAAACAGAAACGGCGGGGCCGGTCGTTGACAGGCGTACTTAATTTATTAATACTTGCGAGATGAAAAGAATTTTTGTTCTTTGCCTCTTGCTCGCCGGCTGCACCAGGTGTAGCGATCGGTGAAAAACCCAAACAAACGGCTTCGTGGATTCGCTGCCATGACACCCGAAACCCTCAAGCAAGTAACATCTATGGGCGGTAGGACCGCGCATGAAAAAGGAACTTTGCACAAATTCACTTCCGAAGAAACCCGCAAAGGTGGGCGTAAAGGTGGGGCCACGGTAAGCAAAGACCGCGAACACATGGCCGAACTCGGACGTAAGGGCGGCTCTAAGCCTAAATCGAATAGGCGTTAAGATTGAGTTCTAAAAAATTTAGACGTTACTTTTTTAAGCCGGGCCTATTGCTATGAATGCGAAAGTTTGATCTGTCGCAACGCCGCCCACAAAAATAGTAACCGTACAAGAATTAAATCCAGATACAACATCAATACCGTCAACGGTGCAGCGGTAAAAATTCCTGACCGCTGTCGCTATCTCTTTCGTACCGTCAGCTTTAACGTCTTCAGAGTACGCGTGCGGATGATAGACGATGAACGACAAAAAGAAAAACTCTTTTATCCCTCAAGGGGTTTGTTGGATTTTCTGATCGCTGTTGAACAACCGTGAAAGATAAAAATTATTCCCACTCTATTGTTCCAAGGCCTGCAAACCCGCATGAAAGCTATCATACGTGCTTGCATGATTGGTCTCCTCCAGGGGTCTTCAGGTGTCTTTAGCGATCGGGGCCGGCCACTTGCGTTCCACGGGAGCCGGTCTCCTTGTCATATCGGGCGGATTTCGTCCGTCACTGCTATGACGGAACGCGACGAGGGTATGTGGGCGCCAAGCTGCGGTGTCAGTCCAGCCCTGCGGCCACCCGTTCCAGGCCGCCGACGAACCGCTGCCAGCCGTAGCTCGCGCCCTGGTAGCCGGCCTCGTCTTCGGGCCGGAAGCCCGACTGCTCCATGCGCACGAGAACGCCGCCCTTCGTCGGCGTCAGCGTCCAAGTGACGACGGTCTTCAGTCCCCCCGCCGCCTCTTCGCCTGAAGCATTCCAGCTATAGGAGAGCCGTTCATTGGGTTCGACGACCAGGACTTGGCAGTCGGTCACGCCGTTCCAATGCGGCATGGGCGTGGCGCGGAAGTTGAACCTATGGCCCACGACCGGCTGGAAGTCGTTCTTCATCAGCCACTCCTCGATCAGCGGGCCTTGAGTGAGGGCGCGCCAGATCTTCTCCCGCGGATGCGGCATCTCCCGTTCGACGACGAGGGAACGCGTGGCGGCGGCGAGTTTGGTCATTGGTCCATCCTATCGAGCAGGGTTTCGAGGCGATCGAACCGGTCGCGCCAGAAGGCGCCATAGAGGCTCATCCAGTCGATCAAGGGGGCCAGGCCTTGCGGCTCGGCGCTGTAGCGAACCGAGCGTCCTTCAGGCCGATCGCGAACCAGGCCGGCGAGCTTTAGGACGCCCAGGTGCTTGGACACCGCCGGCTGCGACACGCCGGCGCGATCGGTCAAGGCGCGCACGGTCTGCTCGCCGTCGCGGACCAGGCGCTCGAAGATCGCCCGACGGGTCGGGTCAGCGAGGGTCTTGAAAAGGTCGTCCGGTGCGGCTTGCATGTCTGAATCATAACTCTGCGGTTATGAGTTAGTCAAGCCCCAGGCGCTGCGAGGGTTCGGTGGTATGCTGCGATCGAGGCCGGCAGGCTCTCGAAAGCTGCCGAACGACCCTGAATTATTCCCACTCGATCGTCGCCGGCGGCTTGCCGGAAATATCGTAGGTCACGCGGCTGATGCCGCGCACTTCGTTAATGATGCGGCTGGAGATGGTCGCCAGGACTTCGTAGGGAAGATGAGACCAATTGGCGGTCATGAAATCGGTGGTCTCAACCGCGCGCAGCGCGATGACGTATTCATAGGCGCGGCCGTCGCCGACCACGCCGACCGATTTGACCGGCAAAAATACCGCGAATGCCTGGCTGACCTTGTCGTATAGCTTGTTTTTATGCAGCTCTTCGAGATAAATCGCGTCCGCCTGGCGCAGTATGTCGGCATACTCTTTCTTCACTTCGCCCAGGATACGCACGCCTAAACCGGGGCCGGGAAACGGGTGGCGATAAACCATTGCCGGCGGCAGGCCCAATTCGACGCCGATTTTGCGCACTTCATCCTTAAATAATTCGCGCAACGGCTCCAGCAATTTCAAATGCATCTGCTCCGGCAAGCCGCCGACATTATGGTGCGACTTAATGACATGCGCCTTGCCGGTGCTGGCGCCGGCGGATTCGATCACGTCCGGATAAATCGTTCCCTGCGCCAGCCACTGTATATTTTCCAGCTTACGGGCCTCCTGTTCGAACACCTCAATAAAAGTGTTGCCGATCAATTTGCGCTTATGTTCCGGATCCGATACGCCCTTAAGGGCGAACAGAAAACGCTCCTCGGCATCCACGCGCAACACCTTCACGCCCAAATGTTCGGCGAAGGTCGCCATGACCTGGTCGCCTTCGTGCAGGCGCAATAAACCATTGTCGACAAAGATGCAGGTCAGTTGATTTCCGATCGCTTGATGCAACAGCGCCGCGACTACCGAGGAATCAACCCCGCCCGAGAGCGCTAATAACACCTTATCTTTACCTGCTTGTGCGCGAACCGAATCAATCAGGCTTGCAACAATATTGCCCGGCGTCCATAAATTGCCGCAGCCGCAAATCTCGTGCACGAAGCGCTGTAAAATCGCCCGACCTAGCTTGGTGTGGGTAACCTCGGGATGAAATTGTAATCCGTAAAATCCACGCGTCTCATCGGCGATACCGGCGAGAGGCGCATTCTCGCTGGCGGCAATCACTTGAAACCCGGCAGGCGCCTGCGTGACACGGTCGCCATGGCTCATCCACACATCGAGCAAGCCATGTCCTTGTTCATTGCCGGCATCCTGGAGACCGCGCAACAAACGCGAATGGCCGCGGGCGCGCACGCGCGCATAGCCGAATTCGCGTCGGGCCGCGCTCTCGACTTGGCCGCCTAACTGGGCCGCCATGGTCTGCATACCGTAACAAATCCCGAGTATCGGTATGCCCATCTCGAAAATCGCCTGCGGCGCGCGCGGCGTTGCTTGCAGGGTCACCGATTCCGGGCCGCCGGAAAGAATAATGCCGCGCGGCGCAAACGCCCGGATCGCCGCCATCGGCATGTCATAGGGATGTAATTCGCAATATACCCCGGCTTCGCGCACGCGGCGGGCGATCAATTGCGTGTATTGCGCGCCGAAATCCAAAATAAGGATGCGTTGAGTATGAGGATCCAACATAAACTTTAACTGTTAGGTTTCTAAATTATGAAGAAAAGCCCCCCTTAGGCAAGCTCTGATTAAGTCGCAAATTGTCGGTTTTCTGGATTTCCGCCTGCGTGGGAATAACTTATTCAGAGGATTCTTCAATGATTGAAAGATGAAGAAAAGCGCCATGGATGGACTGTTTTCAGCATGCTATTGGCCGCGCTGATAATTA
>Ga0209283_10001136_pt1 | contig 14210 bp, 13 predicted proteins | sample CZO8metaG_2_FD_188354 | JGI IMG/M metagenome (GOLD analysis project Ga0209283, IMG submission 188354) | Vadose zone soil microbial communities from the Eel River Critical Zone Observatory, Northern California, USA - CZOApr15con2H1.8 metaG... | ecosystem: Environmental > Terrestrial > Soil >...
CACGTGAGGGCGAGGCGCGGCTGGAGCAATTCTGTGAGGAACTGGTGCCCGATGCCCAGGCCATCCGCCGGTTGCAGCGCCAGATGGATCGGCAAAGGCGAGCAGCCAATCCCGACAATTACGACGCAAAGAGGCGCATCAAAAAGGGCGGCAAGAAAAAGCTCGTCTGGAAAACCAGCACAGGCTACGAGGCCACCAGGCGACGCAAAGCGACCAAAGAGCGCAAGCTGGCTGCCCATCGCAAGAGCCTGCATGGGCGCAAGGTCCATGAACTGGTGGCAGTGGGCAACACCCTGGTCACCGAGCAGATTTCCTACAAAGGCTGGCAGAAACGCTACGGAAGGAGCGTGGGGCTGCGTGCTCCAGGGATGTTCATCGAGATGTTGAGACGCACCGTAGTTGTTAGCTAGGATTAAACTGATATAGCCTCTCTTTCCTCAGAGGGAGTAGTACCTTCCTCTCACATTTGAGCTTCTTTTTCCCTAACGTCTTGCCTGAAATACTCTTCTGTGGCATAAGTAGAGATACTTAGATAGATGGAAGAAGGTATCCTTCATGCAAGAGATCCAGTGGCAGTACTACCCCCATGTGGCTAAGAATTCCATCGCCCGTGCCTTCATTGAGTCTCAAGCCAAACGGCAGAAGCGCCCAAAAACCATTGATGCTTACGCGCGCAACTTAGAAGATTTAATCCGCACATTCGCCAATCTTGAGTATGCAGACCTAATCGAAGCAGGCCCAGACCTCCTTGAAATGTACATCGACAATCTGTATCATCGAGCACCAGCAAGGATTCGGAATAAGGTTACTTCACAGCCTGGTGAAAACCTTTCTCCGAATACGATTCACCAGCGCATCGTCACCGCTCGTCTCTTTTACGACTTCTGCATCTACCGTGGATACCGACAGGACAAGACGAATCCCATTCTACGCGGGAGTCTTGGGTATGGAGATACGCCACCTCAAAAGGGAGTAGTCTCACACAAACAGCGGTTGCCCTGGATACCTTCTGACCTTGAATGGGAAGCGTTGATCACGCACGTCATGGTTCACGAGTCGATACGCAACCAGCTCATGATTCTACTCGCATATGATGGTGCATTGCGTCGTGAGGAGCTAGTATCACTGCGGGTCGATGACTTTGACTGGTCCGCCCGATTAGTCACTATCCGGCCAGAGACCTCAAAATCCGGCTTCCAACGCACGGTGACGTATTCTCGATCAGCAGGAGATGTGCTCACACGATACCTCTGGAATGAGCGAGCGAACATCCTTGCTGCCTTTGGCGGCGACCAAAAAGGCCCGCTTTTCCTCTCTGAGTCAAACCGTAATGCAGGCTGTGCCATCACCCTTGGGACGTTCAATGATATGATTGAACAGGTACGAGTTGCTGTTGAACTGCCATACTTGACCACGCATACCTTCAGGCACTTGCGATGCACCGTTCTCAAGCGCTGTGGGATCGATCTCCAGGATATCGCGCTGTATGCCGGCCATCAGAGCGTCGCCACTACACAGCTCTACATTCACCTGGCCCCTTCAGAGCTGAACAAACGGATTCGCGAAGCAACAGCGCCTTTTGATGCGCGTATGGAGCGACTCGTCGAAAGTGCGGTGACTCATGAGTAATACTTTGGCAGCTCCTTGTGAAGCAAAAAAGTGGCGGATGCCCATCGTCCCTGAAAGCTACGATCAAAGTCCACTGACTTCAGAGGAATTGGCGGCCCTAGCTATGGCGAGTAGACTCGGTTCAAAGGCCAAAGGGCTTACAGGCTTGGATTATGCAAAAGCGGAACTTCAACGATTGCAGACGCCCATCTACGATGTGGTCGCCCTGCGGAGCCGTGAAGTTCATCGATGCCGAAGAATCCGAAGAGTTCTTTACTGCGAAATGGCACAGCGAGGGACGGCGTTTTGGGAATGGTCACAAGATGAATGGGTCGAGATCATTTGTCCCACTTTCCAGGAGTATGCAAAGAAGCACGGAACAAATGGAGCTCGTCCAGCACTCATGGATATGGCCTACCTCCTTGGTGGTATCACAGATCTCCGCGCAGTTGGTCAGAAACATGAAAGTACAACGATGGCTCGGTATATCTTTGGAGATGAGATCATCGAGCAAGAATACAAGCGGATTACCGATGTGCTCTTAGGACAAAAGGGGCGAGGATACAGCTGTGGTCAATATATGCAGGCGTTGAGACAATCTCTCTGCGCATTGTTTTTGCTCAATCGGAGTCCCTACCTGGAAGATCTGATGGAAGAGCTTCTACAGGTAGCGATTACACCTCCCAACGCATTGACCTCTTCACTCGTTGTTTTGATTAGCGACGTACTTCAAGAGTTAGCCATCCTTCATCCAGTAGCAAAAGAAGCACCATCGGTAAATCTAGACAGTCTTGATACAAGTGGGGTTCCCTGCGAATGGGTAGAGTGGTGCCTAGCCTGGCTCAAGCGGGATACAGATGGTCCGCCACGTCAGCGTCGGCGTCATTTCACCAATTTAATGATGGATGGCCGTTGGCTAGCAGCGAACCACCCCAGCATTGTGTCCCCTGAGCAGTGGGATGAATCTCTCGCCCTTGAATACGTCAATTACGTTTGTAAAGCAACTGCTGGTGATTACACATCTGCTGAAGGTCTCAAAGTTTTGATCACGCAGGACAAAGTGGGCAAGCCGCTCATGCCACGGTCTATTGACAAGAGACTCTGTAGTATGAGCCGCTTCTTTCGAAGGCTGCAAGATCGGCCACACGCAGTAGGGAGTGTTGAGGCACGGAGGATCGAGCGACGTTTCAATCCAAGCGAAGCATTCGCCACCCCTCAATATATTCGACGTCTCATTCAGCCAGATCCGCGAGATATTGACGAAGTGATCTGGTGCAAGTTGACCTATGCAGCGGCAACGCTCACAGAAGAAGACTACGCCACATTGTGGAACGGCTATCCTCTGAGTTACTACCAGGCTGCTGCATTGCTCTGGGTCACATCGGCACGTCGTCCAAATGAGATTACTCGACTTCAAGTTGGCTGTATTCGTCGTGATTGGGACCCTGCGATGCTTGATGAGCATGGTGTTCCACTTCCTGGCAAGGAAGCACAACTTTGTTACCTACATATTCCATCGAACAAGACCAAAGGCCCCTATTGGGTCCCCATTCCGAGGTATGCAGCGGATGCAGTCGAAGCATGGGAAAGAGAGCGTCCAGCAAAGCAGCCAAAGCACATCGACGCAAAGGACAGCTCGCTGGTAGACTTCTTGTTCTCCCTCAGAAACAAGAGGATGGGAGAAAGCTTTCTGAATGACACGTTAATTCCTGCCCTTTGCAAGCGCGCAGGCGTTCCAGAGGAAGATGCCAGAGGATCTATTACCGGCCATCGTGCGCGTAGCACCATCGCTACTATGCTTCGCAGGAATGGCCTTTCTCTTGAGGATATTTCTGAATTCCTTGGACATGCAAAACCGGATATGGTCAGAGCGTATGCTCGAACCGACCAGTTTCGTTTTGGACGTGACATCAATAGAGCTAACGATTTGATGCGTATTGTCGAGGGAATCATCGATACACGAGCAGCCAAGGCTGGCAAGCCCAACGTCTTTTTCTTCTTAGGCCGAGGAGCAGATGGACAACCACGCTTTTGTGGCAATCCAGCTTGGGAAAAGTGTGCGCATCGATTAGCGTGCCTGAAATGTCCGATGTACGTCGGAGCAAGTCAGGCAACTCGATTAGCTGAGCGGCTGGAAGCGCGAGATGAAATCTTCAAGTTTCAGACAAAGGTGGAAATGACGCCACAGGAGCGGGCAGCAGCCGACGGGGATATCGCCACCTTGTCTTCTCTGATTGAGGCAGATGCGTATGTGCCACCTCCAACCCCTCCAGGTGACGAGTTTCGCTTCAATACGCCGCAAGGCAAGTCTCTTGCTCCTTCATCTCAAGAAGCTCAGAATGACCTTGTTGTCCTGGGCCGTCAATTAGCAGCACTGAATCGCGATCTGGCCGCTGCTGAGAAACGGACGGATGGACGGAATGCGACGGTCAGGTCTCTCAAAAAACGGATTGCCGAGGTGACTGAGCAGATGGTAGCTCTTGATCAGGTCGCTACTGTGACAAAAGCCGGTCTGGGAACGTAGTGAAGAGCAGGAGTTGGATCGTTCTGATGAGGCAAGAAAAGGACAACCGATGCAATTTAATCCTACCTAATTGCAAGCACGGGCGGCACCCTGCACGAGATCCCCACACGTTCCACGAAGCTGTCCCAATTGTGTCATGGCTGCGGCCAAACCGTCAAGAAACCGCTCTCGCAACGCTGGCATCAGTGCGCCTGTGGCGTGGGGCCGGTGCAGCGCGATCTGTACTCGGCGTTTCTGGCGGCCTATCTTGATCCAGCAGAACTCTCCCCCTCGTGTGCCCAGTATGTCATTCCCTGGGAAGGTGCGGAGGCGCGCCTGCGGGCAGCGCACGAGCGAGTCAAAGAACGCGCGAATGAGGGGCAGGTCTTGCCCCGAAGCATGGGTATCCCTCGTGCCAGAGCGCGTCTGCCCAAAAGTCGGAGCGAAGCCACACAAGAGCTGCTGTTCCTCTCCAGGAGGGGAAACGTAGAAGCGTGGAAGCGCCGCTCAGAACTCCCCCTGCTTTAGCCGGGGAAGTCTTCAGAACCCGGCACCTCGACGAAATGGCCAAACTGTGCTACACTGCAAGTAAGCTACACGAGAGTGCCACTCACGTTTATAAGGAGAATGAAGACTCATGGCATCCTGTACATCTTGCGGCAATGACGTAACCGGCAAGAAATTTTGCCCGCAGTGCGGTACACCTGTACAGCCAGCAGGCAGCCCCGAAGAGCAGCCGGCCTCGACGAGCGTTTGTCCCCGTTGCAATGGAATAGTGAAATCAGGTGCGGCTTTCTGTATGCATTGTGGCTCATCGCTTAGCACACAGACAGCGGTTGCTACCTCTACACCATCTCAGCCAGTAACGCGCACCTGCATCGCCTGCCACACCGAGGTTCCAGCAGGCATGGCTTTCTGCACAAATTGCGGCCAGAATATGCAAGTTTCAGCAACGCCCGCAACACCGCCCGGCTTCGCTTTTTGTACCAATTGTGGGCAGCAGAACAATCCCGGCGTGCATTTCTGTGCCGGATGCGGCAGCCCTATAACCCAAAATGCCGGAATAGCGCAAACAAACTACTCACAACCCTATGGGCAATACCCTCAACAATCGCCTCAATACAACACGCAATACCCCTATGGTCAGCAGCCACAACAGTACGGGCAAATGGCCAATCAACCAATGGTCCTGCGCTGTCCCGTCTGCATGGCGATGTCACCCGTAGGTACCACCAATTGTCCCAGTTGCCGTACCGGCCTGGCCGGCGTCGTGCCAACACCGGCTAATATGCCAGTGCAAGGCCAGCAAGGAGGACTGGGTGGATTAATGCAAGGCTCCGGTGGTAATATGGCCATGGGAGCCCTGGGCGGCGCAGCAGCAGTCATCGGAGGTGAAATACTGCTTCACGATGTAGAGCGGGGCTTCGACAGAGACAGGGGATACCGCCGCGAAGACGAGGGCTTGCTAGGAGGCTTGGGCGGCCTGGCAAACGATGTTGGCCTCTTCTAAAACCTTTCAGGGGAGGTGATGTTCTCTGCGAGAGGAACATCACCTTCACCGTGTTTTATCCTATTTCTCGTCTCCTCACACCCAAAATGGCTATCTCTGTCCCCCTTTCTCATTGCTATATGCCCTGGAAACGTCTATAATAGCGACGCGCTCAACTAGCAATCGGGTGTGTAGAGGTTAATGGCTAAGGAAGAAGAAACTATTTTCAATGCATTACGAGCGAACGACGTTACAGAACGGGCTACGCCTACTTATGGCTCCCATGCCAGGTATGCGTTCTGCTAGTATCACACTCTTTTTTACTGTCGGTTCGCGCTACGAATCGAACGCTATCGCAGGAATATCGCATTATATTGAGCACATGCTCTTCAAGGGTACGCAGAAATACCCAACAGCCAGGCTTATATCAGAAGCGATTGAAGGTGTTGGCGGGCTATTTAATGCGAGCACAGGCAAAGAATTGACTACCTATTCAGCCCGCGTACCCTCCGAACATTTAGCAGTGGTGATGGATGTCCTGGCAGATATGATGCGGCATCCACTCTTTGACCCACTGGAAATTGAAAAAGAGCGCGGCGTCATTATCGAGGAACTGAGCTCTACTCGTGATGACCCACAAGAATGGGTTAATTTACTCATCGACGAAACTACATGGCCCAGGTTACCGTTGGGGCGCGATGATGCCGGTTATGTAGAGACGGTTGCGCAGATTCAACGCCAGCAGATGTTGGACCACCTATACGAATATTACCGCCCCAATTCACTGGTCGTCAGTGTAGCTGGAAATATCGACCCGGCAAAGATTACTGGCGCTGTTATACGCCTCTTTGGTGATTGGGAAGCGCATAAGCATACTCCGTGGAAGGAGAGCCTTCCACCTAAGGATGCATCGCCCGTTGCAATCATTGAAAAGGAAACTGAACAAGTCAATCTCTGTCTGGGGACGTTAGGCATAGCCTATTCGTCTCCCGACTATTATCCATTTATGTTAATTAATGCTATTCTAGGAGATGGGATGAGTTCACGACTCTTCCAAACAATCCGTGAAGAGCAGGGATTGGCTTACGATATTGGAAGCTATTTCAATAGTTATGCCGAAACAGGAAATTTTGTAGTAAGTGCCGGCGTAGATCCATCACAGGTCGAACCAGCTATACGAGCCATAACCCGTGAACTTGTTCATATCTGTGAGGTTCCGGTACCAGCAGAGGAGCTTAATCGCATTAAGGCATATATCCGGGGCAGTATGCTGTTAGGACTGGAAGGCACACATCAGGTAGCCTCATGGCTTGGCAGCCAGGAAAGCCTGCGAGGCAACATATACGATATTGATGAAATACTAGCATTTGTTGAAGCTGTCACTACAGAGGATATTCAGCGTGTAGCACAAAGCTGCTTTGCTCCTGAATGGCGTCGCCTGGCACTCATCGGTCCTTGCAAACCTGGGCAAGCAGAGCTTTTTGCGGAATTGCTCAAGGGCGGGGAATGAAACACACTTGTCGGAGGGGTGTATTCCGGGGATACACTTACATCGCTGAGACGGGAAAAGGAGATCTGATTATATGGCACAAATAACACTTCGCGATTACTTGCAGAACACAGAAGATGCCATCAGTTCTGGCCACATCGATGACGCAATGGCCAACTGCCAGCGCATGCTCTCATATTTTCCCGACGCGATTGAGGCACAACGCCTTCTGGGCGAGGTGTACATGGCGCAGGGTCACCTGGAAGAGGCGCAGCAAACTTTCGATTGGATATTAACGAACGATCCAGAGAACGTCATCGCCTACTGTAATCGAGCGCTCATTAGCGAACGCACGTCGGATATCGACACCGCTCTTGACTGTTACCAGCAAGCATATGAACTAAGTCGCGGCAACAGTCACATTCGCCAGGAGTTTAACCAATTGAGTGCGAAAGCTGGGCAACAAGAGTTTATGTTCTCGCGAGCCGGGCTTGCACGCCTTTATATGCGTGGTGATCTCCTGACTCAAGCCATTCAAGAGTGGGAAGCCGTTCTGAATACAAGTCCTGACCGCCTCGATGCACGCATAGGACTTCTCGAGACATACTGGCGCGATGGTACTAATGACAGGGTTGAACAACTAGCAACCCAGATTCTTGAAGAGATTCCAACTTGTCTAAAAGCATTACTGCTTCTGGCACATGTCGTTTCCGCTTACAACCTGGAACGAGCGAAAGAACTCATCCAGCGAGCTGAAACTCTCGATCCCGAACTGATAATGGCTCACGATCTCTTTAGCGACCTGAAAGCAAGCCAGCCCAACGATCCGTTCCTGGCGTTGCTGCAAAAGGAGTCTATTGCCCTTCCCGGCGCCTCGGATGATAAGCAAATGTCTTCTAAAGTAGGCACCGCCGCCGTGGCAAATGGCTCTCATAGCCCCGTAGAGTCAACTGATCGCGTTAATGATTGGAACAAGCTGGAAAGCTGGAGCGAACTGGATGCGACGCATGCTCCTCAACGCGATTCCCAGTCTGTGCAGGAAGCCCCGGCCCTCTCTTCCTTGGCAGATACTTCCAACATCAAGGACGTGGATTCATGGGCAACTCTTGATCAGGTAAGTGAAAACCAAATCGAGCCAGGACTAGAAACATGGCAAGCGCCACAAGAAGTCGATGACAACTTCGATCCAGCCCTCCTGGAACAGCAGCCCTGGTTCCAGGCAGATCAGCTTCAAACTGCTGAACCTGAATCGACTTCTGAAAAAGAAAGAAAGCGCAGTAATCTGGGTAGCATGGAATCCATAAACTCCATGAATACATGGACAACAACTCAGGAAAACGATCTCCCCTCACCGCCCGCGTGGTTAGGTATGCTTACTAAAAAAGATCGCCAACCAAGCGGCTCGATGCCTATCCTCCCCACTCAGTCTGCGAGCGTCCAGGAGCCGCTCGAAAGCAGGTTTTTCACTCAATCTCCAGTAGAACAAGGGCCTGCTTCCTCTAAACCAGAAGAAGAACCCGCTCTCTTCTACGCGCCAGAAGATAAAGATCCAGAATTGGCATGGCCTGAGTGGCTGAAGTCCCTTGGTGCTGAAACTCTGGAAAGTGAGCCAGAACCACGATCAGCCCCTGCTGTTCCTGAAACGCGGGAGCCCGCGACTTTCCAGCCATGGGAGGATCAGATCGATCAGACGTTATCGGAAGCTGACGAACAGCGACTCGCGACTTTAGAACATCTCGAAAGCGATTTGCGGTCTCAAGGCTTTGTGCCCTTACAGCCAGGAACACTCTCGACAATTGCCCAGCAACCCACGCTCTCGTCTGCATTTGCTGAACTTAGCAACTTACAAGCACCGCCGGCTACACCTGAGCAGTCTATCGTGCCAGCCCAGCCGCTTATACCCGAGCAACCCGCAGCATCTGTTGCGCCTAGCCCTCCACTGAGTGCGCCTTCGGGGCAAACCCGACCAGAGCCCTGGTGGGCTGATACATTACACCAGCTAGCAACGGGATCAGCTGCTGAACAGCCAATTAGCTCTGGCCCGGCACCCACCCAGGTTCCCGAGCCGGTATTAGTCAATCCTGCTACGGATGTCCCCCAAGGGGCTCCGCTCTTCCCAGGCTACCGTGCTGATGCCTTGCTCGAAAACGAATTGGAAACAACCATGAGACGGCCCGCCATCAGATTACAGCCAGTACACCCGGATGCACCTTCTACACTCAATAGAGGACGAGGAGACAAAGCCCAGGAAGGCAATTTGAGCAATAAAGAGCGTCTGCTCAGAGGATATCAATTCCAGCTTGCGGGGGCCTACGATGATGCTATGCAGGAATACCGCATTATCATCCGTAATGCGCCTGAATTACTTGACGAAATCATCAGCAATGTGCGCGCATTATTGAAACTGGCGCCCAAGTACTCGGCTGGTTTTCGCGTTCTTGGCGATGCCTACATGCGACACGGCGAATACTTACAGGCGATGGAGGCCTATAATAAAGCTCTCACCATTGCTAAAAAGGCAAAGAGTCAGAGCAACTAGCACCAAAGGAGTCGCAGGTGGAAACTATTCTACAACGATTGACCGACCTTGATGAAATCTCTGGCGCGTTACTCATCGGCAAGGATGGTCTGATCGTTTCAGGCGCGCTGCAAAATGAAGATGAAGAAATGTTGGGAGCAATGTCAGCAGCTGTCTTTGGCTCGATTGCTAATTTCACAACTCAAGTAAACAATGGTGAAATCCTTCACGTCATCCTTGAAACGCAAAACGGAATCATCCAGCTTGCAGAAGCAGGTGACCTTATCCTCATCGTTACTACCCAGGTCGGTGGGAACCTTGGACGAGTTCGACTGGAGATGAAGAAGGCAAGTCGTCAAATCACAAAGCTGGTAGCCGCTTACTAAATCTCTGGGGATAGATGCGAGCGATACGCCAGCGGCATCGACTGCTGGCCTTTTGTTTTAATGAGCTGGAGAGGGAGTTTCTTCGGTAGCTGCTTGTTGAGCAGCACTCTGCTGTTTCTTTGCCAGGCGCCAACAACAAGTTTTACTGCGCAGACAGCGCTCCTGTTCCTCAAGAGTAATGGGAGGAGTACCTTTCATACAAAACACTTGATACATTGGCTCGCCTGCTGCCACGTCATTGCCGGGAAACCAGCGCTCACGGTAAAAAGGGCAAGCGTTTTTATGCCTGCGCCAATTGGAATTTTCAGATGGATTGGTTTCGATTGTACCTGACAATAATTCGTCCTTCCTAGAATGGTGTATCTGCGGTAAGATAATGTTGTAGGTAGTATACCATATAATAGGCATTGAGCAACCTCAATGATGCTTCCATAACAGAATGTAATGCAAATTGGAGAGGCACTTGCTAGAACAAGATAATAACAATAAAACCATAATGGATGCTTCTAGAGATGTGGCTCCCTGGACAATCAGACAAACATTCCTCGGGACATTTTTAACACTTGTGCCGTGGTTCGCATTAACTCTAATACTAAATAGTTTTAGCGGGAACACTTCGATTACAACGCCTCTCTCGCTACGAGCAGACCTTATCGGCGCTGTCGTGACAATTGTCTTTTCCGTGATTATCGAGGGAGCATTTCTCATTGCCCCCCTATACTTCGCCAATACCGCATTTCGCTCGATTACACCACATGTACAACTGGCATTGCGAGCCTTGGGATTCCACCGTTACAGCATAGGTCGCACGCTGTTCTGGGTAGTGTTACTGATGCTGGTGATTTTCGGTGTCAACGCGCTCTATTCATATGCGATTAACATCCTACATCTAAACTTGCAAACGAACGACCAGCTTCTCCTCCAACAGAGCAAAGTCGCTCCATTGACAACCTATGCAACGCTTCTCGCCTCCTTCATCGTAGCTCCTTTCTGTGAAGAGGTGTTTTTTCGCGGATTTTTATTCCCAGGATTGTGCCGGGGCATGCCTGTCGGCTGGGCAATTTTCCTCAGTTCTCTCCTCTTTGCTCTAGCACACGCTGATCCAGGCTCGTTCGCAGTGCTTTTTATTATCGGGATAGCCCTCGCTATCCTCCGCTGGCGCACTCGCTCGATCTGGCCAGCCATTCTGTTACATATGCTCAATAATGGTGTTGCAGCAGTACTAATAGTGCTGACGATGCAGGGAGTTATCCACTAACCACAGTGACAGGAAGCCAATGCATTGGCGCTAAGAGATGGGAACCGTTTTCCCAAGGAGACATGATAAATTGCGCCCCCACAGGTGAAATGTGGAGGCGCAAGTCTTCTTTCATACATTATGAGCCAGGCGTCGAAGCGTCAACTATTTTTTACGGCGATCCTCTACGCGGGCGCTGGCCGTCTTCGACTCACCACCACTGGCACGAGGTAAACTATCGGCAGGCACCAACTCTACCCTGGGAGTATTGCCAGTCACCGTCTTAACAGCCTCGGCCATTTCACGGCCCAGGTTATGGTTGCGTTCTGCATCGCTGAAGATAGCTGCGTCCTTCACTTCTACTTTCAGATCAAAGGTATCCAGATCGTTCTTTCTATCAACAATGATGCGGAAATTTGCGCCGGTTTCCGGGAACTTCACGAGCGCCGCCTCTACCTGGCTGGGGAAGACGATCAGGCCGCGAATGGATACCGCGTCATCGCTGCGCCCCTTGATTGCTGCAATTTTAGGATGTGTACGGCCACAGGCACACTGCTCCTCCCACCAGATACGAGAAAGGTCACGGCTGCGATAGCGGATCATGGCTGTACCATCTGCCGAAAGCCATGTCCACACAAGCTCACCGTCTTTGCCTTCCTCCACCCACTCACCTGTTTCGGGATTGATACACTCCACCAGGAAAGCATCGGCCCATGCGTGCATGCCATCGCGAGTTTCACATTCGCAGGTCATACCTGGGCCAAGGAACTCAGTCATGCCAAATTCATCGTAGGCGGTGATGTTGAACAGTTCCTCCAACTTCAGGCGCGTCTCCCACGGCCACGGCTCTGCACCGAACAGCCCGATCTTGAGCTTTGTATCTTTGAAATCGACGCCGCGTTCGCGAGCCTTACCTCCAACATAGAGTCCGACGGATGGAGTCATGCACATAGCGGTCACGCCGAAATCAATGATGAAGTCGATCATGCGGTCATACTGGCGAGCATCGGAACTCATGGGGATTGCCATCACATCCATCGCCATTGCGCCATAGTGGAAACCAAAGCCGCCTGTTGCCAGGCCATAACCATAGCAGTTCATCAAAATATCGCCTGGGCGCATGCCGGTCATCCACAATTCGCGAGCGTTGAGGTCCGCCCAATAATCAATATCCTTTTTTGTCGCGAAGACGGGCACGCTCTTACCCGTTGTGCCGCTCGTCGCATGCACCTCCAAGGCTCCACCTGGCCCGCCCGGTTTCACAAACGCCATCCCATAGGGATAGGCAGCACGTACCGTTTTCTTCTCGAGGAATGGTAGTTTGCGCATGTCCTCCAGCGATTTGATATCGGACGGTTTGACACCAGCCTCGTCATAAAGGTTCCGATAAAACTGGTTCTGTGCATAGGCGCGTTCGACAATCGCCTGAAGACGCTCCAATTGCAATGCCTTGAGCTTGCTTTTAGGAAGCGTTTCCATTTCTTCGTTGAAATACTTTCGATCACTCATCCTGGACATTCCTCCGGGTCTATTAATCCCACTCCCACTCGAGCTGGCATCCCAACGCGGCGGCGATGCGCTCCATGTGGGACATTACATCATCGAGGTACAAACCTTTGTTGACCAGGTCTACCGAACCATCAGGATTGAAATAAGTGGGCGGTAGACTAAAGTCATGGGGAATGAGGCGCAGGCCGCGCGGCCCTAAATCTAGCCAAACGCCTAGATCAAGGGGCTCTAATACTCTGCGCAGAAGATTCTTGTCCCTACCTGTTTCCAGGGGAAGCAGGTTGCAGGACACCATAGTAAACCCGTAATCCATCGCAATTTGGGACGCAGCTTCTCGTTTATGCAGCCGATTGGCTACGTCACCCCTCCATATGAGCACTGCGGGCCAATGTTAGTCAGAGTCAAGGAAAACAACCACGTGTATTGTACCACCCCTATTGTTGAGCGTCTATAGAAAAGCATATCTTAGCAAGGCCATTTAATAGTCGAGAGCACGAGTGTGATTATGTTGTGATATTCCCTGTCTCTTCACCTCACTTGCTTCGATTTTTACATGGCCCTACACAACATACCATATGATATGATTACGGAAAACAAACAGGAGCAATTCTTGATGTCAAATACGATTCGAGCGGTGATCTGGGACCTGGACGGTGTGATCATCGATAGCGCGGACGAACATCGCCGGGCCTGGCAACGCCTGGCCCGTGAAGAAGGAGTCACTTTCACTGATGCCGGCTTTTGGGCCACCTTCGGAAAGCGCAACGATGATATCATCCCAGCGTTTTGGGGGCCGCTCTCGCCAGAACGAATACAAGCCCTTGCTGACCGCAAAGAAAGCTATTTCCGCGAACTGATTCGTGAAAACGCTGTTCCATTACCCGGTGCAATGGAATTGATGCGAGGGTTGCACGAAGCAGGTTTTGCGCAGGCATTAGCATCCTCAACTCCCATTGAGAATATTCAGCTTATCAGCAAGGTGCTTGGGCTTGAACGCTATCTCTCGGCGCTTGTCTCAGGTGAGACGGTAGCAAGAGGCAAGCCTGCTCCTGATATCTTCCTCAAGGCGGCTGAGGAGCTACATATGCACCCATCAGCGTGCGTGGTGATTGAAGATGCCGTTGCCGGGGTGCAGGCAGCGCACGCTGCAGGCATGCGTTGCATAGCAGTTGCTGGTGATCGTGATCTCCCTGGTTTACGCGAAGCAGAGTTGATGGTGAAGAGCCTGACCGAGGTAGATGTAGAGCGCATCCGAGCACTTGGTTAAAAAAACAGTACGAGCTTGACAAGAGTAGAGGTGAATGGCAAAATACAGCCACGCATATGGAGGTGTAGGGGCCCCGGTGGGTCTCACCGTCTTCAAAACGGCTGGGGGGTCGCTCGGCGCGGTCCCCGGTGGGTTCGACTCCCATACGCCTCTGCCAAGAACTTTTGCAATTGATTTCTGTGCCGTCCGCCATAACTTTAGAAA
>Ga0209283_10001138_pt1 | contig 14202 bp, 12 predicted proteins | sample CZO8metaG_2_FD_188354 | JGI IMG/M metagenome (GOLD analysis project Ga0209283, IMG submission 188354) | Vadose zone soil microbial communities from the Eel River Critical Zone Observatory, Northern California, USA - CZOApr15con2H1.8 metaG... | ecosystem: Environmental > Terrestrial > Soil >...
CATCCACCGGCGAGACCACCATCAGCTCGTCGCCGCGCGCGGCGATCTCCAACCCGACGCCGCCGTACTCGCCATCCGTCTCCTGCTTGAGCGCCGCGTACGCCTTGGGCTCCATGAACGTGGAGTGCGGGTCCAGCGTGCGCACCATCCCGTCGATCGCGCCGTAGAGCAGCTTCGCGTCGTCGACGTCCTCGACGTAGTTGTTCTGGATCAGGCTCAGCACGTGGCTGAACACGTCGAGCTTCCGGTAAGGGCCCGCCGGATCGTTCGCCGCCTGCGCGACGCGCACCGCGCAGAGCCCGCCCAGCGTCGCGCACGCGCAGAGGAGCGCGAACCTGCCCCGGCCGCGGCGGCTCGTCGCGGGCATCTCGTCCGGCGGCGGCGGCATGCGCTGCATCGACGACCCTCCCGCCACAGCATAACGGCCAATGGCTAGGGACCGCGAGTAACTGGCGCAATGGCTTGGGCCCCCGCCGGAGCTCCCGGCCGGGCCCTGCGCGGGCGCGCCAGCCACTGCTCCGGGTCGAGCGGCGTCTGACCCTGCCGCAGCTCGAAATAGAGGTAGGTGCCCTTGAGCGACCCGCTGTCGCCGACGGTGCCGACCGTGTCTCCGCGTCGCACCTCGTCTCCCTTTGCGCGCGCGAGTGTGCCCAGGTGCGCCATGAGGGAGAAGTATCCGTCGCCGTGGTCGACGATGATCAGGTTCCCGTATCCGTGGAACCAGCCGGCGTGCACCACCCTTCCCGCGTGGATCGCGCGCACCGGAGTGCCCTCCTCGCAGCGCACGTCGATCCCGCGCTGCAAGGTCACCGTGCCGTGGCGTTCGTCCACCGACCGCCCGAAGCGCGCCTCGACGCGTCCCGACTCGACCGGGAAGAGAAGCTTCCGCCGCATCCTGCGAACGGGCGGCTCGTCCGGGTCGGATCGCGCGGCGGGCGGAGCCTGCTGCAGCTCGCGCACCTCGCCGGCCAGCGCGCGGGCGGCCTCCTCCAACTCCCGGGCCGCCTGCTCGTGCGCCGCCTTGTCGTCCTGGACCGAGGCGAGCAGCCGGCGCTGCTGCGCGGCATGCGCTTCCAGCGCGGCGCGTTTCTCCGCCTCCTCCGCGGCAGCGCGGGCCTCCTCGTCGCGCACCTGGGCCAGCTCGTCGCGCGCGGCCTTCGCCGCCGTGGCGAGCGAGCGCAGCCGCAGCAGGGGGCCCAGGTCGGCCTCCAGCAGCGCATCGAAGAGGCGGCGCCGCCGCAGCAGGTCCGGGATCGACTGCGCACCGAGCAGGAAGCGCAGGTACCCTTCCCGACCGAGGCGGTAGCGCGCGACCAGGCGCGGAGCGGCCGCGTCGGTCGCGGCTTGCTGCTCGGCCTCGGCCTTGCGCGACTTCGCCTCCGCGGCGGACAGCCGGTGCTCCGCGCTGCGCAGCCTGACCTGGAGCGCGCGCAGCGCGCGCGCCTCGACGTCGACCAGCCGCTCCGCCTCGGCCAGCCTGCCGAGCAGCGTCGCCTCGCGCCCGGCCAGCTGCTCCGCCATCGCGCGCTCCTTGGCCACCTGAGCGGCGCGGTCGCGCTGCGCCGCCGCCGACAGCACCGCGGCCGCGTCCTCCTCGGACCTTTGCGGCGCCGCGGCCAGGAGGAGGAGGAGCGCGATCATGTGCGCAGGGACCGCGCCACGGCCAGGTAGCTGCCGCAGAGCCCGACCAGCGCGCCGGCGGCGGCGAGCAACGCGCAGTGCTGCGCGGCGAAGTGAGGCGCGGAGGCCTCGGAGGCGAACGCGAACGCAGCGGCCGCGCGAGGGAGGACCAGGCGCTGCACCGCCACGAGCCCCGCCGCCGCCAGCGCCGCTCCGCACAGGCCCTGCAGCGCCCCTTCCAGCAGGAACGGCGCGCGCACGTATCCGTCGGTGGCGCCGACCAGCTTCATGATCTCGATCTCATCGCGCCGCGCGTACACCGCGAGCCGGATGGTGTTCGCCACCACCAGCAGCGCGGCGACGCCCAGGAGCGCGAGCGACGCGGTGCCGAATCCGCGCAGCGCGCCCCCGAGCGCCTCCAGGCGGTCGACCCACTCGCGGCCGTAGTCCACGTCGGCCACGCCGCCCACGTTCGAGACCCGGTCGGCCAGCGCGCGCAGATCGCCGCCGCCGCGCGGAGTCAGCTCGAGCGTCGCCGGCAGGGGATTGCGCGAGAGCCCGTCCAGGGCTCCACCGAGATTGCCGAGCTGCACCCGCAGCCGATCCAGCGCCTGCGCCGGCGAGACGAGGACCACCTCGACGCCCGGATGATCGGCGCGGAGGCGCTCGGCGACCGCGCGCGCTTGCTCCTCGGAGAGCGCGCGATCCAGGTAGGCCGTCACCGTGGGCTGCGCGCCCCAGCTGGCCAGGAGAGCGCGCGCTCCGAGGATGGAGAACGCCAGCGCCCCGCCGAGGAAGAGCGCCAGCGCGATGGTGACCACCGCGAGCAGGCTCGGGAGCGGCGCCCGCCACAGGTTGATCAGGGCCCGCCGCAGGAGCCGCCAGGCGAGGTGGCTCATGCGTCGGCCGTCACCTTGCCGCGGTGGAGCTGGATGGTGCGGCGCTGGTAGCGGCTGAGCAGCCCGCGGTCGTGTGTCGCGACCACCACGGTCGCGCCGCGCGCGTTGGCGTCGAAGAGCAGCTGCAGGATGCTGTCGGTGAGCGAGGCGTCGAGGTTCCCGGTCGGCTCGTCGGCGAGCAGGATGGCCGGCTCGTTGACCAGGGCGCGCGCGATGGCCACGCGCTGCTGCTCGCCTCCGGACATGCGCAGCGGGAGCGATCCGGCCTTCTCGGCCAGTCCGACCTGGGCGAGGCGCTTGTGGGCGCGCTCGCGGATCTGCGCGTCGGAGGCGCCCAGCACCTCGAGCGCGAATCCGACGTTCTCCAGGGCGGTGCGGTTCGGCAGCAGCTTGAAGTCCTGGAAGACGACGCCGATGTTGCGTCTCAGGAAAGGCACGCCGCCGGCGCTCAGGCGATTCACGTTGCGCCCGCCGATGATGATCTGGCCGCTGGTCGGCTCGTCCGCGCAGAAGAGCAGCCGCAGCAGCGTCGTCTTTCCCGCGCCGGAAGGCCCGGTGAGCCACACGAACTCACCTTTCTCCACCTGCAAGGTCACGTCGTCGAGCACCGGTGGGTCGTCGGACCAGCGCTTGGTGACGTGGAACAGCTGGATCAAGGACTGCAGCCTCCGTCCCGGCCCTCGATGCAGACCTGGATGGTGCAGGTCGTGTTGCTCGAGCCGAGGGTGCACTGGATCTGGCCAGGCAGGAGCGATCGGGCCGTGCACGGGAGCTGGCCCGCGTTCGCGCCGGTCACCGTGCAGGTCCCGCTGAACGCGTCCCCGGGTCCCGCGAGCGTCCCTTGGCAGGCAGTCCCGGCGGTGGTGATGAAGATCGCCTCCGAGCAGGAGCCGACCAGCGCCGCAGGCTGCGGAACCGGGGGCGTCGTCCCGCCGGCGCACCCGTCCAGCGCCAGGAGCGAGCTGGGCGGGAACGCGCACGTCTGCGGGCCCGCATCGGGGACGGTGCCGCCGTCGGGACCGGCGTCCGCGGTGCCGCCGTCGTCGAGGGCCGCGGTGCCGCCGGCGAAGCCACGCGCCGGGTCGGTGGGAGAGTAGCTCGCTCCTCCCCTGCCGCAAGCGGCCAGGGCCACTGCGAACGTGATTGCTGCTCGGGTTGCTGCGCTCATATCAGCCTCGGGGCTGACTTACTTGGGTGGCTCCAGGTCGGAGGAGAGGAAGGCGAGGATCACCTCGTCGAGGCTCTTCTCGCTGATCAGCTCCTCCGCGAAGAGCGTGGGCAGATCGTCGTGCGGCGCCTCGACCGGCCGCGAGTCGTCCGCGAAGATGTTCTGCGGGCGCGCGGCGGCCGGCCGGGCCCCTCCGCGGGCGGCGGGCCGCACCGCGGGCGACGAGGTGGGCGTCATCTTCGGCGGCGGCCCCTGCGGCGGCCGCGCCTGGGGAGGAACGCGCGTGGTCTGCGGCAGCGGGCCGCCCGGGACGCGTGGCGCCGACGGAGGCGAGGCGCCCGGAGGAGCGGGCTCCCACACCGGCTGCTGCGGGGCCGGCCGTGGCGCAGGACGGGGCGGCGACGAGGTCATCTGCTTGGGCAGCGACGCCTTCGCCTTGGGCAAGAGCGGCGCCGGAGCGCGGGGAGGAGGAGGAGGAGGAGCGGCGCCCCCCGCGTTCACGGCCGCGGGTCCCGTCTGTCCGGTGGCGAGCACGCCGGGCTCGTAGTGCGGTGCGGAGAGGCGTTCGGCGAGGTCGCTGAACTCGCCGGAGATGAGGCGCTTGAGCATCGCCTTGTGCTGCGCCTCCATCAGGATCCGCACTGCCTTGGGGAAGTCGGGCTCGGCGTCGACCAGGTCGACGTAGCTCGATTTCATGCTGGCGACGATGTTGCCGCCCACGAAGATGTGGGTGATGTAGTGCGCATGTGGGAGGCCGGAGTCCTCCGTCTGCACGTGGTAGACCCGCGGCCCGTACTGGACGTTGTGGTTGAACCCGACGACCGGGGCTCCTGCTTTGGGCGCGCTCACGGGGTCTGTTCAGCTCTCCGGAAGGCCCTCGGGGCTCCTCTCTATAATTTAGCAGAACCCCGAGGTGGTCGCCACTGGCCGTCCCCACTCGCCGCCGATAGGGCGGCGGTGCGTTTTTTGATTGTGGACGTCATGGGCTGAGGTCCACGGCTTCTACCACGTCAACGGGCCGTCCGAGGAACCGCTCGGCCATGCGGTGGAACCGATCCGGCACGTCGGTGCAGAGCGTGCGGTGCCGCGCAACTCCGCCCGTGCGCGCGAGCCCGCGCGCCCGCAAGAGCTGCGCGACGGCTTCGGCGGTGGCCTGGGCGGAGTCGACCAGCGCCGGCCCTGGCCCCATCACCTCGGCGATCACGCCCGCGAGCAGCGGGTAATGCGTGCAGCCGAGCAGGACCGTGTCGGCCCCGGCGCGGCGCAGGTCGGCGAGATAGCGTTCCGCGACCAGCCGCGGGACCTCGCCTTCGGTCCAGCCCTCCTCCGCGAGCGGGACGAAGAGCGGGCACGCCCGCGCGACCACGGACGAGAGCGGCGCGAGGCGACGGAGCGCGGACTGGTAGGCGCCCGAGGCGACCGTCGCGGGAGTGCCCAGCACCGCGATGGTGCCGCCCCGCGTCCTCGCCGCGGCCGCCTGGGCTCCGGGCTCGATCACGCCGACGACGGGGATCGGCAACGCCTCGGCGAGCGCGGGCAGGCTGTCGGCGGAGACGGTATTGCAGGCGACCACCAGCACCTTGATCCCCTGCGCGGCGAGATGGCGCGCGCAGAGGAGCGCATAGCGGGTCACCACCTCGCGCGAGCGCGTTCCGTAGGGCACCCGCGCCGTGTCGCCCAGGTAGATGGTGTGCTCCGCCGGCAGCCGCGCCGTCAGCGCGCGGAGCACGGTGAGGCCGCCGACCCCGCTGTCGAAGACGCCGATGGGCGCGTCCATTGGCCTTCAGGATGCCTGCACGGGCTACCTGGAGAAAGGAATCTTCCAGGAAGCGGAGGCCTGGTTGGGCACCGCGAACAGGACGTGCGACTGGAACGCTCCCGCGGTGGCGTCGATGCCCCACAGGCCGGCGGTGGCCGGGCTCGGTACCGCGATGCTGGCGGTTCCGCAATCCGCGCGGCCGGGTCGCTTCGCACCCGTAGGGTCCGTCAGCGTGTACACGACCGGGCAGGCAAGGCTCACCGCGCTGAAGTCCCAGTTCAAGGTCGCCGAGCCGAGAGCGCTCCCCACGGGATCGGCAACTACGTCCACGTTGGAGAGCAGGCCCAGCTCGAAGCGAGCAGTCGCCGGGTGCATGGTCTGGTAGACGAGCGTTGGTACGGGGATCGTATTGCGGATCCCGCTGATGGCGAAGGAGTGGATCCCGGCCGGGATGGGGGACACCTGCGCCCCCTCGACGCCGTTGGTATCGCAGGCGACCTGGCCGACGACCGTGCCGCCGGTTCCGTCGAGGTTCGGATCGAGCGCGATGCGCACGACGTCCACCTGCGCTTCGTCGCAGGTCATGGCGCCCTGCGTGCCGAGCACGAACCCGCCGCCGCTTGCCAGGGCGTCCCAGCTCACGTCTGCGGTGGCGAAGGTGGGCTGCGCCGGCTGCAGGTCGACCTGCACCTTCGTGTCCGTGCGATCCGCCACGCTGACCTGCACGTTCTGCAAGGCATAGGAGGGCTGGCCGCCGCGGATGCCGACCAGGTCGACGCGGTGCGCGCCTGGAGACAGGGGCGAGATGGACGTGCCGTCCACTCCGCCCGCGCTGCAAGCCACGTCCACGCTTCCCGCCTGGTCGGTGATGAGCACGCCGTCCACGCTGATGCGGACGGAAGTCACGCCCGCTTGCGCGCAGGTGAGCCCCCCGAAGGTCCAGTCCAGGGAGATCGACCCACCGGGCACCCTCTGCACGTCGATCTGGAAGACGTTGTCGCCGCGCTGCACGGTGATGTCCTGCTGCGTCTGGTACAGGATCGCCCCGTTCGCATCGAGCCCGGAGATGGTCAAGGTGTACGTGCCGGCCAAGAAGGTGCCCTCTGGTGCCGCCCCGCCTGCGATGGCTCCGCCGCCCAGGTCGCAGGAGAACTGGTTGGGGTTGAGCAGCTCGTGCGCGATGTCGATCTGGATGGTGTGGACGCCCGCTGCCAGGCACGACTGGCCGCCGAACGTCCAATTCACCCGGATGCTCCCGCGGGCGGGATCGCCGCACCCGGACCCGAGCGCAGCCACCACGGCGAGCCCGGCCATCGCTGACAGCGGCGCGCGCATGAGCTTCCAGCACCCTCCTGCCCGTCAGACTTGCGGGCGGGCCTTCCGTATTCAAACCAACGGACCCGCCGCGCCCCATCCCGGGCACGGGAACCGAACCCGCCGCCCGCATGTTTGGAGCGCATCGGTCCGTTTTGGCATAGGGTGCTGACGCAAAGGTCCGCGCTGTGAAAAGCGTAGCGCCGCCCTATCGGCGGCGGCTAAGAAGGTCGACACCATGAACACAGGTGAGAGTCTCAACTACATCCAGATGGTCACGCACAGCGGCGTGGTGGTCAGCGCCGTGCTGCTGCTGCTCGTCCTCTCCTCGCTGGGGAGCTGGACGATCATCTTCCGCAAAGCGCTGCACCTGCGCCGCGCGCGCGAGCAGAGCGCGCACTTCCTCGAGACGTTCTGGCGCTCCAAGAAGCTCGACCAGATCTACTCGACCGCCGAGAAGCTGCCGCTCTCGCCGGTGGCGCAGGTCTTTCGCGCCGGGTACGTCGAGCTGTCCAAGGTCTCGCAGGCGCAGCCGACGCCGGAAGCGTCCATGCACGAGCAGCTGGGCGGGTTCGAGAACGTCGAGCGCGCGCTGGGCCGCGCCGCCAACGCGGAGCTGACCACCCTGGAATCGTCGATCCCCTTCCTCGGCACCACCGCGGCGGCGGCGCCGTTCGTGGGCCTGTTCGGGACCGTCTGGGGGATCATGGGAGCGTTCCGCGACATCTACCAGGTCGGCAACGCGAACCTGGCCACCGTCGCGCGCCCGATCAGCGAGGCGCTGATCGCCACCGCGGTGGGCCTGTTCGCCGCCGTTCCCGCGCTGGTCGCCTACAACGCGTTCAACTCGAACATCCGCGTGCTCGAGAACGAGATGCGCAACTTCAGCGCCGACTTCCTCAACATCATCAAGCGGCACATCTTCAAGAAAGCGGCCTAGAGGTGGCCTTCTCCGGAGGAGACGGCGGGAGCGTCCGCCGGGCGATGACCGACATCAACGTGACGCCGCTGGTCGACGTCATGCTGGTGCTGCTGATCATCTTCATGGTCACAGCGCCGCTGATCCAGAGCGGAGTGAAGGTCGACCTGCCCCGCGCGCAGGCGCAGCAGATGGAGCACGCCGAGGAGAAGCTGGTCCTGAAGATCACGCACGACCGCAAGATCTATCTCGGCGACACGGCGGTCGACCCCGCCCGGCTCGAGCAGATGCTGCAGTCCAACGCGCGCGTGCAGAAGGACAAGGAAATCTATCTGCAGGCGGACCGCTCGCTCCCGTACGGGCTGGTGGTGCAAATCATGGCCGCCGCGCGCAGGGCGGGAGTGGAGTCCATGGGGATGATCACCGAGCCGGAGAAGGAGCTGACCAGCCGGTGACCGAGGCGCGGCCGCAGACGGTCTATCGCAGCCTGCTGGGCGGAGACCCGCGGATCGGGTGGCTCGGCCCCGGGCTCGCGCTGGCCGTCTCGCTGCACGTCGCGGTGGTCGCCGCGGCGTTCTTCCTGCCGCGCCTGCTCGACCGGCCTCGCCCGCTGCGCAAGCCGGTCATCGCGCACCTGGTGGCGCTGGGGAAGCCGCGCGACCCGCGCCTCATGCCGCGCAAGGAGACGGAGCCTCCGGCCGCGGCGTCGCCGGGCTCCGCCCCGGAAAAACCCGGAGCGCCGTCCTCGGCGAAGGCGCCGCCGCGGGAGCTCACCCGGCAGGAGATGATGGAGCGCGCCCTGGCGGGCGCTGCCCGCCGCACGCGCGACGAGAAGCCGGATCCCGAGCGCGCCGGCCAGGAGACCGGCAGCCCGGGCGGAACGGCCGCCAGCGCCGAGGAAGGCGAGAAGTACTTCGGCGAGGTGGAGGACAGGATCCACGCCAACTACGTGGTGCCGTCGGTCATCTCCGAGCGTGAACGGCTCTACCTCTCCGCGACCGTGGTGATCTACATCGGCCGCGACGGGTCCATCGTGAAGCACGTCATGACCAAGCCCTCCGGCAACTCCTTCATCGATCAGGCCCTGGTGCTCGCCCTCCAGCGGACCCGGCTGCCCGCGCCGCCGGCCGAGCTGGCCAAGCTCGTCCGTGACGAGGGATTGGAGATCAACTTCAAGCCATGAAGCGACTGCTCCTTCTCGCGCTCGCCGCCGGCACGGCCGCGCACGCGCAGCGTCCGACCATCGACATCTCCGGCGCCCGCGTGCAAGCGTATCCGATCGCGCTCGCCCCGCCGTCCGGCGCTCCGGAAGGAGCCGACGTGATGGACGTGCTCGCGGCGGACTTCGACCGCAGCGGCCTGTTCCGGCTGCTCGACCCGCGCAGCTTCCTCGCCGATCCGGCCAAGGAAGGCAGCTCCGCGAACACCATCGACTTCTCCAAGTGGACTGCCGTCGGGGCGCAGGCGCTGGTGAAGGCCGCCGCCAGGGTGGACGGTGACGTGGTGAAGGTGGAGTTCCGCCTCTTCGACGTGCCCCACGCCTCGGAGCTCTTGCGCGGCGACTACAGCGCGCCGCGCGCCGCCCTGCGGCAGATCGCGCACCGATTCGGCGACGACGTGGTCCGCTCCTTCACGCAGGAGCCGGGCGTGTTCCAGACGCGCATCGCCTACGTGCGGGAGACCGAGAACGGCAAGCAGATCGTGGTGGCCGACTCGGACGGCTACGGGCCGCAGCAGGTCACCTCGGGATCGATCAACCTGCTGCCGGCGTGGATGCCGCAGGGGCGCGCGCTGGCGTTCACCAGCTTCCGCGACGGGGCGGGCGCGCACCTCTTCCAGGTCGACCTCGGCAGCCGCGCGGTGCAGCAACTGGTGAAGATGGGCGACTTCGCCACCGGCGCCGTGTTCAGCCCGGACGGCATCCGGTTCGCGTTCTCCGCCAGCCAGGCGGAGAACACCGACATCTGGCTCTCGCCCATCGAGGGCGGCATCGTGCGCCGGCTCACCGACTCGCGGGGCATCGACATCTCCGCCTCGTGGAGCCCGGACGGCAAGCGGCTCGCCTTCGTCTCGGACCGGGCCGGCTCGCCGCAGGTTTACACGATGGCGATGGACGGCAGCGACGTCCGCCGCATCACCTTCCAGGGCAACTACAACCAGGAGCCGGCCTGGTCGCCGAAGGGCGATCTGATCGCGTTCTCCGGGCGCGACGAGCACCGGGTCTTCGATCTGTACACAGTCAACGTGCAGACCGGGAAAATCGGCCGGCTCACCCAGAACGAGGGCACCAACGAGAAGCCCTCGTGGGCGCCGAACGGCCGCCAGATCCTCTTCAGCTCGACCCGGAGCGGAAAGAAGCAGCTGTGGACCATCCTGCCGGACGGCTCGAACGCGCGCCAGGTCACCAACGACCCCCGCGGCGCCTCCGACGCCGCCTGGGGCCCGCTTCCCCGGAAGTGACGCTCACAGCGGATCGATGGCGAAGTAGGGACCCAGCCGGGGCTCGCCGAAGAGCGGGTCGGGCGCGAGGTTGATGCCGAGGTCGATGGCGATGCGGCCGATGGGCGTCAGCCAGCGCAGCCCGAACCCCACCGCGTCGCGCAGCACCAGCGTCTTGAAGAAGCGGTAGGGCGGCGTGGCCCACAGGTTGCCCGCGTCGTAGAAGAAGGCCATCTCCACCGATTGCGCGACGGGGACGCGCAGCTCCGCGGTGAAGGAGACGAACTGGTCGCCGCCGCTGGACGCTCCGCCGGCCTGCGCGGTCAGCACCTGGGGCGTGCACGCCGGGTTCTGCCCGAGGGCGCTCTGGCACTTGCGGACCGCGATGCGCAGCTCCTCGCTGACGTCCTGCGGCTGCACGGCGTCCTCGTGGAAGCCCCGCAGCGAGGTCGCTCCGCCCAGGTAGAAGCTGCGATCGCCGGGCGTGTGCGAGTCCGGATTCAGCTGGTAGATGCGGCCTCCGCGGGCCGACAGCACCAGGCTGGAGAGGAACGGCAGCGGGATGTAGCCGGCGATCTGCGCCTGCACCTTGATCAGCCGGACGATCAGCTCGCTCGCCTCGAACGAGCGCAAGTAGTCGCCGGAGACCTGCGCGAAGATCCCCGCGCGCGGCCGGGCCGGATCGTCGCGCAGGTCGAGCGTCACCGCGGGCCGCAGCGAGCCGAACAGCATCCGTCCAGTCGGTTTCCGGAAGATGCGCGGGTCGACGTCGGCCAGCTGGTCGGAGGGCGTGGCGAAGCTCTCGAAGCTCTGGTAGCCGACCTCGTACTGCAGCCCGGCCGCGAAGGGCCGGTTCTTGGCCAGATCGACCGACGCCTGCGCGGAATACTTGGTAAGTGCATAGCTCGGCCGGACGGCGCGCTCGTGGATCAGGTCGATGCCGGCGCGCAGCTTGTCGGTGATCGGCCACAGGCGCGGCGCGGTCAGGCCCAAGTCGACGATGCGTTCCAGGGGATCGTCGGGGTACTTGGTCTGGCACTGGGCGGTGGGCGTGATGACCCTGGGGCACTCCTTCACCTGCTCGTAGCGGAGGAAGGGGTAGTCGGCCTTCGCCACCGCGCTGAAGGTGAGCCCGCGACCGAACAGGTTCCCTTGCGTCCACTGGGCGGTGGTGCGCGGACCGTCGGCGAGCGAGAAGCCCAGCGTGGCCTGGAAGTCCTTGGTCGGGCGTTCCCGCAGCTGCACCTGGACCGTCTTCTCCGGCTCGGCCACCTCCGGGTTGCGCGGCGTGATCGTCGCGCTGAAGAAGATGCCGGTGCGCAGGAGCGCCTGCTGCCCGCGGTCGAGCACCTCGGGGGTGAGCACGTCGCCCTGCTTGAGCCCGATCAGGTCGAGGACCAGCGACTCCTGCGTCTTGCGCTGCCCGACCACCTCGACGAACCCGAGGCGCACCACCGGACCGGGCTGGATACGATAGCGCACCTCGACGCGCGCGAACTCCTGCCCGGGCTCGGCGTTCTCGTCGAAGCTCTCCTCGTCCTCGACGCGCGCGTAGAGGTGGCCGCGGCGGGTGAAGATCTGCGTGAGCGCCGCGCGGCCTTCCTCGGCGAGCAGGTAGCTGAACGGCTCCCCCTGGCGCAGCGCGATGGCCCCGTCCAGCTCGCGCGCGGGCACGTCTCCGCCGCCCTCGACCACGATGCGCGACACCCGGGTCTGCTCGCCCTCCGCAACGGGGATGGTCACCCGGAACCGGTGCGCGTCGCCTCCGATCGCCTCCGGCCTGGGCGGCCCGGCGCGGGCGGAGAGATAGCCCTGGCTCTTGTACAGGTCCTCGATCTGCTTGAGCGCGCGCGCGTACAGCACCGGATCGAACACCGTCTCGGGCTCGGTCTTCGTACGCGGGCGGCGCGGCTCGGGCAACCGCCCGGCGACGTGGGTCGCATCCACCGACCACGGATCGGCGCCGGCCGCGGGATCGGCCGCGATGCCGTCGCGAAGCTGCTGCAGCACCCGCTCGCCCAGCTGCCGGTTGGAGACCTGCTGGTTGCCCGTGAAGACCAGCTGCTCGACGCGCACCGGCCGGTCCTCGTCGATGCTGAACACCAGCTCCACCGCGCCGTCGCGCGCGACGATCTCCCGCTCGGCGACGCGCGCGCGGAGGAACCCCTGGCCCACGTAGAACCGGCGCAGCCGCGCGGCCATCTCCTGCGCCATCTGCGCGTCGACGGGCTCGTCCTCGCCGGCGGACGGGGCCGAGAGCCCCAGCTGGGCGACGAGCAGCGCGTCGGGGAAAGCGCGGTTGCCGCGCATGTGGAAGCGCACCACCGGCCCCGCGCGGACCGGCACGATCACCCGGACGCCGGCCGGCGGGACGTCCTCCAGGAGCGGAGATTCGACCACCGCGCGCAGGCGGCCGGCGCGGCGGTACCGATCGCGCACGCCGCGCACTCCCTCGTCCAGGGCGGACAGGTTGAGCACGTCCCCGGGCTGCAGCTTGAACGCGGCGAGCAGCTCGTCGCGGTGCAGCGCCAGGTCGCCGGTGAACCGTACCTCGGCGATCCGGGTCACGGGGCGCTCGTCGATGCGCAGCTCGAGGGCCACACCGTCCTTCACGGGCGTGCGGACCGGGGTGACGGCGGCGCCGCGGTAGCCGATGCGGTAGTAGGCGGCGCGGATCGCCTCGGCCGCGCGCGGGACCAGGTCCTCCTGGAATTCCGCGTTCACTTGTAGATTCGCCGTCTGGTGCAGCAGGCTCTCGGCCAGCGCCTTCTGCCCGCGGAAGCTGACCGAGACGAGCTTCTGCACCGGCGAGAGGACGAAGACCAGCCGCACGGCGCGCGTCCAGCCCGGCCGGTACATCTCCTTCGGGAGGGGCTCGATGTACGCCGCCACCCGGGCGAACCGCGCGCTGCCGTGGAGCGCCCGCACCGCGTCGCGGACGTCGCGCGGGTCGAGCGCCGCGCCGTCCTCCAGGGCGACCAGCGCGCGCAGCCCCTTGACGTCGGACCCTTCGAAGACCACCTCGCCCACGCGCACGGGCTCGCCGCCTTCCGGCTGCGCCCAGGGCGGCAAGGGCTCGTCGCCCACGCGGGCCTGGGCGGGCACCGCCAGCAAGGCGAGCAGCAGCGGCAGGAGCTTCACTCGCCTTCCCATCTCAGCTTCAGGTCGACGCCGAAGTCGATCCCGGTGGTGATGTGCTCGTTGTCGAGCTGGATCTGGCCGGAGAGCGCGTCCGAGAGCTGGTAGGAGATGAGCCCGCGGTAGCGGCGGGTCGACAGCCCTTCCAGGACGCGCAGGTCGAGCTTCTCGGTCAGCAGGCGCGAGCGGAAGCGCGCCATCGGCTCCAGCCGGTTGGTCGCCGACGAGAAGTCGGAGGCGAAATCGATGGTCGGGTCCCGCAAGATGGTGTTCTTGGGGATGAAGCGACGCACTTCCTCGGAGAAGCCGGTCACCTTGTTGAGCGCCTCGACGCCGATGGCCAAGCCGGAATCTGTCGCGCTGAAGCCCGCCTGCTGCAAGTGCGTCGACACGAACCCGAAAGTCAGGAGGAAGCCTAGGTCGGCCTCGGTCAGCGCCGGCTCGGAGGTGAGGGTCACGTGCGGCTCACCCGGCGTGCCGAAGGCGTGCAGCCGCACCTTGTAGATCTGCACCTGCGCCAGCGCCTGGAAGTCGAAGGAGGGGCGCACGCGGGTGCGGTCGGTGAAGGTGAGGACGCCCTGCTCGATCTGGAACTCGTTCCCGCGGAACTGGGCCGTCCCGTGCACCGTGTTCACCGAACCGAGCAGGCCCACGGCGCGCGACGTGCCGGTGACCTTGAGATCGCCCTTGAGGTCCGCGCGCGCCAGGTTGTTCTCGATCCGCACCCCGCGCGAGAGGTGGACGTCGAGGTCGAAGTGGACCACCAGCGCGCTCTTCGCCAGCACGCGGGGCGTGGGCGGGCGCCGGCTGAAGTCGAGGAGGCTCCGCTCCAGGTCCAGGTCCTCGGTGTAGCGGAGCCGGCTGACGATCAACGACCCGCCCAGCACGGGCTCCAGCGGGGGCCCGTAGAGGGTCACGTCCCCGTCGAGCGTCGCGGGGAGGTTGT
>Ga0209283_10001142_pt1 | contig 14177 bp, 15 predicted proteins | sample CZO8metaG_2_FD_188354 | JGI IMG/M metagenome (GOLD analysis project Ga0209283, IMG submission 188354) | Vadose zone soil microbial communities from the Eel River Critical Zone Observatory, Northern California, USA - CZOApr15con2H1.8 metaG... | ecosystem: Environmental > Terrestrial > Soil >...
CAGACAAACTCGGTCGCCATGTAGTCGGGCTCGGCATGCTTCGGTATCCAGACGAACTCGGTCGCCATGTAATCGGGCTCGCCGAAGCCGGTCGAGGCCGCGGAGCGTTGAGATTCCGTGGCGGCGTAGAACGCCGCCGGGGCGAGCAGAATTGCCGCGGCCGACGCCAGGATCAGGATTTTGCGCTTGTCCATTTCAGTCTCCTCGATGTCGGAAGGTCGACATCGACGACGGTTAGTCGCCGGCTGGACCTCCCATTTCTGCACCAAGCTTCAGTGCACCGGATAACCAGCAAGACCGATGCCAGGAAAACGCGTCGGGAACGCGAATACGGACGGCTACGCCGGCTTGTGCCTCGAGGTCCACGACCTCGCGATCTCCAAGTACGCGGCGGGCCGGGAAAAGGACCTCGAGTTCACGCGCGAGCTCGCCCGGCACCGGATGACGGACAAGAAGACTTTGCTGAAGCGGCTGGCGGCGACCGGACTGGAGGCCGCGCTCGCGCGCTCGGTGCGGGGAAGGATCGAGCGCGACTTTCCGCCTGCCGGCAGGCAAACACCCCCAAGCAGCTGAGCGCCGGCCACATCTCCGGTTCCGCTTACAGGGTGTCCGCTGTTCCTCCGGCCGGCACGTCTCCCCCGCGAACCACTCGATTGCGGCCCGCCTTTTTGGCCGCATACAGGGCGTCATCGGCGTGCTTCATCCAGGAGTCCAGCGAGTCGCCGGGTTGAAGCTCGCTGACCCCCAAGCTCACCGTCAACCGCAGGCCGTCGAGCAGAGGCGATTCCGCGATGGAGGCGCGAAGTTGCTCCGCGACGACGGCGGCCGCGGCCTCCTGCGTGTCGGGCAGCAACAGCATGAATTCCTCGCCGCCGATGCGAAACAGCAGATCGAGCTTGCGCGAGCGCTTCCCGACCAGCGCAACGATTCCCTTCAGCACGCTGTCGCCCATCGCATGGCCGAATTGATCGTTGATGCGCTTGAAGTCATCGACGTCGATCAGCAGCAGCGAAGCCGGGGCCGAGCTGCGCCGCTGCCGTTCGATGGCGTCGCCCACGCAGCGCTCCATGTGGCGCCGATTGAAGACGCCGGTCAGCGGGTCCACGATCGCCTGATCGATGAGCCTGCGATGCAGGTCCTCGATGATGCGCCGGATCATGTTGGCGAGGACGATGGTGAGCGCCAGCGTGACGGAAAATCGAATGGTGTACGCTAGGCCGATGTAGTGGTACACGAGCGCGCTGATGATCAGGAGCAGCAGGATCGTGCACAAGTGGGCCATGCGCCGCGAAAGGGCGAAGGTGAACAGAAGCACCTCGGGATAGCACCATAGCACCCCGGTAAAGCTGTGCGCCTCGAGAGAAAGGGCCATAGCCGCGACGGTGGGGACCAGAAGCCATATCAGCGGAATCGGGGGAGATTTCTTCAGGTAGATGGCGAGAGCGTCGACGCCCAGGATCAGGACCCCGCTGAGAACGCCCGTCGCCATCGCCGGGCGTCCCTGCACGAAGTGGTTGATGGAGAACGGCAGGAGAAAAACCACCGCGGCGGTCGCGAGGGAATACATGATCCGCTCGCGGTAAGGGGCGAGCGGATCCTCTCCGGAATCGATTGGACTTGCGCCTTCCATCGCGTTTTGCCCCCCGTCGCGGTCGGCTGCGCCGCCGCGCCCCGGTTCCCTATAGCCTATATGCTAAACGACAGCCCTGCCCGAACCGCTACTCGCCCTTGATCCCGGCCGCCTTGACGAGCGGCCACCACTTTTCGATCTCGGCCTTGTGATAGGCCGCCAGATACTCGGGCGTCTGCTGCTCGCGCGGCGGAATCTCCTGTCCGAGCTCGGCGAGGCGCCGGCGCACCGTGGAATCGGCGAGCGCCGCGACGATCGCCGAGTTGAGCCTGGCGACGACGTCGCGCGGCGTTTTCCCCGGCGCCCAGATCCCGTACCAGACCGAAACGTAGAGGCCCGGAAGGCCCGCTTCGTCCACCGTCGGGATGTCGGGCGCGGCGGCGAGGCGCGTCTTCGCGGTGACCGCGTAGGCCTTGATCCTGCCGCCGCGCACCTGCGGAATGGAGTTCGATGCCTGGTCGAACATCAGCTCGATCCTGCCTGCGACCAGATCCTGCATCGCCGGGCCGGTGCCGCGGTAGGGAATGAATTCGAACTTCGTGCCCGTCGCGTCCCGGAAGTAAACGCCGCCCACGTGCGACGCCGACCCCGCGCCCGCGGTTCCCGCGGAGGCCTTGCCGGGATTGGCCTTGAGCCACCCGAGGAGCTCCTTCAAATCCCCGGCGGGCACGGAGGCGCTCGCCACGATCAACAGCGGATTCGCGGCGATCATCGCGAGCGGCTCCAGATCCTTCAGCAGGTCGTACTGGATCGGATACACCGCGCCGTTGATCACGTGCGTGCTCCAATGGCCGATGCTGAGCGTGTAGCCGTCGGGCGCGGCGCGGGCCACGCGGCCGACTCCGAGGGTCCCCGCCGCCCCGGTGACGCTTTCGACGAGCACGGGCTGCCCGAGCGTCTTCCCCATCGGCACGCTCAGGATTCGGGCGATCGTGTCCACGGGCCCGCCCGCGGCGAACGGCACGACCAGCGTGACCGGGCGCGACGGGAAAGTCTGCCCCGACGCGACCGGGATGCTTCCCGCGAGGACTGCGACGGCGGCGAGCAAGGTTTTCATCGGTTACTCCCCCTTGACCCCGGCCGCCTTGATCATCGGCCACCACTTTTCGATTTCCGCCTTGTGATACGCCGCCAGATACTCGGGCGTCTGCTGCTCGCGCGCCGGGATCTCCTGTCCCAGGTCGACCAGGCGCCGGCGCACCGCCGGGTCGGCGAGCGATTCCACGATCGCGGCATTGAGCCTCGCGGTCGCGTTCCTCGGCGTACCCCTGGGCGCCCAGATTCCATGCCAGATCGACATGTAGAACTTGTCCAGGCCCGCCTCGTCCACCGTCGGGATGTCGGGCGCGGCCGCCAGCCGCGCGCGCGCCGTCACCGCGTAGGCCCTGATCGTGCCCGCGCGCACCTGCGGAAGCGAATTTGCCGCCTGGTCGAACATCATGTCGACGTGGCCCGCGAGGAGGTCGTTCATCGCCGGCGCCGCGCCGCGATAGGGCACGATCTGGACCTTGAGGCCGATGATGTTCTGGAAGTATACGACGGCGACGTGCGAGGGCGAGCCGAAGCCCCCGATCGCCACGGAGACTTTGTCCCGGTTGGCCTTGACCCAGGCGATCAGCTCCTTCAGGTCCTTCGCGGGAATGCTCTTTCTCGCGACGATCAGCTGCGGGTTGGCCGCGATCATCGCCACCGGCTCGAAGTCCTTGAGCACGTCGTACTGGAGCTCGTAAATCGCGCCGCTGATGACGTGCGTCCCCAGATGGCCGATGTCGAGGGTGTAGCCGTCGGGCGCCGCGCGCGCGACCCGGGCGCCGGCGATCGTACCCCCGGCGCCGGTGACGTTCTCGACGACCACCGTCTGGCCGAGCGCAGCGCCCATGCGCTGGGCCATGATGCGGCCGATCGTGTCGGTGGGCCCGCCCGCGGAGAACGGCACGATCAGCGTGAGCGTGCGCGACGGGAAGGTCTGTCCCGACGCGACCGGGATGCTTCCAGCGAGGACTGCGACGGCGGCCAGCAAGGTTTTCATGGTCTGCCCTCCCGACGAAACCGGTGAAACGATTTTCTACCGGTCAAGCCCCTGCTTCGCGAGCCACTGCCGGATAAGCGCGGCGCCGCAGCGACAAGTCATGCGGTGAGCCGCAAGTTCGCGCGCAAGAACTCCGGAGCAAAGTCCGCGCCGTTCGGCCACACCAGTGTGTGCAGCTCCGTATGAACCGTGAACCGGCGAAAGTAGTCGATGTTTTTCAGGGGTTCGAAGACCGGGCCGTGGAGTTCCTTTGCGATGACGATTCCGAGAAAACGGCTGAGCTCCGGCATCGGGCAATTTTAGCGACAATCGGTCCTCGGGTGCGGCTGTTTTCTAATCCCGCCCCCGTCTCTTATCTCCTGAGTCCGAATATAGCTTTCGGACAGGTACCGGGTGACGGCATCCGGTTCCATGCGAGTCCCGGCGAGCCCGACGTGGCCGTCCGGACGCAGCAAATAGAAAGCCGGCCCCGGGATCCGCACGCGGGCGAGCTCCTGGGCGTTGTGCACATCGTCGGGAATCACGTGGGTGCTCAGCAGGTCGCCGAGTCCCGGTGCTTCCCCCGACGGCGCGGGCTGCCCGATGACGATCAGGTTGTAGCGCGTGTCGTCGAGCTTGTGGAACAGGTCCTCGACCGGACCGTTCGCCCGCAGCTTGAGTTGCAGCCACGGGAAGCGGTCGCCCGCCGCCGGCGCGCCCTTGGGCAGGCTCGCCAGCGTCTGCGACAGCGGGCTTTCCGGGTAGCGGATGCCTATTTGCGAGATGGTCCGGAACGCAAGATTTCGCACGCGCTTGATGGTCATGGCGAAGGCCGCGACCCTTGCGATGATGCGCGTGCGGAACAGCCCTGCGACCCAGCTGTCGGAAACGACCAGCGCGAACGCCCGGTCGGTGGTGCGGAGCAGCCGCTGGGCCACCGGGATCCGTTCCATTTCATACGTGTCGAGCAAGGCCGCGTCCGCCTTGCCGGAAACCACGAGCGCCAGTTTCCAAGCCAGGTTGTAGGCGTCCTGCAGGCCGGTGTTCATGCCCTGCCCGCCCGCTGGGCTGTGCACGTGCGCCGCGTCGCCGAGCAGGAAACAGCGCCCGTTGCGGAAACGCTCGGCGCAGCGATGGTGGATCCGGTAGGTCGAGAACCAGCTGCACTCCTTGAAGGACAGCTCCGCCCCCGCTTCCCGGCGTATTGCGGGAACCGCCTCTTCGAAAGCGAGATCGTCCCTTTGCCTCAGGTGCCTGGGCAGGATGCCGATGACGCGCCAGCGATCGTTCCCGCGCATCGGGAAGAACAGGTGAAATCCGTCGCGCCACAGGTAGATGTTCAACTCTTCCGGCACCATGGGCCCGGTCGCCTCCGTATCGGCGACGAAGAACACGTGCTCGTACGGCGCGCCGGGAAACGTGATGCCCGAGAGCTCGCGCACCGTGCTGCGCCCGCCGTCGCAGCCCGCCATATACGCGGCCGTGACCTTGCGGGTGGTGCCGTCCGGCTGCTTGAGCGTTGCCGTGACGTGGTCCGATGCCTGTTCGAAAGACGCGAGCTCGGTGTTCCACTGCACCGCAGTGCCCCATTTGCGCAGGTGCTCGCCCATGATCCGCTCGTTATCGTCCTGGCCGAGCATGAGCACGAAGGGAAACGGGCTCAGGCTCTTCCCGATGTCACCGATCGGAATGCGCGCCGTCCGCTTCCCTTCCGCCCACATGTTGGCGCCGTTGCCGCGCTTGCCAAGCTCGAGCGCGCGATCGGCGATCCCGAGCTTCGAGTAGATTTCGAGCGTGCGCGCATGCACAACCATCGCCCGCGACTGCTGCGCGGGCCCGGAGTGCCGGTCCACGATCATTGCGCGGATCCCGCGCCGTCCAAGTTGATTGGCGAGCATCAATCCCGTGGGGCCGCCTCCCACGATCAGCACATCCGCATCCATGCGATTCCCCGTTCGTTCCCGGTCTCAAGCCTCTTTCCTCACCCGGTTGGCGAGGACTCCGATCGCGTCGTTCGCGACCTCGACCAGGTCCCCCGGCTGCAGCGCAGGCTCGGTCGGCCCGTCGCAGCCGAACCAGATGACGTCATCGGGGTAGAGCGTCACGTAGCGCGACATGCGCGAGATGTAGCGCGCCACGCTGAAGATCATGCCGCGGGTGTTGTAGCTCGACACGGTGCGGCCGTTGACGCGCACCTCGATCACCTGGTTCATCGGGTCGATTCCGGAGACGATCCTCGGCCCCATGGGCTTGAACGTATCGCTGCTCTTCGCGCGCCACAGCGTGCGGTCGCTGCGCTGCCAGGAGCGCTCGCTGATGTCGTTGCCCAGCGTGTAGCCGCGCACGCAGTCGAGGGCGTCCTCCTCCGATACGTTCTTCGCCTTGCGCTTGATCACCGCGACCAGCTCGCCTTCGTATTCGACCGGCCCGGGCGAGTCCGCCGGGATCACGATGTCGTGGCCGCTGCCGATGAGCGCGCTCGCCGCGCGGTAGCCGATGTCGGGCTGCGCGGGCACCTTGTGGCTCGCCCCGCGGCTGTTCGCCCACTCGATGTGCGCGAGGTAATTCAGCCCGGCCGCGTAGAAAGTGCGGGGAATGAGAGGCGGGGGAAGCTTCTCCACGGTCGTTCTCAGCGGTACAGTCCCTGCTTCGCGAGCCAGTCCTGGATGAGCGCTGCAACCTGCAGGTTGTTCCTGTCCATCATCATGCCCGAGCTAAGCCCGCTTGGATTTCTCCTTAGCCGGCTCCTGCATGAGCCGAACTATCGTCGGCAACAACTTGCGAGGGCCCAGTCTTACGCTGAACGCGAGTATCTTGTTTCTCCAACCGGGGATGATTGTAGTCTTCCCTCTCATGAGTTCCCGATAGGCAATTTCGGCGACCTCCGAGGCGCTCATCACTCCGCGGCGGAAAAGCTTGGAAGAATCCATTCCGGCGCTCCGCTGAAAGCCCGACCGCGTCGGCCCCGGACACAATACGCTCACGTTGACCCCGGTGCCCTTCAGCTCGTTCGCCAAGGCCTCCGAAAATGAGAGGACATAGGCCTTGCTGGCGTAATACACGGCCATGAGCGGACCGGGCTGAAAAGCCGCGGTCGAGGCAACGTTGAGAATCCTGCCCTGACGCCGTTTCAGCATCTCGGGCAGAAACAACTTCGTCAGCGCGGTCACGGACACCATGTTGAGCTGCATCATCCGCAGCTCGCGCTCGAGATCCGTTTCCGCGAACAAGCCGAATGTTCCCACGCCCGCATTATTCACGAGAAAGTCGACCGAAAGACCCAGTTCCTCGACTCTCTCATGAACTTTCGTTGCGCCGTCGGGAACCGAAAGGTCCTGAGCAATATAGCCGACGCGCACCCCATACGCTGATGAAATCTCTCCGGCAAGACGCCTCAGCTTCTCTTCGCCGCGGGCTACGAGGACGAGGTGATGCTTGTGCCCGGCAAAACACTTTGCAAGTTCATGACCGATGCCTTCCGATGCTCCGGTGATAAGTGCAACGTTTTCCGAGGCAGGCGATTTCATGCCGGTTGTTCCCGCAGGTATCGATTTGCCATCTTCCAGGCCAGCCAGCCGAGCAGGAGACCGCAGACCACGTCGATGAAGTAGTGATACCGCAGATACAGGGTGGATAGCCACAACCCGATGCAGGGTATCAAATAGGCCCAGAATCGCCAGCGCTTGTGCTGATAATCCGACAACAGGATGTAGAGAGCATTGCCGCAGTGCAGGCTGGGAAACACATCGACGCGATTGCTGCCGCTCAGCACGATTTTTTCGTTCACCGCCGAAAGCCAGCCTCCGCTGAGCGGCACGCCGAACTGGTCGCCCATCGCGAGATAAGGCCCGAGTGCGGGAAACAGGGAATACCCGAAATAGCCGACTGCATACAAAGAAAAAAGGCCCGCGTAGTATTTTTTCAAAACAGCCACGTCGCCGAACAAGTATGAGAACTGTCCGAGGATCAGGTAGAGAAAATAGAGCATGTAGCAAAAGCTGAAGAAGTCCGTGAGAGTCGGGTGCACCCATGGCTCCATGCGGATGCTCAGATTGGTGCCTATCAGCGCCTGATCGACGGCCTGCAATGCCGCGTCTTCCCGCTCGGGGTGAATTGCGGGGATGGCGGTCCCCAGCGGGAAATAGAGCAGATTCATTGCGACCGGATAGAACAGGAGGCGCAGTCTCCAGCCCAGATCACGGTCGCCGCCATAGGGCAGGAAATACACCAGAGCGCAGTTCGCCGCCAAGAGCGACGTAAAAATCAGGGCATCGCGGTTGGAAAACCCGGCCGCGACAACGAGCTGCACCAGCATCCACGCGAAGAACCCCAAACAGAGCCATTCGTGGAGCAGCAGCCTGCTTCGCGAAATCCCGCCCATCCCTCCAGATGCCGGCGCAACCAAGCGCTTCAGCCCCTAGAGGACATCGGCGAACATTTTCTTGTAGAAGCGATACCAGTCGCTCTGAAAGCGCTCATCGGGATCGAATTTCTTTTTCTCCTTCAGGAAGGCAACGAATTGCGGATAACATGCCTCGAGCTGCTTTCGGGTGGCCCAATGATGGTAGGTGAGATAGTAGCTCCCGCCGTACTGGATCGCGCGCTCGATCAGCTGCCTGAAATCACCCGCGGTTTTTTCCAGCGCCGCCGGAGTATGCGCGGTGTGCAGGTTGAAAATAATGCTCACGTACCTTCGGCGCGCCCAGGGCAGGAAGCTTTCGTCGTCCGGCTCGATAAAGCGGACGGTTCCGTAGATCACGTTGGCCTTGCTCGCCCGGAAGTCCTTGCCGACGTCCTTCATGAAATTCACGAGGGACTCCCGAAGAACGTAGACCTCGCTGATCATCTCCGTGCCTCTGCCTTCCGGGGGCAGGCGTTTGTCCAGAGCGACGTGATATTCGTCCAGATATTCGGCAAGCTGATGGGTATCGGACCAGTAGATCTGGCCGTTGGTCGTCAAATAATATTTTGAGTAGGCTTCGAAGGCCCTCTTCTTGTCGGTATGGGCAAGATAAAAAAGATCGGCCCAATCCGACATGCGCAGCTGCCTTTGCTGCGGCGGAATGGGTGTCTTGGGATCCACCGGTTTATACGTGGAGAAAACGCCGCGCGTCAAAAAGTGCTCGGACCGCGGATTGATATCGAACTGGAAGTCGCCGTACATATATCCGTCGGCGATCCTCTTCTCCACCGCTGGCACCAGATCGGCGATTTCGATCACCTGCACGGTGCGTTCCAGTTTCGTTCGAGGCATCAGCCGGAGTTTCACTTCGGCAATCACGCCGAAAAGACCGTAGCCTCCGATCGCCAATCTGAAGAGCTCCCGGTTTTCCTTCCGGCTGCAGGTGCGAACCTTGCCCTGCGCGTCCACGAGCGTGAAAGACTCGACGTCGGAGATCATGGGCTTGAAGCGCAGCCCTCGTCCGTGAGCATTCGCGGCGAGCGCCCCGCCGATGCTCAGACGGTCGGCGCCCGTTTGCTTCTGCCGGATGCCCCACTGCGGCCACTTTCCCTTCTGCGCCTGCTCGAGATATTCGAGGAGCTCGGGCCAGCGGATTCCCGCCTGCACGGTGAGAAACCCGTTCTTCTCGTCGAACGCGACGACTCGGTTGAACCTGCTCGTGTCGAGCAGGACGGTGTCCGTTCCGAACTGCTGCCCGCCCATGGCGTGGCGGCCGCCGGCGATGCTGATCGCGCGGCCTTCCTTGCGAGCCTGCTGCACGATCCCCTGCACCTCCTGCACCGAGGCGGGCGTTACGATTCGAGCCACCCGCGTTTCGTTCAATCGCGAATGCACGTCGTTGACGACCTGCCCTCCCCCCGCCGCCTGCTTCTGCGGCAGCGCGGGACGGACAAGGACGAAAAGCAGTGAAACAAGGGCCAAACCCGAAAGGAGTTTTTTCATGACCGGTTTCCTGCTCCCTGGAACGGTTTCCGTACAAGAAAGATCGCAGCGCAAAATATCAGAAAAAGCCCGATCGCTTGAACAAGATGATAGGTCGCATTATGGTTGAAAAAAGTCGGATGCAGAGACAAACCGGACCTTTGGATTGCCGCCGCAATACCGGTGACGATCAAACCAAACAGCCCGATCAGAACCGGCGACTCGGGGCGGCGCCGATAGCTCAACGCGAAGGCCATCGCGAGGAAGATTACGGACGGAATGTAGTTGGCGATCGCCACCCGGAAGTGGTCGTCGATCTCCGCAACGTAAATCGAGTAGGCGAGGAACTCGATCAGGGCCGCCTTGATCACACGACCCCTGACCGGCTGAGCGAAAAGGAGGCATGCCCCGATCGCCCATGCCGCAAACGCGACGGCCCCGAGCGCCACGACCGTCGTCGTCCACAGGACGTTGGCCGGCACGGAAGTCGAGTTCGAAAACCACACGTGATAGGTCCCGCCGGTCAGCGACGTCAGGGCCCCGGCAAAAAAGAAGACCGCGAAGAAACGACGGACCTCCGGCCACCCGCCGTCCGTCCTCATGAGCATTCCCGCAAAGAGCGCGCATTCGAGCGTCAGCAAGTAATCGGTGAGGCCGACGACGACTTCGCTCACGGATCTCCCCTGTCTGTGTACCCTAAGGAACGGATACAGTGGGGGATAATAACCTCGGGACGGGGAAGAAACCTATGACAGCTTATTCACGCACCCTCGGCGGCCGTACGTATCGGTTCCGCAGCCTCAAGGACTTGATGGCCAAAGCGAGCCCCCAGCGCTCGGGCGACACTCTGGCCGGGATCGCGGCGAAAGACGACGAGGAGCGCGTCCTCGCGCAGATGGCGTTGGCCGAAGTGCCGCTCAAGACGTTCCTCAGCGAAGCGCTGATTCCCTACGAGCAGGACGAGGTGACGCGGCTCATCATCGACGGGCACGACGCGGCCGCTTTCGCGCCCGTCGCGCATCTCACGGTCGGCGACTTCCGCAACTGGCTGTTGTCGGACGCGGCGGACGAAGCGGCGCTCGCCGCCCTCGCCCCCGGCCTCACGCCCGAGATGGCGGCGGCGGTGTCCAAGATCATGCGGGTCCAGGACCTGATCCTGGTGGGACAGAAGTGCCGGGTGGTGACCCGGTTCCGCAATACGATCGGGCTCAAGGGACGGCTGTCCACGCGGCTCCAACCCAATCATCCGACCGACGACCCGAGCGGGATCGCCGCCAGCATCGTGGACGGCCTCATGTACGGCAGCGGCGACGCGGTGATCGGCGTCAATCCCGCGACCGACAGCGTCGCCGCGGTGATCGCGCTCATCCACATGCTGGACGCCGTCATCGCCAAGTACGAGATCCCGGCGCAGTCCTGCGTGCTCACCCACGTGACCACCAGCATCGAGGCGATCAACCGCGGCGCGCCGGTGGACCTGGTGTTCCAGTCCATCGCGGGGACGCAAGCGGCCAACGCCGGCTTCGGCGTCAACCTGCGCGTCCTGGAAGAGGCGCGCAACGCGGCGCGCTCGCTCAAGCGCGGCGCGGTCGGAAACAACGTCATGTACTTCGAGACGGGACAGGGCAGCGCGCTGTCGGCGAATGCCCACCACGGCGTCGACCAGCAGACCTGCGAGGCGCGCGCTTACGCCGTGGCGCGCAAGTTCGAGCCGCTCCTGGTGAACACCGTCGTCGGCTTCATCGGCCCGGAATATCTCTACGACGGCAGGCAGATCATCCGCGCCGGGCTCGAAGACCACTTCTGCGGCAAGCTGCTCGGCGTTCCGATGGGCTGCGACATCTGCTATACCAATCACGCGGAAGCGGACCAGAACGACATGGACACGCTGCTCACGCTGCTCGCCGTGGCCGGCGTCACTTACATCATGGGCGTCCCCGGATCGGACGACATCATGCTCAACTACCAGAGCACGTCGTTCCACGACGCGCTGTACGCGCGCCGGGCGCTGGGCTTGAGGCCCGCGCCGGAATTCGAGGCGTGGCTGCAGAACGTCGGCGTGTTCGAGCGCGGCGAGGCGCTGCGTCTTTCGGAGACGCTGCCCCGGCCTTTCCGGCGCGCGCTGTCGCACCTGGCGTGAAGAGCGGACGATGGACAGGCCGAAAGCCCCGACCGTCGCGAATCCCTGGCAGAGCTTGCGCCGGTTCACCCCGGCGCGCATTGCACTGGGGCGCGCGGGGACGAGCTTGCCGACCGAGCCGCATCTGGAATTCCAGCTCGCGCACGCCCGCGCCCGGGACGCCGTGCATCATCCGCTCGCGATCGAGCCGCTGCGAGCGGCGCTCGAGCAGCGCGGCCGCGAGGTCGTCGCGTTGCACAGCGCCGCCGGCGACCGCCTGATCTACCTGCAACGTCCCGACCAGGGCCGCCGGCTGGACCGCGATTCGCGTTCGAGGCTCGAAGAACGAGCGGGCCGCTCGAAGGAAGGGTTCGACGCGGCCTTCGTCATCGTCGACGGGCTCTCCGCTTTCGCCATCGAAGAGAACGCCGTGCCGTTCCTCGACGCGGTGCTCGGGAAGCTCGATCACGAGGGATGGCGCATCGCGCCCGTGGCGATCGTCGAACAGGGCCGGGTGGCCGTGGGCGACGAGGTCGGCCAGGTCCTCGGCGCCGGGACGGTCGCCGTATTGATCGGCGAGCGTCCGGGGCTCAGTTCCCCCGACAGCATGGGCATCTATCTGACCTACAACCCCAGGGTTAGCACCACCGACGCCCAGCGCAACTGCATCTCCAACATACGGCGCGAAGGCATGAGCTGCGAGCTCGCCGCGCACAAGCTCCACTACCTCATGAGCGAGGCGCGGCGGCGCAAGCTCACCGGAGTCGAGCTCAAGGACGAGTCGGAAGCGCCCAGGGCGATTGCCGCGAAAAGGAATTTTTTGACCGAAGCGGAGACGCCCGACGCGGGCGGGCGGAAGTGATCCGGTTGCGTTTTTATGATCGCAACTTGTTACGATAGTTACATGCCCAACCGCGGCCCCGGACGTCCCCCGACCGGCCGCGCCCAGTCCGCAAGGTCCGCGGCGATCTCGCCCGGCCTGTTGAAGCACCGCATCATCGAGGCACGCAGCCTCGCGATGCACTGCCTGATCGCCCGCAAGATCGAAACCGACCGGCGGCTGCTCGCCACGGCGCGGCGCAATCTCGAAAAATGGATCGCGCGCTACGGCGATGCCGCGCCGCGCGCGCTCCAGGAGTGGCGCGAGATCCTCGATCGCCCGTGGCCGGAAATCGCCGCGCTGATCACGGCCACGGACGAATCGGCCGTCCGCCTGCGGCAGTCTTCTCCCTTCGCGGGCGTACTCACGCCCGCCGAGCGGCGGCGCGTGTATGAAGCGTTCGGAGCTTGAGCACCTGATACGCGCGGCGGGCGCTCCTTACCGAGGCAGCCCCTCGGTGCTACCGTAGTGCTACTCATCGCCTTCAAACCGATATGGCCTCCACCACCACCCTCAAGCTTCCCCCCGAGCTCAGATCACGCGTCGCGGCGCTCGCGAAAAGGAGCGGGCGTTCCGCGCACAGCCTCATGCTGGAGGCGATCGAACGCCACGTCGCGCGGGAAGAGCAGACGCGCGAGTTCGTGAAGGAAGCTCTGGCGGCCGACCGGGCCATAGACCACGGCGGCGAGGTATACGCCGCCGCCGACGTCCACGCCTGGCTCGAGCGCCTCGCGAAAGGAAAGAAACCGGCGCGGCCGAAGCCGGGGCGGAAATAGCCTATTCGCCGAACGCAATCACCGACATCGAGCGCGAGTTCGAGCATCTCGCCGAAAGATACCCGCGCTCCGCGCCGGCGGCGGCATCGGCGATCCGCTCCGGGGTGGAGGTGCTTGCGCAGCATCCGCTCATCGGCCGCCCCGTCGAAGGCGAGCTGCGCGAGCTGGTGATCTCGTTCGGCGGGACCGGATACGTCGCGCTGTACCGGTTCGTGTCTTCCGAAAACAGGGTCCGCGTGCTGGCAATCCGGCGCCAGCGGGAGCTGGACTATCCGGGCTAAACGCCCTCGCCATTAGCGCATCTTGCTCGGTAAATACCCATAGGCGGAACCGCGGGTCACGGTTCCTTTGGGAACCGGTCACAATTTGTGACCGGTCCTGAGAAGGTCCGCAAGTTTTCCTCCTTCGGATTCTGAGATATGCTCAAGAGCGAGGACTAAGGTACATACTTACCGCATCTATTTTGAGAGCGCAAGAAAATGGCGAAGGCATCCAGACTCGATAAGCGTCGCGTCACGCACGCGCCCAAGCGCATAACCTACCAGCAAGTCATGTCAATCGTCGGAAAGTTCTCCGGCCGCTTGACGCGGCACCAACCGCGCCTTCAAAAGCGAAAGGAAATAACAAAGCCCCGCCTTACATAGGGCTTGAGCGAAATCATTTATCGTCCGAAATGAATCCGATGCGGCGCCTCGGGGGATCGGGCGGCGGACGCCGACTGCTTCGGGAACTGGTCGCAATTTGCGACCAGTTACTGGACGCGATGCCGCTCGCGGTGCCAAGATAACGGTTTTGCAGCGACCCGGTGGGGAGCAAACGATGAAATTCGACCGAATCACCTTCGATCCGAAAATAATGGGCGGCCGCGCGTGCATCCGCG
>Ga0209283_10001145_pt1 | contig 14164 bp, 11 predicted proteins | sample CZO8metaG_2_FD_188354 | JGI IMG/M metagenome (GOLD analysis project Ga0209283, IMG submission 188354) | Vadose zone soil microbial communities from the Eel River Critical Zone Observatory, Northern California, USA - CZOApr15con2H1.8 metaG... | ecosystem: Environmental > Terrestrial > Soil >...
CCACGGCCAGGACGCGCTGAAGCCCATGATGATCAAGGAAGTGGCGGAAGAGGTCGGCGTGCACCCCTCGACGGTGAGCCGCGCGGTGGCCAGCAAGTACGCGCACACGTCGCAGGGCGTGCTGGAGCTGCGCTCGTTTTTCAGCGAGTCCGTGAACGGGCCGGAAGGCGGCGGGATGTCGCTGCTGACGCTCAAGCGGCTGGTCAAGAAAATGATTGAAGAGGAAGATCACGCAAAGCCGCTGACCGACGAACAGATTGCCAAGAAGCTGGATGACGCGGGCATTCGCGTCACCCGGCGCACCGTCGCGAAGTACCGCGAAGACATGAGAATTCCCAGCACCCACCAACGCCGGGAAAAGAGCTGAGCGGCATCCCCCGTGAAGCCGCCGACGCGACACGGCACGCGGCAACTCGTCATCCTCACCGGACTTTCCGGCTCCGGGAAGAGCACCGTCCTGCACGCCTTCGAGGACATGGGCTTCTACTGCGTGGACAATCTTCCCGTGGAGCTCATTCCCATTTTTGCGGACTTGCACGCGGCGGGTGAAGGAGACTTTGCGCGCGCGGCTCTGCTGGTGGACGCGCGCGAGGGCCCGCAACTGGAAAAATTGCCGCCGCTCCTGAAACATTTGAAGAAGGATCATCCCGTTACGCTGGTTTTCATCGAGGCGAACGAAGATGCCCTTCTGCGGCGTTACAGCGAAACCCGGCGTCCGCACCCTCTGGGAAAGAATATATCCGTGCGGGAAAGTCTGTCGCACGAACGCGCGCTGATGGCGCCGATCCGCAAGCTGGCGGATGTGGTCATTGAAACCACGCAGTTCAACGTGCATGAATTGCGCCAATTCGTCACGGAGCGGTTCAAGAATCCGGACAAGCGGCCGATGCTGGTTTCGGTGGTGAGCTTCGGGTACCGCTACGGAGTGCCGTCGGATGCAGACCTGGTGCTCGACGTGCGATTTTTGCCCAACCCGCATTTCGTGCCGCGGTTGCGGCCCTTCACGGGCAAACACCCGAAAGTGCGGCGGTATATCCGGTCGTTTCCGCAGACCGGGGAATTCCTGCGGCGCATCGAAGGCTTGCTCACCTATTTGATCCCGCACTACATCCGTGAGGGAAAAAGTTATCTGACCATTGCCTTCGGCTGCACGGGCGGGAAGCACCGCTCCGTGATGCTCGCGGAGTCGGTAAAGAAGTTGCTGGGGAAGCGCGGATTTTCCGCCAAAGCCGTTCACCGCGATATCGAGAAGTAAATGAACCGGGTGCGTGACACCAGCCCGCCATCGCGGCGGGCCGCGAAAACTTGACACGCCGCAACGCGGCGCTTAGCGTACCAAGTGGACAAGTCAGGGAGCCTGCAGCGTGGCCTCGTTGTTATCACCACAATTGAAACGGTTGCTCGGTTACGTTCGCCCCTACGGGCTTCGGCTGTCGATCGGCGTGATCCTGGTGGCCTTCGTAGCTTTGGCCGAAGGCGGCGTGGCCCTGATGATCAAGCTGGCGGTGGACTTCGTCCTGAATCCGGGCGCGACCAGCTCCCGGTTGCCGCTTCTCACCATTCCCTGGAGCGGCCGGATCCTCTACCTGAACGATTATTTTCCACCGCGTATTCACAACGTCGCCACCATTTTTGCCATCTCTCTCGTGATCCTCTTTCTTGCCAAAGCCGTCGCGGAATACCTCGGCTCCACGCAGATTCAATACTGCGGCCTCGCCGCCGTCACCGATCTGCGCAACCAGGTGTATGCCCGGGTCATTCGCCAGCCCATCGGTTTTTTTCAACACCATCCCACAGGCCGCCTGATCTCCACGGCCATCAACGACGTTGAGAGAGTCAGGTACGCCTTGAGCGAATGGCTTGCCGACCTGTTTCAAAAGAGTTTCACCTTCGTCGTTTTTGTCGCCGTGCTCCTGGGGATCAATTGGCGCATGGCGTTCGGTTGCGGTCTGCTCCTGCCGCTGGTGGCCTGGCCGGTCAATAAGTTTGGCCGCAAGATTCGCGGCTCCGCGGAAAACAGTCAGACGCGCCTTGCCGATCTGAGCCAGATTTTGCAGGAAACCGTGAGCGGGAATCGGGTGGTGAAAGCGTTTGGCATGGAGGACTTTGAAATTCGCAAGTTTCGCCAAGCTGCCCGCAAGCTCCTCCGCGAAAACATGCGCTGGGTGAGAGCCGCCGTCATCACCGGACCGTTGATGGATCTCGTCGGCGCCATTGCTGTTCCCCTCCTGCTCCTCTACGCGCGCGGTGAAATCAGCCACCACCTAATGACCGAAGGCCAGTTCTTTGCCTTCTTGTACGCGATGTTCAACACCTACATGCCGGTGAAGAGAATCGGTTACATCTATCAGCAGCTCCAGGCGGTGCGGGGCGTCAGCGCCCAGGTTTTCGTCTATCTCGACCGCGAGGAAGAAAAGCACGAGCAGCCGGGCGCGAAACCGCTGGCGCCGTTTTCGCGGGAAATTGTTTTTGAGAACGTGGGTTTTGCCTATGATGCCGATTCGGCGCTGGTGCTCGAACAGATTCATTTTCGAGCGCGCCGCGGAGAAGTGATTGCTCTCGTGGGGTCCAGCGGGGCGGGAAAAACGACGCTGGTGAATTTGCTGCCGAGATTTTATGAGCCCACCTCCGGCGCCATCCGCATCGATGATGTGAACAACCGGGAAGTGAGCATCAAGTCGCTGCGCGAGCAGATCGCCATGGTGACCCAGGAGAACATCCTTTTTTACGACACCGTGTGGAACAACATTTGTTATGGGTTGACGAACATTCCCAGGGAAAGGGTCGTCGCTGCCGCGCAGGCCGCGCTGGCGCACGATTTCATTATGGAGTTGCCACAAGGGTACGAAACGCTGATCGGCGAGCGGGGCACACGGTTGAGCGGCGGACAGAGACAGCGCATCGCCATCGCCCGGGCCATTCTGAAAGATTCGCCGATTCTAATATTGGACGAGGCCACTTCGGAGCTGGATTCAGAGTCCGAGATGTTCGTGCAGAAAGCGCTCGCCAATCTGATGGTTGGGCGAACCACTTTCGTCATCGCGCATCGCCTGGCCACGATTCGGCGTGCGGACAAAATTCTCGTCCTGGAAGACGGACAAATCCGCGAAAGCGGAACGCACACGGAACTGATGGCCCGCGGCGGAACGTATGCCCGGCTTCACGATTTGCAGTTCGCGGACGACGAGATGCTGGCGCCGGCGCAGGCCGCACCGGCAAATTTAAATGCCGCATCAGATTCCTTATGAGCCAAACGACCCCCGCACCAACGAAGAAAATCGAATGTTTCTCGATGACCGGCTACGCGCAAGCGCGAGCCGAGCAGGACGGCTGGGCCGCGCGCGTCAGCGTGAAAAGCGTCAACCACAGGTTCCTGGACCTCAAGCTGCGAATGCCGGAGGGATTTGATCTTTACGATCCGCGGCTGCGGCAGATCGTGCGCGAAAAGATTCACCGCGGGCACGTGGAAGTGACCGTAGCGGTGGAACCCGGGAAGGCGGCCCCGGTGCAGGTAAATAAGGAGTTGGTGCAATCCTATCTGAAGGCCGCCGAAGCGCTGCGCCAGGAGACCAGAGCGGCGACGGATATGGACGTGGTCGCGCTCCTGAGATTGCCGGGAGTGATCACCGGCGTCACTACCTCCGTGCCGGAAACGGAAGAAGAACAAGAGCGGCTTGGACGAGTGCTGGACCGCGGCTTGCGGGATGCGCTTGCAAAGCTGGATGATATGCGGCGGGCGGAAGGCCGCCATCTGGTGGAAGAGTTGCGCGATCGCCTGGCGCGCATCGGCGGTCACGTCGAGGAGGTGCGCGGGCTCGCCGAGACGTTGCGCCCGGCTTTTGCACGGCGCTTGGAAACCAGGCTGAAGGAACTCCTCGGCGGAATCGGCATTGATCCGGCGCGCCTCGCGCAGGAGGCGGCGCTGCTTGCGGAACGCAGCGATATCAGTGAAGAATTGGACCGCCTGCGGAGTCACCTGCAGCAGTTCACCAAGCTGCTGGACGGAGCCGGGGAGCTGGGGAAGAAGCTGGATTTTCTTCTGCAGGAGATGCATCGCGAAGCCAACACCATGCTTTCCAAGACGCCCGGCGTGGAAAGCGAAGCGCTGGCGATCACGGGAGTGGCGCTGGAAATCAAGGCGGAGATTGAAAAACTGCGGGAGCAGGTCCAGAACATCGAATGAGCACGGAGACTGAGATCGCGCCGCTGGTGTTGATCGTCTCGGGGCCGTCGGGATCGGGAAAATCGACTTTGGTGCAGCGAATCCTGGAACTGCCCGGCACGATGCCTTCGATCTCATGTACTACACGGGCGCGCCGCGCGACCGAGGCCAGCGGGAAGTGCTATGATTTTGTGACGGAGGCGGAATTCGACGCCATGGCGGCGCGCGGGGAATTTCTGGAGTACGCGCGGGTTTTTGGAAAACATACATACGGCACGCCGAGAAGGTGGCTGGAGGAATCGCGGAAGAGGAGACTCGATCTCGTGCTGGAGATCGATGTTCAAGGCGCGGCTCAGGTGAAGGAAAAGCTCCCGGAATCGGTGGCGATTTTCATCTTGCCGCCGTCGCGCGAGGAGCTGGAGCGCAGGCTGCGCGAGCGCGGCCAGGATTCGGGCGAGGAGATCGCGCGGCGGCTGGCCAAGGCGCGCGACGAGATTGCGGCCTTTGGCAAGCATTACGATTTTTGCGTGGTGAATGAGGACGTGGAACGCGCGGGACGCGAAGCGCAGGCGATTGTGACCGCCCTGCGCTGCACGCGCGCGCGGCGGAGGGCGAGAGTGGAACAACTTCTGGCATCGTTTGGGAGGGCATGACGGAGATGACTGTGCAGACAAAAGCACCGGAGAGCCAGTTTGCGTACGTGGTGCTGGCGGCGAGGCGCGCGCGGCAGATCATGGCAGGCGCGCCGCCGCTGATCGAGAACCCAAGGACCCTGAAGCCGACGCGCATCGCCTGCGAAGAGCTGGAGCACAGCCTGATCGAGTACGACTTCACGGAGCCGGCTTCGATCGACACGGACAAGGACGGAAATAAGCGGCGGAAGTAGCGGGCCGCGAAAGGCAGCGATGCAAATCACGCTTGGTGTGACCGGCGGAGTGGCGGCTTACAAGGCTGCGGAACTCGTGCGCCGTTTGCAGCAGGACGGGTTCAGCGTGCAGGTGGTGATGACGCGCGGCGCTCGGGAGTTCGTCACGCCACTTACGTTCGCGGCGCTGAGCGGGCAGAAGGTCATCACCGACCTCTTCGGTGATTCCTCAGGCGGGGAAGCAAACCTCGAAAGCGCCATCGAACACATCGCGGTGGCACAGCGGACGGATCTGCTGCTGGTCGCGCCCGCCACGGCGGACGTCATTGCGAAATTTGCGCGCGGGATCGCGGACGATTTTCTGACGACTTTGTACCTGGCATCGATGGCGCCGGTGGTGGTGGCGCCGGCGATGAATGTGAACATGTGGAATCACGCGGCCACGCAAGAAAATGTCGAACTGCTGCGCGCGCGCGGCGTGAGAATCGTCGATCCGGACGAAGGTTATCTCGCGTGTGGCATGACCGGAGCGGGACGGCTCGCGGGGCAAGAAGCTATTGTCGCCGCGGTGCGCGAGGCGTTGAAAACGCAGCGCGATTTGGATGGAGAAACGGTCCTGATAACCGCAGGCCCGACTCGCGAAGACCTCGATCCGGTTCGCTATATCACGAACCGCTCGTCCGGGAAGATGGGCTATGCCGTGGCGGAAGCAGCGGCGCGGCGCGGCGCGAAAGTCATTCTTGTGAGCGGGCCGGTAAATTTGGAAGTGCCCGCTGGTGTGGAGCGCATTGACGTGCGCACGGCGAACGAAATGCACCGGGCCGTCGTGGAACGGATTGCCAATAGTTCCATCGCCATTCTTGCGGCCGCGGTGGCAGATTACCGACCGGCGGAACGGCACGCGGAAAAGATCAAGAAGAGCCATGCGCCGCTGACGATTTCTCTCGAGCCGACCACCGACATTCTGGCGGAGGTGGCGAGAAACAAGGGCCAGAAAATTGTGGTGGGCTTCGCGGCGGAGACGGACCACGTCGCGGAGAACGCACGAAAGAAACTTTCCGCGAAGAACGCCGATCTGATCGTGGCCAACGACGTCACCGCCGAAGGAGCGGGGTTCGATCAGGATACGAATATTGTCACGCTCTTCTCCCGCGATGGCCGCGACCTCGCGCTTCCGAAAATGAGCAAGAGCGAAGTGGCGCAGCGGATTTTGGATGAAGTCGTGCGTCTGCGCAGCGTTTTGCGCGGGACGGCTGCGCTGAAACGCTCCGGCGATTGATCCCGCCATGGCCGAGCGCATTCCCGAAACTCTCCACAAAAAACTATCCGACCGGCTTGGTTTTTACGAAGACCTCGGAATCCGGTTGTTCTATCGCGACCGCGGAGCCGTGGCTGCGCCGGAGAGCGAGCGGCGGTTGGAACCGCCTGCGATTGCCCATTACTCAACTCCAGACCTTCAAAAGGAAGTGACTTTGCTGAAGCCCGCAGCAAAGCCCGTTTTGCAAAAGACCGCACCAGTCGTGACGCCGGTGAGTCCGAAGATCGCATCCCTGCCGGTGATTGCGGGGCCGTCGCTTTTCGAAGCCGTGGACAGGATTGCGGACGACACACTGCTCAAGATTCGCGAGGATCTTGGCGAATGCACGCGCTGCAAGCTTCATCGCGCGCGGCACAAAATCGTTTTTGGCGACGGTAGTCCCAAGGCCGAACTGGTTTTTGTGGGTGAAGGGCCGGGCGCCGATGAAGACGCCCAAGGATTGCCTTTCGTCGGGCGCGCCGGAAAATTGCTGACGCAGATGATCGAAGCGATGGGACTGCAGCGCAAAGACGTGTACATCTGCAACGTGGTGAAGTGCCGGCCTCCGGAGAATCGCCAGCCGGAAGAAGAAGAAGTAAGCACCTGCTCGCCGTTTCTTTTTCGCCAAATTGACGCCATTGCTCCGAAAGTGATTGTTTGCCTGGGCGCCGTCGCGGCAAAGACATTGCTGCAAACCAATCGCGGAATTTCTCAGTTTCGCGGAGAGTGGCTGGAATTTCGCGGGAGAAAATTGCTGGCGACGTATCACCCCGCGTATTTGCTGCGCAATCCGCTGGCAAAGAGCGAAGTCTGGAAAGACCTCCAAAAAGTCATGGCCGTCCTCGGTCTCGAAGCTAGGAAGGGCAAGTCCGCGTAATTGACGCCGCCTGCGTCCGCCCAATGTCACTCGATTGGAACAATGGAGAGTTATTCGAGGGCCTGCGCTGCTTTCATTCCGGCGCGTTCTTCGAAGCCCACGAACACTGGGAAACGGTGTGGCTCGGGGCGCAAGAGCCTGAAAAGACGTTTCTGCAAGGGCTGATTCAGGTCGCTGCTGGGTTCCACCACTTTCAGCGCGGCAACCGCGCGGGGACCATTTCGCTGCTGCGATCGGCCTTGGGTCGTCTCGACCGCTATCCCGAGGCCTTCGCCGGCCTCGAGGTCGCGCCGCTTCGCGCGGCGATCCGCCTTTGGCTCGAAGCCCTCGAAACAGTCCCGCCGTCTTCCACGCCGTCCCTCCCCCAGCTCCAACTGACCGCCAATGGGTCACTCCTTTAGAAGCGTGCTTAGCAGGCTCTGTCCGGATTATGTGCTTGGAAGGTCTGCTATTCCTTCGGAATTAACGCCACGGGCGATGCAGAATAGACCATGGGAATCTTGCTCGGTTTGCTGACGGCGCTGACCTGGGGCGGCGCGGATTTCATTGCGCGATTTGCCACGCACCGCATTGGCGCTCTGCGCTCCATGTTGTACATGCAAGTGACGGGTTTTCTGCTGCTCTCCTTTCTTCTTCCGGTTCTGGGCGGCTGGGGACATCTCGCGGATGGTTCCGGGTGGCATCCCTTGGCCTGGGGTTTTCTGGCGGGATGCCTCAATGCCGTGTCGGGACTGGCGCTCTACCGTGCATTTGAAATTGGGAAAATGGCTGTGGTGGCGCCGCTTTCGGCCAGTTATCCCGCGTTGACGCTGCTGCTTTCCTGGATGACCGGCGAACGGCTGAGCGCTGTGAGAATCGCCGGAATCCTTTGCACCTTGGCAGGTGTCGTGATTGTTGCCGGCGGGGAAAAAACTCCGGACGAGAACGATGTTGCAGCTGTGCAGCGGAGCGGCCGGGGAATCGGCTGGGCCATCTTCGCCGCCGTAGGCTTCGCCGTGCTGTTTTGGCTGCTCGGAACGCGAATCATCGCGCGCGTCGGTGCGGTTCAAACCGTGTGGCTAATTCGGTTGACCAGTACGCTGCTCACGGCTGCGGCGATCCTCATCGCAAAACAACCCATGCGTCTTCCGCGCGGCGAGGTGCGCTGGATGATCCTGGGCATGGGCGTCTTCGATACCAGCGCCTTTGTCCTCAGCAATTTCGGAATGAAAATGGAGCAGGTTGCGGTGATCAGCGTTCTTGGTTCGCTCTACGGAGCGGTCACCGTCGGGCTTGCGGCCATCTTCTTGAGAGAGCATGTATCGCGCTGGCAATGGGCGGGAATCGTCACCATTTTCGTGGGGATTTTCCTCATCAGCCGGTAGCGATTGCACCTTGACATCCACTTTATCTGAATAGTTTCACGCTGAGATCCTTCGTGTCCCGGTCGGAACCGGGACGCTCAGGATGACAGGCTTCCCCCTTTTCCAGTGGCATTTCTCCGTGCTGATACACTACACGGCGGGATGGCTTCTCCTTTTTGCAATGTCGCCTTGCCTGTGCCGCTGCGCACGACGTTCACGTACGCGGTGCCGGAGGCGTTGAGAGGAACCGTGCAGCCAGGGAGCCGCGTCCTCGTGCCGTTCCGCAAGAAGGCGATGGTCGGCGTCGCTGTGGAATTGGCGGAGAGCGCGCCGCAGGGGACGAAAGTTCGTGAGGTCACTCGCGTATTGGATTTTGTTCCCGCGCTGACGCCGAAATTGATTGAGCTGGCGCATTGGATCGCGGGGTATTACCTGGCGCCGGTGGGCGAAGTTTTTCGCGCGATGCTGCCGCCGGTGACAGAACTAAAATCGCAGCGCCAGATTATTTTGACGGATGCGGGGCGTGAAGCGGTGGAGAGCTTGAGCGGCGGTGAATTGTCGCATGGGATCACGCCCGGAGAGGCCGCGTTTCTCGCGAAGTTGAAAGAGAAGAAAGGGACGTTGTCACTCGGTCCAGCGGCAAAGCTGGGGGTTGACGCTTCCTCGTTGCAGCGGCTGCAACGCCGCGGGCTCCTTGAAATTCGGGAGACCTTGCAGGGAAGAAAACGAAGGACGCAGCGGGTGATCGCGTGGAAAGGCGGCTCTCCGGCGGTTGAGAAACTGAATGAAAAAGTAAGCAAAGAAAGTGATAACGCAGAGACGCAGAGTACGCAGAGGATTCACAGAGAAGAAGGCGAAGAAAAAGAGGACGCGGAGACGCCCCGACAGGGTTGGGGTGAACGCCGTGCGCAGAGGAAGCGCGGAGAAGAACGCGTGCAGGAATTGCTGAAAACGGAGCGCGGGCCGCTCCCTTTGGCGCAACTTCTGAGGCTGGCGCAGGTGACGCGCGCGGTGATCGAGCGGATGCTGCGCGACGGGATTCTGGAGAGCTGGGAGGAGTCGATTGACCCGGCGGAGGATCCGTTTGACGCGGGGTACACGCCGCCCGCGCACGAATTGAATGCGGAGCAGGAGAGCGCACTGAAAGAGATTCGCGCGCGTTTTGAGTTGGGCGAATTCGGCGTGCAGTTGCTCCATGGCGTGACCGGCAGCGGGAAGACCGAGGTGTATTTGCGCGCGGTGCAGGAGACGCTGGCGCGTGGTAAAACGGCGCTGGTGTTGGTGCCGGAGATTGCGCTGACGCTATGGATTGGGCGGCAATGCCGGTCGTGGTTTGGCGCCCGGTTCGAGGGCGTGGCGGTGCTGCATTCGGCGCTGAGTGATGTGGAACGAGCGCGCGAGTGGTGGCGCGTGCGGAATGGAGAAGCCCGCGTCGTGGTTGGGACGCGCTCGGCGGTGTTTGCGCCGCTGGAAAATGTCGGGCTCATTATCGTCGACGAAGAGCAGGAAAATAGTTTCAAGCAGGAAGAGACCCCGCGCTATCACGGCCGCGATGTGGCTATCGTACGCGCCAAGATGGAAGGCGCGCTGGCGCTGCTGGGTTCGGCAACACCCTCGATGGAAACGTATCACCACGCTCGGGAAGGAAAGTACGAATTGCTGACGCTGGCTTCGCGCGTCGCGGACCGTTCGCTCGCGCGCGTGGAGATCGTGGATCTGCGCGAGGATTTTCAGCAGACCCACCAGACCAGCCCGATTTCAGCGGCGCTGCATGCGGGAATTCAGGAATGCCTGGCGAACGGCACGCAGGCACTGGTGTTGATTAACCGGCGCGGCTATTCGTGGTCGGTGCTGTGCCGGAGCTGCGGCGCGTCCGTGCAGTGCGTGAATTGCAGCATTTCGATGACGCATCATAAGCAGCGCAACCGTCTGGAATGTCATTACTGCGGATCGATTCAGCCGATCCCTAAATTTTGTCCGAAGTGCCAGTCGAAGTACGTTTATTTCTTTGGAGAAGGTTCGGAGCACTTGGAAGAAAGGTTGCGCAAAGAATTTCCCGGCGCGCGCATCGCGCGGCTGGACCGGGATACGGCGCGGACGAAGCGGCAGTACCAGGAGACCCTCGGTGCCTTCGCGGGCGGGGCGCTGGACATCCTGGTCGGAACGCAAATGCTGGCGAAGGGGCACGATTTTCAACGGGTAACGCTAGTCGGCGTGGTTTCGGCGGATTCGTTGCTGAGCCTGCCAGATTTTCGCGCCGCGGAGCGGACTTTTCAGCTGTTGACGCAGGTGGCCGGGCGCGCGGGGCGCGGCGAGTTGAAAGGGCGCGTACTGATACAGACATTTTATCCGGAGCATTATGCGATTCAGGACGCGTTGAAGCAAGATTACGCGGCGTTCTTCGAGCGCGAATTACATTTCCGGCGAATGATGGCCTATCCGCCGTTCACGTCGCTGGCCAACGTGATCGTGCGAGATACGAGCCTGGAGAAGGTCATCCGCTGGTCGCGGCAGCTTTCGGAATATTTTTCACCGCATGACGATCAAGGCGTGCGCATCCTGGGACCGGCGACGGCGCCGCTTGCGCGGTTGAAAAAAGAACACCGGTTCCAGTTCCTGCTGAAATCGCCGAAGCGTTCGAAGCTGACGAAGTTGCTGAGCGGCGCGATGGCCTATTGCGACGCGAGGGAGATTCCACAGACCGCGGTGCTTGTGGATATGGATCCGATAAGCCTTTTGTAATCAAGGGCTTCGGTACGGATTCTCAAGTACAACTTGAGGGCCGACGCTCAGGGGGTACCCTTACCCCCGTGTTTTTTTGTCAAAGAGTGCGCACTCGCTTGAAAAGAAAAGAGTTGCATTTTTGATTGATGCAAAAAAGTGCAAAAAAATGCAAAAGAGTGCGTAAACGATTGATTCTAAAGGGCTTAAAAACAGCGCGAAAGCGCTTGGACGCAAAAACGCGCGCAAGCTAATCAAAAGAAAAGAGTTAAGCCCAGAATTCAGATGAAAAGGAGAAACCGGAAGGTTAACAGATCTAGATGCTCAACGCTTGCGTAGCTATACCCAACATAAGTATAGCACGGGATATTTAAAAATCAAAAAGAAAAGAGAGGTGGGCTAGTTTCCACTGACGGTTCATGTGGCCGGTAATCCTCATCGGCAGGGGCATTCCAACTCCGAATCATGATTCGGGGAATTTCCCGCGCCGCATTCACGCCACAGCGGGCCGCGAGAAGAGAGTTTGTGAATCTCAAAGTGAGCCAAGATGGTGCGTTGTGTCGCTGGTTGAGACAGCTTCAGAAGGCAGCGACTCGAACAGCGATTGTTTCGGTAGTGCCTAGATGGCTACAGAAATGACCTGCTTGAGGAAAAATTTGGAGAGAGCCGCATTGAAAGGAAAGAAGATGTCAGCGCCGCAGCCTGGCAAAGAAAGATGGCGCCGCGTGCAGTTAAAGGCGGGAAGGAGCCGGTGAGTTCTTTGGCATGCGCGGTGCAAATCTTGGGGCATTGGTCCGCGCACGCGACGGTTGGTTTCTGGGGAAATGGTGCAAAGCGGCGCTGGCGAGACCACAACCGCAGCCTGAAGAAGACTGTTGGAAGTGGCTGATCGCGGCCGTACGGATGGACTCCCCCAACCGCCAAGTCTCCCGAGGAAATGCCTCAAAAGTGCGCAGCAGGTCGAGATGCTGTGCAAATTGCAGAACGCCAAGAATTGGTCTGCCAAAGCTGGATTCCTTGCCATCCTTATCCTCTGCATTAGTGCGATCGTGTGGGCGCCGATGGCGAAGGCGCAAGTTCCTGACTCTGAGAAGACAGACGGAAAGATTTCCGGAACCGTGCTCTTGAAAGCGGGCAACCGGCCCGCGAGCCAGGTGGCCGTAAAGCTGAAATCGCACGCCGCCGGAATATTCCGCAGCGTATTAACGGACTTTGAAGGCCACTTTGAAGTTCGAAGCCTCCCTCCGAGCACATACGAGATCGTGGTTGAGGAACCGGGCTACGAGCCAGCAGAAACGAGCGCACAGCTCGACGGCTCTTCCTCGAAACTTGTGCTTTACCTGAATTCATCCAACTCGCCGCGAACCGAGCGAAACCGTTACATGGTTTCAACACGGGAGCTGAAGATCCCCGGGAAAGCGCGGAGTGAGTATGAAAAGGGATTGGGGAGCCTGGCAAAGAAGGATTTCGCTGCGAGCCTGAGCCACTTCACGAAGGCAGCGCAGGCGTTCCCGGATTACTACGAGGCTTACTATCACATGGGAGTAGTGGAGACGACCCTCGGCCACTTGGATGAAGCGATGCAGGGATTTCAAAAGGCCATTGATTTGAGTGGCGGGAGTTACGCCTGGGCGGAATTTGGCATCGGCTATCTTCTTTATCGGGAGGGAAAACCGGAAGAGGCAGTGACCGTCATCCGAAGGGGATTGGAAAAGGATGAGAACTCACCCGATGCGTACTTCATTCTGGGTTTGGCGCTGCTGCGGCTCAATCGCCTGGACGAAGCGGAGAGAAGCGCGCGTGAGGCGCTTCTGCGCAATCGCAATTTTGCCCAGGCTTATCTTCTGCTATCGGATGCCTACGGGCGCAGACACGAGTATCACGCGCAACTGCAAGGTCTGGATGCCTATCTGAAACTTGAGCCGAATGGCGCGCAGAGCGAGCAGGCGCGCCAAGCGCGCGAGGTGGTTCAGAGAATTCTCGCCAAGGATCATCCCGAAGACTGATTTTGCTCCCCCAAGAACGCCGCTTTGTTCCGTGCAACGCTACGCGGGACGCGACCCGTGTCTGCCAACAAAGTGCAGGACTAAAGTCCCGCATCAACATCAATTGAGTTCAATAGGCAGCGCGTTTGTGCCAGAAGAAAGTTCAGACCGAAGGCATCATAACCGGAGATGGGAAGCGGTCAATGCGAAGTTGGAGAAAAGTAGAGCGGCGCGGGCATGAAACAGAGGAGAAAGACGAGAAATGCGAATAACGCTCCCCAACGGCGATGGGGGTCGAGCGGCGCGGGATCATGAATGGGCGCGGTGCGAAGGGAACGCATGCCGAGGAGGAGCGCTCCCCAAACGTACCAGCCTTGCCAGAAACCAAAGAACCCCAGCGAAACAAGAACTAGAGGAAGAAAGATGGAAAAGTAACGGTGAGTGCGCGCGTTGAGCGAACGCAGAATGTGGCCACCGTCCAGCTGGGCCACGGGCAAGAGATTGAGCGAAGTGGCGAAAAGTCCGACCCAGGCGGCGCGGCCAACCGGATGAAGCAAGAGTGTGCCGGGGGAAATGCCGGGATGCAGCGCGGCAGCGAAGAGACGCAACAGCAATGGAGTGCCGAAGGCCAGGTCGACGTTCCGCGTGTTGTCAAGGCCCGGAACAATTTTGGCGTGGAGCACGCCGTAGGCGAGTGCGGGAACCGCGAGAATGAATCCAACGAGCGGACCGGAAGCGCCCACATCAAAGAGCGCCCGAGTGGTGCGAATCGGCGAACGAATCAGAATGAACGCGCCGAACGTGCCCATGAGCGAAGGAAAGGGAATAAAAAATGGATAGCTGGCGCGGATGTGATGATGACGGCAGGCGAAGAAATGACCGAGCTCATGGGCGAGCAGAATGGTGAGCAAAGT
>Ga0209283_10001148_pt1 | contig 14147 bp, 14 predicted proteins | sample CZO8metaG_2_FD_188354 | JGI IMG/M metagenome (GOLD analysis project Ga0209283, IMG submission 188354) | Vadose zone soil microbial communities from the Eel River Critical Zone Observatory, Northern California, USA - CZOApr15con2H1.8 metaG... | ecosystem: Environmental > Terrestrial > Soil >...
TCGCTGCCGGCGCCGAAGCTCGCGGCCGCGGCGGCCTTCGTGGGATTGCTCGGGTACGGCGTGAGCCTGGTGCTCTTCGTGGTGGGGCTGCGGCACCTGGGCACCGCGCGGACCGGTGCGTATTTCTCCACCGCGCCCTTCATCGGCGCGGCGCTGTCATTCGGCTTGCTCGGCGAAGCTCCGGATACGTTTTTCTGGATCGCCGCAGTCCTGATGGCCGCGGGGGTGATCCTCCATCTCACCGAGCGTCACCAGCACCTGCACAGGCACGAAGCATTGACGCACGACCACGCCCACTCGCACGACGAGCATCACCGGCACGGGCACGCTTTCGACTGGGACGGCAAGGAGCCGCACACGCATCCGCACGAGCATGAGCCGCAGAGCCACAGCCATCGACATTACCCGGACATCCATCATCGGCACATTCACTGAGATCGCCCGCGGTCTGGCGCTCGCGTCGCTTGCCGCCGCCGTGCAGGCTGCGCCTTACCTGCCCAAGGACGACGCGACGGTGCTCGAGCGCCTGGCGGTGAGGCCCGGCGATCCGGTCGCGCGCGAGCTGCGGCAGCTGCGCGCCGAGCTTGCCCGCGACCCGCAGGACCTCGAAACGGCGCTCAGGCTCGCCGAGCGCTACTACGAGCTCGCCGGCGCGGAAGGCGACCCGCGCTACATCGGTTACGCGCAAGCGGGGCTCAGGCCCTGGTGGGACCTGCGCGACCCGCCCCTCGAGGCGCGCGTAATGCGCGCCATTCTTAAGCAGTCCATCCACGACTTTTCCGCCGCGATGCAGGATCTCGACGCCGCTGCGCGCGAAGATCCGAAAAACGCCCTGGTCTGGTCCTGGCGAGCCGCGATCCGCATGGTGCAGGCCGATTACGCCGCGGCGCGCGCCGATTGCGAAGCGCTCAGGCTCATCGAGAGCGAGCTGGGCGCGGTCGGTTGCATGGCTTACCTGGACGGCACCACGGGCAAGGCGGCCGCCGCGCATCGCGCGCTCTCCGCCGCGCTCGCGCGGAGCAGCGACGCCTCGCCGGAGACGCGGCTGTGGGTGCTGACGCGGCTTGCCGAAATGTCGCTGCGGCAGGGCGACGCGAGGCAGGCTGAGGAACACTTCCGCGCCGCGCTTGCCCTGAACGTGCGCGACCAGTTCCTGCTCGCCGCGTACGCCGACTTCCTGCTCGACCAGGGCCGGCCCGCCGAAGTCATCGCCCTGCTGCGCGACTGGGTGCGCTCGGACATTCTGCTTCTGCGCCTTGCGCTTGCCGAAAGGGCGCTCGACGCGCCTGCGGCGAAGGAGCACATCCAGGCGCTCAAGGCGCGCTTCGACGCCGCAGCGCTGCGCGGCGACAAGCTGCATCAGCAGGAGGAAGCGCGCTTCAATCTCTATCTTCTGGGACAGAAGGAAAAGGCGCTCGCGCTTGCGCGGGAGAACTGGAAACTGCAGCGCGAGCCCCGCGACGCGCGCATGCTGCTGGAAGCCGCCCTCGCGATGAACGACCCTGGTGCCGGCAAGGACGCGCTCGAGTGGCTGGAGCGGTCCGGACACGAAGATCCCGGTCTTCGCAGGACTGCGGAAAAGCTGAAGGCGCTCAAGCGATGAGGGCGCTCTTCGCGATATTGCTCGCGCTCGCGGCCTCCCACGCGCTCGCGCACAAGCCGAGCGACAGCTACCTCGCGATCCGCGTCGAGGGCGCCAACCTGGACGGCCAGTGGGACATCGCGCTGCGCGACCTCGATTTCGCGATCGGCCTGGACGCGAGCGGCGACGGCGACATCACCTGGGGCGAGGTGAAGGCGCACCACCCGGACATCGCCGCGTACGCGCTGGCGCGATTGAAGTTGCGCTCAGGCGGCGCCGACTGCCCGGCGCGCGCGACGGGGTTTCTCGTCGACGACCACAGCGACGGGACCTATTCGGTGATGCGCTTCGCCGCGACCTGCCCGGGCGAGGTGACGACGCTCGAAATCGGCTACAGCCTCTTCGCCGACCTCGATCCGCAACACAAGGGGCTCCTGCGCCTGGAGCACGGCGCGGGCACGCGCACCGCGATCTTCGGACCCGAGCGCCCGACTCAAAGCTTCGAGCTCGCGAGGATTTCGGCGCTGACCCAATTCCTCGACTACGGCCGCGAAGGCGTGTGGCATATCTGGATCGGCTTCGACCACGTCCTGTTCCTGCTGTCGCTGCTTCTGCCCGCAGTGCTCGCGCTCGCGGGCGGCCGGTGGGAGGCGATCGGCCGTTTCCCGCCGGCCTTCTGGGATGTATTCAAGATCGTCACCTCATTCACAGTGGCGCACTCGATCACGTTGAGCCTTGCTGCGCTCGGCGTGGTCTCGCTGCCTTCCCGGCTGGTCGAGTCGGGCATCGCGACCTCGGTCGTGCTCGCAGCGCTCAACAACGTTTTTCCGCTGGTACACGGGCGGCGCTGGATGGTCGCCTTTGCCTTCGGCCTCATCCACGGATTCGGCTTCGCGAGCGTCCTGAAGGACCTCGGCCTGCCGCAGGGCGCCCTGCTCATTGCGCTGGTCGGCTTCAACCTCGGGGTGGAAGTCGGCCAGCTCGCGATCGTGAGCGCGTTCCTGCCGGTCGCGTACTGGCTGCGCTCGAGCTGGTTCTACCGGCGCCTGGTCTTCATTGGCGGGTCCCTCGCCATCGTGGCCGTCTCCGGAATCTGGCTCATCGAGCGCGCGTTCAATCTGAAGATCATCAGCGCTTGACCGCGGCACTTGCCGAACCGTAGTCGCGTCCCCATATCCGATCGGCACGGGAGCCCAATGATCGAGATCCGGAAAAGCGGGGACCGCGGCTACGCCGATCACGGCTGGCTGCGCTCGTTTCACACCTTCTCGTTCGCGGACTACTACGACCCCGCGCACGTGGGCTTCGGCGACCTTCGGGTGATCAACGAGGACCGCATCCAGCCCGGCACGGGCTTCGGCACCCACGGCCACCGCGACATGGAAATCATAAGCTACGTGCTCGAAGGGGCCCTCGCGCACAAGGACAGCATGGGGAACGGCTCGACGATCGTACCGGGGGACGTGCAGCGCATGAGCGCGGGGAAGGGCGTGCTGCACAGCGAGTTCAACCACGCCAAGGACGGCGTGACCCACTTCCTGCAGATCTGGATCGAGCCTAACGTCACGGGAATCGCCCCGGGTTACGAGCAGATGCATTTTGACGCCGCGTCGAAGCGGGGCAGGCTGCGGCTGGTCGCCTCTCCCGACGGCCGCGAGGGTTCGGTGACGATCCACCAGGACGCCTATGTGTACGCGGCGCTCCTCGACGGCACGGACCGCGCAAGTCACATGCTCGCCCCCGGACGCCGCGCGTACCTGCACGTGGCGCGCGGCAGGATCACCGCGAACGGCCAGCCGCTCGAGGCGGGCGACGCGCTGAAAGCGACCAATACGCTCGAAATCACGCTTGAAAAGGGCGAAGGCGCCGAAGCGCTGCTGTTCGACCTGGCATAAGGACCCAGATGGCGAAAGCCCACTCCAGAATGCCGGTGGTGTTTTTCGGGCACGGCAGCCCGATGAATACGCTCGAGCGCAACAAGTACACCGAGACCTGGCGAGCGCTCGGCGACTCGATCCCGACGCCCAAGGCGATCTTGTGCGTCTCGGCGCACTGGTACACGCGCGGCACCGCGGTGACCGCGATGGAAAAGCCAAAAACGATCCACGATTTCTACGGCTTCCCGCAAGCGCTGTTCGACGTCCAGTACCCTGCGCCGGGCGATCCGCGGCTTGCCGCGCGCGTGCGCGAGCTGCTCGAGCCCGTCGAGGTACGGCTCGATGATTCTTGGGGACTCGATCATGGCACCTGGTCGGTGCTGAAGCACGCGTACCCTGACGCAAAAATTCCGGTGGTCCAATTGAGCATCGACGGAACGCGAGCCCTCGAGTTCCATTACGAAACCGGCAAGCGGCTCGTGCCGCTACGCGACGAAGGCGTGCTCGTCGTGGGCAGCGGCAACGTCGTGCACAACCTCGGCCTCATGAAGCGGGGAGGCGGATCCCCGTTCGACTGGGCGGTGCGCTTCAACGAGAAGGTGCGCGAAGCGCTCGCTACCCGCGACCATCGGGCGCTCATCGAATTCGAACGGCTGGGCGAGGACGCGCGTCTCTCTGTGCCGACCCCCGAACACTACCTGCCGTTGCTCTACGTCGCCGCGCTTCAGCGAAACGACGAGGAGATGTCCTTCGCCGTGGATGGCTACGAAATGGGGTCGCTTGGCATGCTCGCCGCCGTCGCCGGATTACCCGCAAGCTAGGCGCACCGAAAGCTTACGTTCTCACGCGCCGCTCGCGCATAATGCGGCGAACCCTTCCTCCCGGACCCTCGCCATGCACTTGCTCGAACAGGCATCCATCTTTCTCCTCACCGCTGTGCTGCTCGTGCCGCTGTTCCAGCGCCTGAAGCTGGGCGCGGTCCTCGGCTATCTGGGCGCGGGCATGCTGATCGGCCCCTTCGGCCTCGGCATGATCGGTGAGGTCGAGTCCACGCTGCAGTTCGCCGAGTTCGGCGTGGTGCTGCTGCTGTTCCTGGTGGGTCTCGAGCTCCAGCCGAGCCGCCTGTGGGTGCTGCGCCGCCCTGTGTTCGGCCTCGGCGGCGCCCAGGTGATCGCGACGGGGGCGGCGCTCGCCGCTCTGGCGCTCGCGTTCGGGCTCTCCTGGCAGGCGGCGCTCGTCGCCGGCCTCGGCCTCGCGATGTCTTCCACCGCGCTCGTGCTCGCGTCGCTCGCCGAGCGAAAGCAACTCGCCACTCGCCAGGGGCGCGAGGCATTCGCGGTGCTGCTCTTCCAGGACCTGTCGGTCATCCCGCTCCTTGCGCTCCTGCCGCTGCTCGGCGACTCGGGAACACACGCTGCGGGCGGCTGGATGCCCGCCGCGAAAGGATTTGCGGTGATAGTCGTAGTCACTGTTGCGAGCCGCCTCGTCGTGCGCCCGGTGCTCAAGGCGGTGGCGAGCCACGGCGGCCGCGAAGTGTTCACGGCGGCGGCGCTGCTGCTCGTGGTGGGCGCCGCGCTCATCATGGAGAAAATCGGCCTGTCGCCCTCGCTCGGCGCGTTTCTCGCCGGGGTGCTCCTCGCCGATTCCGAATTTCGCCACGAGCTGGAGGCCGACATCGAACCGTTCAAGGGCCTGTTCCTAGGACTTTTCTTCATCGCGGTGGGTATGAGCGCGAACCTCGCGCTGGTGTGGGAGCAGCCCCTCGCGGTGCTCGGGCTTGCGGCGGGGCTGATGCTCGCGAAGTACGCGCTGATGTACGCGATCTCGAGGATCGGCGGCGCGCCGGACGGCACCGCGCAGCGCCTGGCGGTTTCAGTCTCGCAGGGCGGGGAGTTCGCCTTCGTCCTCTTCGCCGCGGCGGGCGCGCTCGGCATATTCGAAGCCGGCACCGCGCAGCTCCTCGTCGTGGTCGTGACCGTCTCGATGCTGCTCTCGCCCCCGGTGTTCGAGCTGCACGAGCGGTTCCTCTCCCGCTGGCTCGAGCGCCGTGCTGCGCCCGAATTCGACACGATCGTCGGACCCGGCAACCCGGTGATCATCGCCGGTTACGGGCGCGTCGGGCAGATCGTGTCCCGCGTGCTGCGCATGTGCGGCGTGCCGTTCACGGCGCTCGAGGCGAGCTACCAGCAGGTGGACTTCGTCAGGCGCTTCGGGAGCAAGGTGTACTACGGCGACGCCTCGCGCCTGGAGCTCCTGGAAGCGGCGAAAACGGGCGAGGCCAAGCTCTTCGTTCTCGCCATCGACGACGTCGAAGCCTCGGTGAAGACGGCCGCCGTCGTGCGCAAGCATTTCCCACGCGTTCCGATCCTCGCTCGCGCGCGCAACCGCGTACACGTGTTCCGCCTGCGCGATCTCGGCGTGAAGCTCATCTGGCGCGATACGTTTCCCGCGAGCCTTGAGATGGCGCAGCATACGCTGCTGTCCCTCGGCTTCGGCATCGCCGCTTCCGAGCGCGCGGTGACGCTGTTCAAGCAGCACGACGAGCAGCGGCTCGAAGCGCAATACGCCGTGCAGCACGACGAGGCGCAGCTCATCCAGACTTCCAAGGAGGCCGCCGCTCAGCTGCAGGAACTGTTCGAAGCCGACGGCCTGCAGCCGCTGCCGGGATTCCCGCGCGCAGGCAACTGATCACGCAGGCACCCGCGCAGTGGACGGCATCACGCCGCATGCTGCAATTTGCTTCGCCCGCTAGCGCATGAACTTGCCGGTCTTGCTGACGATGGTGATGTCGATATAGCTCGTGCCCGTCCTGGTTCCCGGGCCATAAGTGACGTCGACGCCGCCCAAGTCGAAACGATTCAAGGATTCCAGGGCCGCGATCAGCTTCTCCCGCGTCGGCCTTGGGCCGGCGCGCTTCAAGCCCTCGACCAGAACCTTGGCGGCGATGAATCCCTCCATGGAGGCATAGGAAGCGGCAACGTCCTTCTTGCCGCTGATGGCGTCCTGGAATTCCTTGACGATCGGTACCGTGGCTGAGAAGGGGTAGGGCGACACCTGGCTGACGGCAACGCCGGGTCCGTCCTCTCCGAGGTTCTTGATGAAGGCGTTCGAGCTGTTGTTCGAGAGCGTCAGGAACAGCGGGTTTTGGCCGGTCTTCTTCATCTGCTTGACGAATGCGACGCCCGCGTCGGCCAGGACGGTCATGATCACCGCCTGCGGTTCGGCTTTTGCGATCGTTGCGACCGCCTCCTCGACTTTTGTGGTTCCGCGCGGGTGGCTCGCGACGGCGACGGGCGTGATATTTTTTTCTTTCAATGCCTGCTGCACCCCGCTCAGGCCGTCTTTTCCGAATGAATCGTCGGTGTACACCACCGCGATCTTTGCGATCCCCATGGTGACCAGCTGGTTGACGATCTTGAAGGTTTCGGAGCGGTAGCTGGCGCGCACCGGAAAAAGATACTTGCGCGGCGGCTCGTACATCGACATGGCCCCGGTCGAGGGGCCGATCAGCGGCACCTTGTATTTCTCGAGGACGGGGAACGCCGCCTCGTTGGTCGGCGTGCCGCGGGAAAGGAACAGGGCAAACACCTTTTTCTCCTCGATCAGCTTCTGGATGACTTCGGGGGTCCTTTTCGGGTCGAACCCGTCATCCATGGATTCGAGCACGATCTTGCGGCCATGCACGCCGCCCTTGGCGTTCACCGCGTCGAGATACGCTTTGGCTCCCGCGGTGAGTTCCTTGACCGTTCCGGCTACCGAGCCGGTGAACCCGGCCGATTGCCCAATGATGATCTTGTCTGCCGTCACCCCAACCTGGGCGATGGCACCGCCGGCCAAAAAAAGCGCTGCAGCGGCCGCCGGGTATTTGATCAGAAATTTGTGGATGGACATGAGCTAGCCTCCCGGTGCTTAAGCTCCGTTGAAAATACCAATAGTCGAACGCCGCTCGGCCTCAGCCGGTGCTAACTCGACGACGGGTCTGTCGGATTTGAGACATGGCGTCGTCAGACCTCAAGGTCACGCCGGGTTTCAAGAAGGCCCGTTGATGAAGAATAGCAAAGTTGGTGACAAAAGGCTCCGGCAGCGGTACGGAGAAGGGGTGCCGCGCTAGAATGGCGCCATGAAATCGGTCGTGATCCTCATCTCCGGCCGCGGCAGCAACATGGAGGCGATCGTGCGCGCGGGGCTCCCGGCGAAGATCGCCGCGGTGGTCAGCAACCGCGCCGACGCCGCGGGCCTCAAGTTCGCCGCGCAGGCGGGCATTCCCGCCGCGGTCGTCGATGAGCGCGAGTTTCCCTCGCGCGAGGCCTTCGACGCTGCGCTCGCCAAGGCGATCGACGGGCGTTCTCCCGATCTCGTCGCGCTCGCGGGTTTCATGCGCATCCTGGGCGACGGCTTGGTTCGGCGCCATTCCGGCCGGATCGTCAACATCCATCCGTCCCTGCTGCCCGCGTTTCCCGGTCTGCACACGCACCGGCGCGCGCTCCAGGAAGGCGTGAAGCTCCACGGCTGCACGGTGCACTTCGTCACCCCGCAGGTCGACCGCGGACCCATCATCGTCCAGGCGGCGGTGCCGGTGCGCCCGGGCGACACCGAAGAGTCGCTCGCAGCGCGGGTGCTGCGCCAGGAGCACCGCATCTATCCGCTCGCCTTGCGCTGGTTCCTCGAGGATCGGCTGGTCCTCGAGAACGGCGTGGTGCGCGTCAACGGTTCCGACGCCGGACAAGCACTGCTCGCCGAAGAATGAACTCGATTGCATTTCGCCGCGCCGGCATCGCCGCGCTCGCACTGTGGACCGCCGCGAGCCAGGCGGCCCCTCCGGGGCGCATCACGCTCCACTACGACATGAGCCGCAACGGCACCGTCCTGGGGTACGTCGTGGAGACCCTCGAGCACGACGGCGAGACCTATACGATTACTTCCGAGCTGAGGGGAAGGGGAATTCTGGCGCTGTTTGGAGTATTGAAGCGCACCAGCCGCGGCCGCGTCACGCCTCAGGGCCTCAGGCCCGACGAATTCCGCGACCAGCGCGGCTCAAGCTGGGCGGTGTCGGCGAAGTTCGACTGGGACGCGCACTCGGTGACGCAGGAGCGCAAAGGGGAATCGGAGACGCTCAAGATGCAGGGCACGGCCCAGGACCCGCTGAGCCTCGCGTACAGCTTCGCGTTCGCGCCGCCCAAGAGCAAAGAGTACGAGGTCACGCGGGCCGACGGCCGCGGCCTCACGCCGTTTCGCTTCACGGTCGTCGGAAACGAGAAGCTTGCGACGCCCGCGGGCGAGATGCAGACCTTGCGCGTCGCGAAAGTGCGCGACGGTCCCGAAGACAAGAGCACCGATATTTGGTTCGCCACCGAGCACGATTTCCTGCCGGTGCGCGTTCTGATCGTTGACAACGATGGCACGCGAGCCGACCAGATCGTCACGCGCATCGGCAATTGATGCGCTTCTCGCGCCCGCTGCTCGACGCGTGCACGGTGGCGTTTGCGGCGGTGCTACCGCTCGAGCGGCCCGCCGATGCGACCCTTTCGGCATTTTTCCGCCAACACCCGAAAATCGGCCAGCGCGACCGCGCCACTATTGCCGACTCGGTCTACGCCGCGCTCAGGCGCCGCAGGCTTCTGGATCGCGTGGTGGCGACGCGGAGTCCGCGGCGCCTCGTGCTCGCGACCTGGGCTGCGTTGCTTGGCGCGAACCTGCGCGAGCTCGACCCCTGGCTCCGCGGCGACGAGGCCCAGTGGCTCGCCTCGGTCAAGCACGAAGCGCGCGCGCCTCAGCCCCTGGAGGTCGAATGCGAGCTTCCCGATTGGGTGATCGAGCGGTTGCGCACGCGCGTCGACAGCGGCGGGCTGCTCGCGCTGGCGAGGGGCCTGCTGCAGAACGCGCCTCTCGATCTGCGCGTCAATCCGATGAAAATCTCGCGCGAGGCGGCAATAGAACAGCTCGCCGTGGAAGGGCTGGGCGCGACGGCGACGCCGTATTCACCTGAAGGCCTGCGGCTCGACGGGAAACCGGCGGTCAACCGTAGCGCGCTTTTTCTCGAAGGCGGCGTCGAAATCCAGGACGAGGGGAGCCAGCTGCTCTGTCATCTGGTTGCGCCGAAGCGCGGCGAAATGGTGGTCGACTTCTGCGCCGGCGCGGGCGGCAAGACCCTCGCGCTCGGGGCGCTCATGCGCTCGACCGGGCGCCTCTACGCGTTCGACATTTCCCCGAAGCGCCTCGCGGGGCTGAGACCCCGCCTCGCGCGCTCGGGGCTCTCCAACGTGCACCCGCAGCGCATCGAAGGCGCGAACGACGTGCGCGTGAAACGGCTTGCTGGCAAGATCGATCGCGTGCTGGTGGACGCGCCCTGCAGCGGCCTGGGGACGTTGCGGCGCAATCCTGACATGAAGTGGCGCCAGACGCCGCAGGATGTCGCGGAGCTCGCGGAAAAGCAGAAATCGATTCTCGCCGCGGCGGCGCGGCTCGTGAAGCACGGAGGTCGGCTCGTCTATGCCACCTGCAGCATTCTCGAGGAGGAAAACCGGCGGATCGTCGAGGATTTTTTGGGGCGGAACGCCCAGTTCGCGCTGCGGCCGGCGGGGGAAGTGCTTGAAAAAGGCGGCATCGAACTCGATATGGGGGAATATCTCGAGCTCTGGCCCCACCGGCACGGCACCGACGGCTTCTTCGCTGCGATTTTCGAGCGCCGCGCGTAAGGCAGCGAACCTGAGGCTTTGTGCGGAATTCGAAAATCCCCGTGAATTTTACCGGCTTGTAAGGATATGAGCGGCATAAGGAAATCCCCGATGGCACTATCGGGAACTACGCACTTGCCCTTTGCCCGGATTCACGTAGAATCCGCGGAACTTCAAAGGGGAACTTGATGGAAACTACCGTCCTGTTTTCGGGCGTTTTTGATCTTCCCTGGTGGGGCTACGTTCTCGTGGCCCTCGGCCTCACTCACGTGACTATCGTCAGCGTCACGGTGTTCCTGCACCGCTGCCAGGCGCACCGTGCGCTCGATTTGCATCCCGTGGCGAGCCATTTCTTCCGCCTATGGCTGTGGATGACGACCGGCATGGTCACCAAGGAATGGGCTGCCATCCACCGCAAGCACCACGCCAAGGTCGAAACCGCCGAAGACCCCCACAGCCCGCAGCAGGTGGGAATCAATCGCGTGCTCTGGGGCGGCGTGTTTCTGTACGTGAAGGAGTCCTACAACGGCGAGACGATGGACCGTTACGGTCACGGCACGCCGGATGACTGGCTCGAGCGCAACGTCTACTCCCGTTTCGCGGTGCTCGGCATTACCGTGATGGGCGTCGCCGACGTCTTGCTGTTCGGCGTCGTGCCGGGGGTGCTGATCCTCGTCACGCAGATCGCCTGGATCCCGTTCTGGGCTGCGGGCGTGATCAACGGCATCGGCCATTACTGGGGCTACCGCAACTGGTCCACCGAGGACGCGAGCACCAACATCGTGCCGTGGGGCTTGTTCATCGGCGGCGAGGAGCTGCATAACAACCATCACGCCTTCGCGACCTCGGCGAAACTCTCCAACAAGTGGTACGAGATCGACCTCGGCTGGATGTACATCTGCCTGCTCGAAGCTCTCGGCCTCGCCCAGGTGAAGAAGGTCGCGCCGACGCCGCGCTTCACCGAGGCAAAGGCGGTGGACTCCGCGACGCTGCAGGCGGTCATCACGCACCGCTACGACGTGCTCGCGAAGTACGCCAAGTCGCTCAAGCGCACCTACGTCGAGGAGCTCGGGAAGCTCCGCCGCTTCGCGCCTCACGACGCGCACGTGCTGCGAAGCCTCAAGCGCTGGCTGCACCGCGACGAAAAATCGCTGTGCGACACCGAGCGCGCCGACCTCAAGAAGGGATTGTCGAAGTCGCGCGCGCTTCACACCGTGTACTCGATGCGCGCCGAGCTCGCGTCGCTCTGGGAGCGCTCCAGCGCTTCGCGCGAGCAGCTCGTGCGGCAGCTTCAGGACTGGTGCCACCGCGCCGAAGCAAGCGGTATCCGCCCGCTCGTGGAGTTCTCGCACCGGCTGCGCTGCTACGCGTAGCGAGCTTCATCATTCTCGCTTAGGCGTGAATTCGAAAAACCCGCCGGCCGGCGGGTTTTGTTTGTCGGCTGGACTTGTGTTCGGGACGCTCCTGACGAATCTCATTGTCCGTCAACTACTTATCCGTTTTGGAGATTTGATTTGTGACCCGCCGGGACGGCGTCCCTTGATTCCGCGGCGTAACTACGGACAATGGCGCCTAATAGATGCCGGTTCTGCCGGGATTCAGCGACTCGTGCGGCGAGTCCGGCGCCTATGCACGACAGTTTCAGTCGGTGCTTTCCAAATATCCTGACGAGGGAGTATCTGAAATGAGAACTCTAGTGGCGATGGTGGCTTTGGCGCTCGCGGCTTCTCCGGCCCTGGCGCAAACGCAAAGAAAGGATTGTGGAGAACTGAAGACCGAGATCGAGGCCAAAATCACGGCCAACGGCGTGAAGGTCTTCACGCTGACGGTCGCGGACAAGGATGCAGCCGAAGACGGCAAGGTCGTGGGAACCTGCGATGGTGGGACCAAGAAGATCGTCTATAAGCGCGGCGCTGCTGACGCTCCGCGCGACACGACCGGGGAAGCCAAGTCGCAGCCGAAGTAAGCGCGCCTGGCTGACTCGTCGGTCGATGCCGCCGTCGCGGCTGTTAGCCTGAGCTCGAAGCCAAACAAAAAGCCCGCGTTCGCGGGCTTTTTGTTCACCGCGCGTTGAACCGCGCTCGGCGTCGGTTCGAACGCGCGGAAGTAGACCGGCGCGGCCTCGCCGCGTCCGGCTTTACTTGATCTTTGCCTCCTTGTAGATGACGTGCTTGCGCGCCCTGGGGTCGTACTTCTTCATCTCGATCTTGTCGGGCGTGGTGCGCTTGTTCTTCGTGGTGGTGTAGAAATGGCCGGTTCCGGCCGTGGATTCGAGCTTGATCTTTTCGCGCATGGTGGCGATTCCTCAGCTAGATCTCGCCGCGCTCGCGCAGCTCTTTGAGCACCGCCTCGATCCCCTTCTTGTCGATCACTCGCACGCCGGCGTTGGAGATGCGCAGCCTCACCCAGCGCTTCTCGCTTTCCACCCAGAACCGGCGGTACTGCAGGTTCGGGTAGAACCGGCGTATGGTCTTGTTGTTGGCGTGGGAGACGTGGTGTCCCACCTGGGGTTTCTTGCCCGTTACTTGGCAGACGCGTGCCATGGAATGCTCCGGCGCGAAAGGGACGGATTATAGAGCGACCGGGGCCCTCTATCAAGCGATACACTACAGCAGGCCGCGCTCGGCAAACGACATGGTGCGCGACCCGGCGACGATGAAATGGTCGAGCACCTGGATGTCGACGAGCGCGAGCGCGGCTTTCAGCGATCGCGTGAGGATCTCGTCGGCGTGGCTGGGCTCGGCGACGCCTGAAGGGTGGTTGTGCGCGAAGATCACGGCGGCGGCGTTGTGCTTGAGCGCGCACTTCACGACCTCGCGCGGATAGACGCTCGTCTGCGTGAGCGTGCCGCGGAAAAGCTCTTCCGACGCCCTCACGCGGTGCTGCGCATCAAGGAGCAGCACGACGAAGACTTCCTGTTCGCGCCCCGCGAGCGCGAGGCGCAGATAATCGCGTACCGCCCGCGGCGAGGAGAGCGCGTCGCGCGAAGAGATCTCTTCCTTCAGCGCGCGGCGCGCGAGCTCCAGCGCCGCCTGGAGCTGCGCGAACTTGGCGCTGCCCAGGCCCGGTGTTTCCGTGAGATTGTCGGCCCCGGCCTCGAGCAGCGCCGCGACCGAGCCGAAGCGCCCGAGCAGCTGCCGCGCAACGTCGACCGCGCTTTTCCCCTTGATGCCGGTGCGAAGCAGGATCGCGAGCAGCTCGGCATCCGCGAGCGACCCGGCGCCGAGCGCAAGCAGCCGCTCGCGCGGGCGCTCCAGCAGGGGCCAGTCGGTAATCGCCATGGAATTCGCTTAAAATCCCGCTTTGCGGCTTAACGCGCCATACCTGTCTGCGATGACCGACGTTTCCGGAAAGAAGATTCTGCTGGGGATCACCGGCGGAATCGCCGCGTACAAGGCGGCCGAGCTGACGCGCCTTTTCGTCAAGGCGGGCGCCGACACGCGCGTGGTCATGACCGAGGCCGCCTGCCGCTTTATCACCCCGACGACTTTGCAGGCGCTTTCCAATAAGCCCGTCTTCACCGACATGTGGGACCCGCGCGTGCCCGACAGCATGGGCCACATCGAGCTTTCGCGCGACCGGGACATCATTGTGGTCGCGCCCGCAACGACCGATTTTCTTGCGAAGCTCGCGAACGGCCTCGCCGACGATCTGCTCTCCGCCCTGTGCCTCGCGCGCCGCAGCCCGCTCATGGTCGCGCCGGCGATGAACGTCGAGATGTGGCAGAACGCGGCGACGCAGCGCAACGTCGAGCGCCTGCGCGCCGACGGCGTCGGCATCCTGGGGCCCACGAAAGGCGACCATGCCGACCGCGAGGGCGGCATGGGGCGGATGCTCGAACCCGCAGAGATATTCGCCGAAGTCGCGGCTGCGCTCGGCCCCAAGGCGCTTTCCAAAAAAAAAGTGCTGATCACGGCGGGACCGACCTATGAGCCGATCGACACGGTGCGCGGGGTCACCAACCAGAGCTCGGGCAAGATGGGCTACGCGGTCGCGCAAGCCGCGCTGGAAGCC
>Ga0209283_10001160_pt1 | contig 14085 bp, 9 predicted proteins | sample CZO8metaG_2_FD_188354 | JGI IMG/M metagenome (GOLD analysis project Ga0209283, IMG submission 188354) | Vadose zone soil microbial communities from the Eel River Critical Zone Observatory, Northern California, USA - CZOApr15con2H1.8 metaG... | ecosystem: Environmental > Terrestrial > Soil >...
CTCCGTTCGGCAATTCGGGTGATTCAGGATTTGCTTGTTGATGCCAGCAAAGTCCTTCCAGCCGGTACACCGCTCCTGGCGAACATGCCCTTTGGGCGCCTTGCAACTGCCGATCAGTTCTTCGATACCCTTCGGGCCGATATTGGCAAGGTCTTGCCACATATAATAACTGGAGTAGATAGAGCAGTCAGAGCATTACCTGGTGATGATCTCGCACTCCATGTCGCCAAGGCGGTCGGTACTCTTCAGCCTATTGAGAATTTTCCACGCACTATAGAGAATATTGCTGCACTCCTCTACCAGCATATTGGCGACGCGCCACATGTTGATGCTGTTCGCACAGCCCTGCATCGCCTTCTCGAGGCAAAAGAGGTGGGATTAGTAGATGATCCGCAAAGCGGTGGCTTTACCTTCCTGAGTGAAGGGGTAAAGCCGATCCGCGACAAGCGCAATGGATACATTCCGACCAGGGGTGAGCTGAGCCAATTGCGTAGCCAGATAGTGCGCAGCCTCTTCGACCAACTGCCATCAGCTACACTCGAGGGTGCAAAGACGGTCAGAGCGGGTATTCAACTGGGCACTGTTCCTATCACCGGTGAGGATGAGGAGGTCCAGTTCCGTTTAGAGACCACGGACAGCAGTAGTTGGGATGAGCGACGCACGCTCCTTCTCACCGAAACAACCGGGCACACTGAGTGGAAGTCCACCATCGCCTGGCTCATCCGTCCAGACCTGGCGGTTAATGATACACTCGTTGAGGTGATTCGATCACGTAAGATGGTCAATGAGACTGCTGAGTCTCAGGCTGATAAAGATATTGCTCAGTTCGTCCGTTCAGAGCGAGCCGCTGCTACAAGTAATGAGGAGCGTGTGCGTGCCATGTTTCGTCAGGCGCTATTAGAAGGCACACTTATCTTCCGGGGCAATCCAATTGCGGCATCAGTTGCTGGCCAGACAATTGAAGCCGCCGCGCACAAAGTCCTCCAGGAGGCAGCAGGCAAGATTTATCCCTATTTTCACCTTGTGAACATTCGGCCGGGCACCGATCTGGCAGCGAAGTTCCTGGGAGTGGAGCGTATTGACCACATGCCGAAAGAAGCGGATCCCCTGGGCTTCATCAGTATGAGCGGGGGACGCCCACATGTTGATACCCGGCACGCTGCGCTAGCAGAAGCGCTCCAAGCGTTCCGTGAGAAGCTCAATCACTCTGGTACGACGCGTCTCCAGGGAAACGCTATCCAGGATTTTTTCGCTACCACTCCCTATGGCTGGTCTAAAGATGCCACTCGCTATATTTTCGCCGCACTTCTCCTGGCAGGGGGAGTGATCTTCCACACGAGTAGCGGCGAGGTGAAGACGTCTGGGCCGGCGGCGATTGAGGCAGTGCGTAATACCCAAGCGTTCGGACGTATCGGCGTGGCGCTCCGCGATAGTCGCCCATCAAACGAGATGCTAGATCGTGCGACCACCCGGCTTGAGAAACTCTTCGGCGTGCAAGTCCTGCCGCTTGAAGATCACATCAGCAGGGCTGTACGCGAGCAGTTGCCATCGCGTCTTGAGCTGATCGCTCCACTTGCCGAGCAACTCCGTCTCTTGCAGCTTGCGGGAGCCAGTCGAGCGCAAAACCTCTATGAAACTGGCCGCGATCTCCTTAAACAGGAAGGCGCTGCAGCTATCTCGCTCATGGGGGCCGTCGAGTGCTCATTTCCCGAAGACATGGAATGGGCAAAGCGGGTGGGTAAATCCCTGACCGACGGTGCGGACAAGGATGTGAGTAGTGCTCGTGATATGATCCGCGAAGCCGACGATCTCAGTCAACTTTTCCCCGGTGTATCGCTGCTAGAGCTTAGCGAGCAGGATATGCTTGCCGATGTGCTCAAATCAGATACCTTCTACATGCATCTTGCAGACCTGCGCGGTGTAGTACGCACGGTGCGCGATCGCACAATTCAGATATACCGCAAGCGCCATCGTGACTATGAGGCCAGTCTGATCAGTGCGCGAGAGGCGTTGGAAGCGTTGCCGGAATGGCTCAAGATCGCGGATGAGGATCGGCAAGAGATCGGTGCTCGCCTGGTGAACGCACTTCTGGCACATCCAGAGGGCGGTCAGGAGATCAAGCAACTTCAGCTTTTGCTCGTACGTCAAGCTGCCATTTCAGGCCTTCTGAGCCAGTTACAAGAGGAAGTAGAGAGGCGCGTTCCGAAAGTGATAGATGAAGCTCCGGGATCGGTCAATCCCGTCGATTTAGAACTGTCAGCCATAGCTCTGCCTGCCATGATCAGTTCACCGGATGATCTGGAGGCATGGCTAAACGCCCTCCGAACGGCAATCGCTGAGGCACTTACAGCCGGGGCACCGATACGGATTAGGATACGACGATGAGCTTTGATCGCACTACTCGAAATGCACTTGCGCGCATGGTTGGACAGGCCCGTGAGCTCCTCAAGTTTGATGTAATGGATCAGCTTCGTCGACTCGGCTTTCAGGCGGATGGCAGTGTGCTTGAAATTGATCAGATCGCCGGGCTCTCAGAGTTGGAGCGCATGGCAGGAAGGGAACTCCGTGACCTGCTGGAGCACTTCGTGGCGTTAGAAAGTGGTTCAGAGGCTGTGCGCCACCAAGCCGCGTATGATCGACTTGCGCGCGAGATTGGTTTCACCACCTTGAACCGGTTAGTGGCGTTGCGCATGGCAGAAGAACGAGGGCTCATTGTGCAGGCTGTGGGGGGTGGGCTCGCATCAGATGGATTCCAAATCTATGAACGGATTGCCAGGGATGCACTGGGGAGTCGCGCCCAGACATACCGCGCCTACCTGGAGTGCCTCTATGATGAGTTGGCACTAGATCTGCCAGAGCTGTTTGATCGGACGACGCCAGAATCGCGCATCTTCCCAAGCGAACGCTGTCTACAAGAAGTGCTGATCTTGCTCAATGATGCAAACCTGGCACATCTCTGGCAAGAAGACGAGGCGATCGGCTGGGTCTACCAATACTACAACGACCCAGACGAGCGGAAGAAGATGCGTGAGGCGGCTAATATACCACGGAACAGCCGCGAGTTGGCTGTGCGTAACCAGTTTTTTACCCCACGTTATGTGGTGGAGTTCTTGACTGATAATACGCTCGGTCGCCTATGGTACGAGATGCGGCAGGGGAATACACAGTTTAGTGATCAGCGTCGCTATCTCGTCAACCGTCCTGTTGACATATTCTTACAAGATGGCGAAGAAGCTCCACAGTCTGCGGAACCTGAAGAAGACTTCAGTCTGGAGGAGCTATTCAACCGGCCGGCTTTCATCCTTTTCCGGGCAAAAAAGGATCCCCGCGACCTCACAATTTTAGACCCGGCTTGTGGCAGTGGTCATTTCTTACTTTACGCCTTCGATCTACTGGAGGCTATTTACGAAGAAGCGTGGGCAGATAACGCTAGCCCAATCTCAACGGTCACTGGCACGCGTCTGCGAAATGACTATGCGGATCTAGGTGCGCTCCGTCATGCTGTGCCAGGATTGATCCTTCGTCATAACCTGTATGGGATAGATATTGATCCGCGCGCTTGTCAGATTGCTGCTCTGGCGCTTCGGCTCCGTGCCCAGCGGAGCTATCAACGTCTTGGGTTGCGCTCAGACGAGCGCCCGCAGATCACCAAAAGCAATATCGTCTGCGCTGAGCCGATGCCAGGTGAACGTGAGATGCTCGAAGAGTACCTGAAGGAACATGTTGACCGAAGGCTCCAGCCACTCGTGCGCACAATCTGGGGAAAAATGCAACTCGCGGGCGAAGCCGGATCGCTTTTAAAGATTGAAGAGGAAATCGAAACCGCGCTAGCTGAAGCACGCCAACAGGCGCTTGTTGATACACCACCTGGGCAGCTCTCTCTCTTGCAACAAGACCAACCATTGCAAATGCGTATGACCATTCCTACAGGCGAGGAGCGTACTTTTTGGAAGCAGGCGGAGGAGAAGCTGCTGATGGCTTTGCGTGATTACGCGAGCAAGACTGCCAATGGACATTCAACTCAGCGGCGACTTTTTGTGGAGGATACTACCCAAGGGTTCGCTTTTATCGATCTCTGTAGAAAACAATTCGACGTGGTCCTGATGAATCCACCATTTGGCGAATTTCCGGCATCTTCCAAAGAATTTGCCAATGCATTCTATCCTGCCAGCAAATCTGACATCGGGCCTTCTATGGTTAGTCGTGGATTGGATCTCACCCGAAGTGGCGGCCTCGTCGGTGCAATAACGTCACGTTTATTCATCGTCAATGACAGCCTCCGGGAATGGCGCAAGGAGTCGCTTTTATCCAAACACTCACTATTTGCATTGTTAGATCTTGGGTATGGCGTACTCGATGGTGCAATGGTAGAAGTTGCGGCATTTATTATCTCTCAAAGGTCAGCAGAAGAAGACACTACAGCTTCCTTCATACAAGTTTTGGACGAAAGAGATAAAGAAGGAGCAGCGAAAGGTTACTTTTTGGGTACACCATTCCAAAGGACATTTTATTTTGTACGCCTTTTGAAGGAATTGAGGAAGTTCCATGCATATTTGCTCTGCTACTGGTTACCAAAAAACCTCTCACGCCTTCTAGAGAGTTCTGAGGGGCTTGCTGCCTTAGAGGGAAATGCACACTTTGGTGCTTCCACCAGTGATGATTTTCAATTTGCGAGGCTCCGCTGGGAAGTACCGGCAGAAGCTATAGAGAAGAAATACTGGGTTCCCTTTGCTAAGGGAGGAGAACAGGCCGTTCTTTGATGATATCAGTCTGATGCTTGAATGGGCGGAAGATGGAAGGCGGCTTAAGACTTTTGTTGATAGAAAGTCGTTTGAAACTCAGGGCAGTGGGGGTTGGAGTAGGTGGATAAACGGAGTGGAGTTTTATTTTCTGGAAGGACTTAAATTTCCCGAAAGAACTACCAGTGATTTCTGCCCGCAAATACTACCTAGAGGCTCCCTTTTCAGTGCAAAAGGGTCTGGGATTCATTTCTCTCGTATTGAAGCGGCGCTGTCGTATCTCGGCGCAGCATTTACTCGCCCATTTAAGATTCTTGCAGATGCGGGTGTAGGCTCTGGAGATAGCTCTGTTTCGGGCAGTGCAGCTCGCGACTATAGACCTGGAATAGTAAATAACCTTCCCGTCCCCTGTAATATATTCGATACCAACGGACTTGAGACTGTAAAAGAGTGCATATCCTTAATGCGATCAACACATCGAACTGACGAAATATCATGGGAATTTACGGGCTCGTGCTTCCATATAGGAAGAGGCGGATTAACTTCTTGGGCCTCACGGTTAGAAAACGAACGATTGCGTAAAAGTATCGCAGTAATTCAACTTAACATGAAGTTTGAGGAGATGGTCAATGCCTATCTTGATTTATCGCCAGAAGATATAGAAGCTATTGACGTGGGTTTTGGACCACACCCAGCTTCCTACTCATCGGAGATTAACGACGAGCTGAAAGAGCAAATATGCGAAATCTGGCTTAAGGAGGAGAAGGAAATTGTCGAGCGGGCAGTTGCTAGTCAGGGAGCCAGACGACAACTGACAAAGAAAAGCTATATTGCTGACAGAAGATTAGAGCTGACTGCCCATACATTGAAAATGCATCCACGGGTTATCTCTGAGGCACTAGCTGAGGATAACATTTGCCAACCTGGCTCAATTTGCGAGCGCGTAAAAGATCTGATCAGTTACTGTGTTGGATGTGCATTCGGCCGCTGGGATATACGGCTTGCTCTCTCCTCTGAGAACGAGCCAAAACCGCCGCAAGTATTTGCGCCGATTCCGACATGTGCTGCTGGAATGTTAGTAGCGCCGGATGGGATACCAGCTACTCCCAATTGCATAGTAAGTGAGCAATGGCTTTGCAGTCGACCCGATGCTTACGGCCTGCCCCTTGAGGGATTTGTCACGCCAGCCTCAATTACTGAGCATGAGTATCCTCTTCGCATCTCTTGGCATGGAATACTTGTGGATGATCCTGGCCCTGATGGTGCCCACTCCCATCAAGACGACATCGTCAGACGTGTCTACGAGGCGCTGACAAACTTAATAGATCATTACTCAGGGGAGGCAGAAGAAGAAGTATGTAAAATTCTCGGCGTACAGCATTTGCGGGACTATTTCCGCAAGTCATCTGCATTCTTTGCAGAACATCTTGCGCTCTATTCCAAAAGCCAGAGGCAAGCACCCATTTACTTGCCACTATCGACGGTATCCGGTTCGTATACGTTGTGGATCTATTACCACCAGCTCACATCGGATACGCTCTTCACAGCCATGAACCGATATGTTGAGCCAAAGATTACCGAGATACAACGCAAGATCTGCGAACTGGAGAGGCGACTTACTGGAACCACAGGACGTGAGGCGACACAAGTGCGTGGGGAAATCGAGGATGCGCGTACTCTCCTTGCCGAGCTACAGGACTTCCACGCGGAGTTGCTACGAGTGGCGGCTCTTCCTTATCGTCCAAATCTCAACGATGGCGTCATTATCAATGCTGCACCGCTCCACCGGCTCTTCCGTTTCCCAAAGTGGGCCAAAGATACGAAAGAGTGCTGGGAGAAGTTGCAGCGTGGTGAGTATGACTGGGCACATCTGGCCGGATCGTGTTCGTGAGAAGTGCCGAGGGGATCGCTCGCTCGCAATTGCACATAACCTTGAGCATCTCTACATTGAGCAGCCGACTATAGCGCGGAGGAAGCGCAGCCGAAAAGCAGTTCCGGCCAAGGAGGATGAGGAGTGACTAAAGCATCTGGGTTCGGCCCAGTATCAGCATATGTTCGCAACCGCATTCATGATCTGCTCGATGATCATCGAGTCGTCGTTTGGTACGACCCTGAGGGGGCATTTTCTGAGTTTATCAACCAGCTAGAACTGCAAGGATGTGTGATTGTTTCGGCTGTAGACTCCAGGTTGCGTGCTCGGCGTGCGGCTGAGGCCGTATACCGGTGGTTGAATGAGGGTGATGGGTCACCAGAAGCAGGGAAAAATCTGCTGATCTATATCTCCGCTGCTCGGGGAGCTACGCCAGAAGAGCAGCAGCAGGATCCGTTCGAGGGCTTCGCACGCTGTGGCACTGTCTTCGGAGATCAGGAGGGTGAACATCTGCAATCGCTCGCTCAGTTGGCTCTCCCGGATCGTGCCCAGGAAATCGCTCGTCTCTTCCGAGAAGGCCGTCCGACGCTGGCTCTCCTGGATACGTTGCCGAGCAGTGTTCAGTACCCGCTTGTACGTCAAGCGCTGGATGTGGAATCGCCAGTGGAGGTCGTCGTTGCTGCGCTCAGTGTACCGGATAGCGCCGAGAAATTGGAGCGCGTGCCCGGCGCGCTAGCTGAACTTGGGCGGCTGATCCAGACTGAGTTTGGATTATCATCGAAACCTACTGAATCATGGCCCCCAATGCGCAATCGATTGGCCACTTATCTCCTCGTGAGTGAACTGTCTTTCGATCTCCCTAGCGGCATTCCGGAGGCGCTTGCCAATGTGTCACATGCAGAGCCAACGCATATTCGATGTGTGCGATCGTCTGCGCGAAAGTGATATGGGCCGGGAAGTCTACTTGCAGCTTGCTAGCCAGGTTGAGCGCGACCTCCGTTTGCCATCTTTGCTCAAGCAAACGCTATCTCTGGGATTACGTGATACGTTCTCCTGCCAGGAGCGTATCCGCCTGCAAGGTCTCGTGCGAACTGCCGCAGATGGTGACCTCACTTCTGCTCGATCGCTGTTTGCAGCCGGTGAGCGATCAGTGTGGCGTCGCGACCCGGAGCGAGCACTGCTCTGGCAGGTAGTGCAACGCTGTGTCACGTTTCTAGAGCTGGCTGCTCATGCCCAATCATATACGCTGGCGAACGATACGAGACCACTGGTGGAAGCATATGTAGCAGCGAATGGCCTTTGGAAACTCGACCGCGCACAGCGGCTGTATGAGTACGCCGTCGCTCAATGCGCTCATGATGACTCGATTGAACCGCTGGTTCAGCGATGCCGCGTCCTCTATCGTAGTGTAGTGCAGCGTGTGCAGGCTGCTTTTCAGACTGTTGTTCAGCGGGAGGGCTGGCCACCAGAGGGGATGCGTCGGCAAACACAAACTTTTGATAGCCATGTTACCCCCGAATTAGCACTACGGCACAAGATCGCCTATTTTCTCGTGGATAGTCTACGCTACGAGATGGGCCGAGATCTTGCCGAAGCGTTACAGGATCTAGGATCCATCAGCATAGAAAGCGCTGTTACAGTCCTACCGACAACCACGCCGTGTGGCATGGCAGCTCTGCTGCCAGGTGCAGACGGCACCTTCGCCTTCACGGAACATCGCGGCGAACTCATACCAACGGTAGGCGGGACACCGCTGCCTGGAGTAAATGAGCGGAAAGCGTTGCTCGCAGAGAGATACGGAGATCGCTACCTGGACTCCACGATGGAAGATCTCCTCTTGATGCCCCAGAAAACGCTTGGGAAGCGCATTGGGCAAGCTGACCTCTTAGTTGTACGTACACAGGATATCGATGCCTTAGGTGAGGGACGGAGCTTGTATCGCGCACGTCGGGTAATGAGTGAGGTGATTAGCGAACTGCGGACTGTCGCTATCCGGCTTGCAAGCATTGGCTTCCAGACACTCGTGTTCGCAGCCGATCATGGGCACATGCTGGTGCCGGAAATTCTGGCAGGCGATGCTCTGACTGTTCCGGCTGGCACGTGGCTCCTCAAAACAAGACGTTCGCTGCTGGGGCAGTCGCAGGCCACTCATCCAGGTATGTTGAATCTACAGGCACAGCATATGGGTATCGTTGGGCCAGTCATAGAGTATGTTGCAGCGACAGACTTCAAGACATTTGGGCATCATGCTGGCTATTTCCATGAGGGGCTTTCGCTCCAGGAGTGCATTATCCCTGTGGTAACAGCATATCTCTTTAAGGCACAAACGACTACAGAGGACGAGCAAGTGACCATAACCTACCGCAGCGATCAATTCACAAGTGCTGTTGTTGGGCTGAAGGTCATGCTCATGTCCTTATTCACACCTTCGCTCGCGATACGCCTAGATGCCTTTGATGGACCTGGTCCGAAGGCACAGTCTGTCGGCCAGGCAGGTGACTGTGACGCCCGTGATCCTATCACAGGCGAAATCAAATTACAAAGCGGGGTGGAGACCCAGGTGCCACTCATCATCGATCCGGATTTTCAAGGCTCACGCGTTGACGTGCGAGCGATCGACCCACGTACGGGTGCAGTTCTTGCGCGCCTGTCGCTCAAAAATGCAAGGATGAATTAATCATGTCAGAGTTTGATCCCCTTGATCGTCTTCTCACGACCGTCTACGCGGGTAAGGTGGTGCGTAAAGATCTGCTTCACCAGATCAAGGGAGGAGAGAACGTACCAAGCTATGTGCTTGAATACCTTCTCGGGCGGTACTGTGCGTCCGATGATCCTGAAGAGATTCGCCTCGGCATTGAAGCTGTTAAAGACACGCTTCATCGAAACTACTTCCGACACGACGAAGCCAATAAAGCGCAATCGCTTGTAGAACAGCTTGGCAAATACCGCTTCATTGATCGGATAGAAGTGCGTTTTTTGCCAAGTGAAGGAAAATACTGGGCGGCGATGGATCACTTCAGCTACAGCCGCATCCACGTGAGCGAGCGCTTCTACCGCAGTTATGATCGCCTGTTAGAAGGGGGCATCTGGGCGATTATCGATCTAGAATACCGCGAGGGTGATGATGATGAACAGCGGAGCAAAAGTAAAGGCAGTCCGTTCTATATCACGGAATTGCGCCCAATCCAACTCGCCCGTTTTGACTTTGAGGAGTTCTGCGAAGGACGTCGCGCATTCACCACGGATCAATGGATAGACGCTTTAGTACGCAGCGCTGGTCTGGAGCCGACTCAGATGGAACGACGACTCAAGCTGCTCCTCCTCGCACGCTTTCTCCCCTTCGTTGAGAAGAACTTCAACTTTATTGAACTGGGACCTCGTGGAACGGGCAAGAGCTATGTTTTTAGTGAAATGTCACCTTATGGAATCCTGATCTCAGGCGGAAAAGCCAGTAGTGCCAATCTCTTTTACAATAATGCGCGCCGTCAGGTCGGGTTGGTAGGTCACTGGGATGTCGTTGCCTTCGATGAAGTTGGGGGAATGAAGGTTCAGGACCCCAATACCATCCAGATAATGAAGGATTACATGGCAAACGGCCGGTTCAGCCGCGGCATTACGCAGGTGCTCGCCGATGCCGCGCTGGTATTTGTGGGAAATCTGAACCAGAGTGTGGAAACGCTCGTCCAAAATGCTGCCACGGATCTCTTCCAGCCTCTCTCGAAGGAATTCGATTTGGCGGTCATGGACCGTCTGCATTTTTACTTGCCCGGCTGGGAGATTCCAAAGACCTCCAAGGCCCTCCTGAGCACGCACTACGGATTTGTCACCGATTACCTCTCGGAAGCATTCAGGGCACTGCGTAAGCAAAACCGGTATGATGCACTCGACCAGCGGTTTCACTTGGGTTCGCATGTCGAAGGGCGTGATGCCACTGCCGTGCGCAAAACGGTCAGTGGCCTGCTGAAGATCCTTCATCCCGATGGAACTCCTACCTCTGAGGAGTTACAAGAATACCTGGAGCTCGCGCTGGAAGGTCGGCGGCGGATCAAGGAGCAGTTGAAGAAACGTGGTGCTTTTGAGTTTTATAAGACGAGCTTCTCATACATTGACATTACAGATGGTATTGAGCGAACAGTTGGCGTTCCTGAGCAGGGAGGGAAAGGTGTGATCTCTCAAGACCCATTGCCCCCTGGTACTGTCTACACAGCAACAGCCGATGGCGAGAGCCACGTTGCGCTCTATCGGCTAGAGGTGACGCTCACGACAGGGACAGGTAAATTGCGGACACCCGCGGGCATGGAACATAGCCTCAAGGAGTCACTCAATCGCGCCTGGAGCTACCTCAAAGTGGTACAGGATCGTCTGGGGCTGGCACCAATGTTGGCACAGAAGGACTTGGTTGCAGAGGCTATTGATCTCTCGGGAGGCCATGTTGAGTGTGCCTGTGGTGTCGCATTTCTAGTTGCAATGCTCTCTGCCCTTGGACAGCGACGTGTACAGGCAGGAACACTGGTACTCGGAGATCTTACCATTCAAGGCAATATCAAGGCGCTTCCTTCCATCATTGAGATACTCCAGATGGCACTTGAGAATGGTGCCTTGCGAGTTCTGCTTCCAACAGGTAACAAGGTACAGTTCTCTAGTCTACCAGAGGAGGTTGTGGAGAAGATGGATATTATCTTCTATAGCGACGTTGACAGGGCAATAACGAAAGCTGTTGAGATGTAGTACCTAAATTCTGCTGTGTACTTTAATCTTACTCTTCTCTTTTGTACTTCTCAACAATTCAGAGATTTGGGTAGTGACTCTTGATAGAAGTGGTAAAATACCAGTCAGGAGGCCTGACCATGACATCAACATTATCCCTTCCCACCTGTCCCAATCCGGCCTGTGAGCAGCCGCATGTCATTGGCAATGGCAGCAGCAACGGACGACGGCGCTATCACTGCCGGGGATGTGGCCACTTTTTTGGCGCAACCGAAGGCACGCCAATGTATCGTCTGCATACGCCAGTAGCCGAGGTGGCCCACGCGCTGTTGATCGTGATGCGCCGGGGAAGTTTACGGGCGGCGGAAGAGATCACGGGCCACAAGTACGAAACGATTGGCCAATGGCTGCGGCGAGCGAGCGAACACGCCGAGGCCTTGACCGCTATCCTCACGCAGGATCTCCAGCTCTCGACGGTCGAAATCGACGAGTTTTGGTCCTTCGTGCGAAAAAAACCGTCAAGGCAAAAGAGGAGTAGGAGCGGCGGCAGCCCAGCGCTCCTCGAGTGAGGAGAGATAGGCCTCACGCTTGTGGCGAAAACGAAAGCGCTTGAGTTGCTCGCTGTGGGCGACGGTGGTCTCCCGTCGTAGTTCGCGCCAGCGGGCGCGGTCAAGCCGACCAGCGCGCTGCTCCAGTTGCTGTCGATGGGCCCCATCTTGTTCCCACCAGGCGGCGTAGGCCACGCAGCGCCCGTAGCGCGAACCGTTACGCGTTCCAGTTCTTACGGCCACTGATGCGGCGATACTGCGTTTTGAGTCGCCGAATGCTGCGCTCCATCTCGTTGTTGGTGCGAGGAAAGTCCTTGCGGTCGTAGCACTGCACCAGGTACGGGCGCAGGTTGGAGAGCACCTGCAAGCACTCGGTGAGGCACTCCCGCTCCAGTTCGGAAAGTGTCCCGTCGGTCAGCTGCCTGGCCATTTGCTCAAGCCAGCCATCCAGGCGGCTTCCCACCTTCGCATTGCTCACCACCTCCCCAGGCTGAGCCCAACTGCCGTCCAGAATGTGTTCGACATCCACTACCCAGCCGTGCATGCATGTGACCTGCACGAACTGGCTCGCCCAGGCTGCCCGCTCGGCCACGATGGTTTTCAAGCGCGCCAACTTCTGCGCACAGCGCGGGCTCACAGGCCCCCCTTTTTTGCCAGCCGCTGCAGGCTGGCTTCCACTTCATCGAGATCTTCGGCGGTGCGCACCGCCGCCCGCGTCCAGTGGCGCGAGACCATCCCGGTTGAGTGCACAGAGCACTCCGGTGGCGTACTCATCTAGCACCGAGAGCTGCTTGGCTTGGTCTGTTGATGCCAGCGGGATGTCTCGCTTGAGAGGCTATCGCAGCGCCCGTACCTTGGGCTGCAGCTGTTTGCGCATGGCGGTCTTCACCTTCTTATCCGCCTCAAAAGCGGGCTGGGCCGCATCGCGCAGCGCGTGGAACTGGCACACCTGGTGGGGAACCTGTGGCCACAGCTCCTCCACCGCCTTCAGTTCGCTCTCCTGCGCATCAGTAATCGTCCCCAGCACCTTCACCCTCAATGCACCACTGGCGCCAGCAGGGCTTTCATCACCGCCGTCTCTGAGGACGTCACGTTCAGGGCTTCCAGCACCCGCCCTGTGAGCGCATCGCGCACCAGGTAGACCGTCTCGTTGCCCTTCGTCTTCCTGGATGCCGTCCACCGACACGATGATGCCTCCATTCTTCTTCACCTGTGCCAACCACTCCTGGTCGTCTTTCGCCTCGCTGGAGGCTCGCATCAGCGTACAGTATGCCTCGAACAGATACAGGATTTCCCGCCGTGCAATCCTCACTCCCAGCGGCTCCAGTCGCGTGAGCAACTCCTGATGCACCTCATCGACGGTCTGGTGTTCCCTCAGACGCAGTCGTCCCACCAGCAGCACCATGTCTACCCCATAGGTGAACCAGGGCAACGCCAGCGCATCCGCCTCCGCACTCCGATGCGTCCGCTGCTATCCTGGACACTGCGCGTCCGGGCAACGATAGCCCGCATGCGTCACCTTGATCACCTCCCTCAATGTGATCACCGTGCGCTTCGAGAGCGTCTTCACCTCCCGTAGCTTCCGATGACAGTCTGGGCACTCATGCTCCACCGGTCGATACCAGCGTCTGGTCAGAGTTGGATAGCTTCGGCGTCGTTTCATGGTCTTTCTCCATCAATCAATACAACGGCCAGTTTTTCCCTATTCTATCACACGAGCACCACTCCCCTTTTGCCCTGACGGTTTTTTTCCGGTGTCTCCAGATCATACACCGTCACCGTGCCGCTTTTGCGCTGGCGCAGCGCGTAGCCCGTGCGGCACCAGGTGCGCGTCTGCTGGTAACTGTAGCCATGCTCGTGGAGCACCTGGCGAATCGTTTCAGCCGCGACGTTGGGCAGTGCCTCCTGGCGCAGCGCCCGCCGCAGCGTCAAAAGCTCCCAGGTCGCCGTCTGATCGACTTTGCGATCAGGCGTTCGCTGCACTTCTTGCAGGATGCGCCCCTGCTGCTCGCTCGTATACGTCGGCTTGCGCCCACGGCCTGCCGCAATGTCTAAGACATCCAGCCCTCGCTGGTTGAAGCGCGTGACCACCTGGGCCACTGCCTCCCGGCTCAGGCCTGCTGCTTGCCCTGCTGCCGAGAGCGTGGCTCCCGCTGCCACGCACAGCAGGGCTTTGGTTCGCCTCACCGTATCCACCCGCTCACTCGTGGCTTTGACGATC
>Ga0209283_10001164_pt1 | contig 14064 bp, 10 predicted proteins | sample CZO8metaG_2_FD_188354 | JGI IMG/M metagenome (GOLD analysis project Ga0209283, IMG submission 188354) | Vadose zone soil microbial communities from the Eel River Critical Zone Observatory, Northern California, USA - CZOApr15con2H1.8 metaG... | ecosystem: Environmental > Terrestrial > Soil >...
CGCAACCACCGCTATTACAGCCAGCCCAGCTCCTATCCAACCCAACGTACGGGCCAGCCGTTCTACCTGAGCGAAATTATCATGAAAGAAACGACCAGCGAGATAGCCAAGTGTCCCGTAGATCGTTGCCCACAGAATGCCACCGGCTGCATTATAGATCAGGAAGGTACGCCAGGGCATGTGGTTGACTCCGGCCAGAAATGCTGACCATGTACGCAGAATGGCGATGAAGCGGCCAAAAAAGACGGTTTTATCTCCATGCTTTGCGAAGAACTTTTCAGCACGGTCGAGGTGCTGTGGTTTTAAGAAAAAGTATCGACCGAAACGCTCCACAAGGGCACGACCACCGGTGCGCCCGGCGTAGTAGCCCAGGTTGTCACCAACGATTGCGCCTAGCGCGGCAGACGCAATGATGATCGGTAGTTGTAGATGCTGATCGATAGCGGCATAAAATGAGGCCAGGAGGAGCATCGTTTCGCCAGGAAAAGGAATGCCTGAACTCTCTATCATGACGAAGAGCGTCACCGCCGGGTATCCCAGTATATTTAGTGCCTCTTGCAGTGTCTGCAAAGAGATGAGAGACGCGAATGGTTCGCCATGCCAGGCCAGTTTCCAAACCCGCAACATGGATAAAATGGGCAGCCAGTGCATTGAGCATCCTCCTTAAAGAGAGCCCTCCGATTGAAACTTAAAGTCACGGGGCTATTATAGGGTTATTGGATCAGATGCGCAACATCAGCCTATAGAACAGGACCCCAGGGCTCTTTCATTGACACTTTCAGTATCATTATATAGAATATTGGGGCAAGAGCCTAACCCGGCTCTGCTCATAAAAATGCAAAGGGGTGTTTTAATAGTTATAGCATGAAGTACCTAAAAATTGGCATAGACGAAATATGCGCTTTTGCAATCATAGCCTTTGCTATCGTGCTACGTATCATACTTGCAAGTCAAAGCTGGCCGCCGACCAATAGCGATGAAGGTACGATGGGTTTGATGGCCCGCCATATTGCTTATCGCGGGGAATACCCCATTGTATTTTATGGACAGAACTACATGGGGGCACTGGAGGCCTATCTTGCCGCAGCCTTATTTCACCTTTTTGACCCTTCGTTGTTCACGCTAAGACTCGCCGTCATTTTCCTCATGGCCCTCTTTTTTGTCAGTATATATCTTTTAACCAGCGCACTCTACACGAAAAAACTGGCTTTAGTCACGCTGGTCTTATTGAGCCTGGGATCAAGTTACCTTTTTACACGGGAACTGATCGCTACGGGTGGTTCTGCTGAAACCCTGCTGTTTGGCTCTCTCGCGTTTTTACTTTCCTTCTGGCTCGCACTCACCTACGGCCAATACCTGTCACCGCGAAGACAGTGGTTGCGCCTCGTTGGCTATGGCTGCTGGGGAGTTGTAGTAGGACTTGGCCTCTGGAGTGACCTCGTTGTGCTGCCGTTTTTCGCCATGGCAAGTTTGCTGCTCGTCCTTTTTTGCTGGCGTGAACTACGGTCATGGGCTCCTTTGTGTCTTCTGCTCGGTCTGCTCATCGGAGCATTTCCTTTGCTTGTCTACAACTTTAACGCACTCCATGGAGCAGATTCACTGAGTATCATCGTAGGGCTATTTCATGGCAGCACAACCCAGGCACCTCGCACGCTGCCTCAAGTCTTGCAAGCAGTGAAAGGGACCATCCTGATTAGTATACCTGCTGCCACAGGCAACCCGTTCTGTCCCGTCTCAGAATTGCCGTGGATTGGCGAGTCAAGTCCGCCAAGTCTGCAATGCACCGCCATTCATGAAGGATGGGGATTGGGCTACATCCTGCTTTTGTCAATTGCAGTCCTGCTTGCTACAGGTACCCTCTGGCAATTGCGTGGCCGCATCCGTACACGTACTGAATCTTTTGCAGAGAGGCAAACCATTGTTCGCCACGTTGCCCGCTTCATCTTGACGGGAAGCGCTGTCCTGGCCATAGGAGTTTATGCGCTGAGTTCAGGGCCGATGAGTTGGCCGGGGATTCATGCACGCTACCTGATTGGTCTACTGATCGTCACCCCAGCCGTGATAGCCCCCCTCTGGAGTGCTATGAGCACAATCAAGCTGCCGTTAGAAGGCCTTGCAAATGTCAAAGTGGTTGCTGCTGGTGCTGTACTCCTGGTGATTGGCACCCTGTTGCTGATAGGGACTATTAACACTTTTCGTGAAATTCCTGCCAACAATGTCACCAACCAGCAACAGGAAGCGCTGATCAATGATCTCTTGCATATCGGTGCCACACATATCTATACCGATTACTGGACCTGTGATCGCGTTGCCTTCATAAGCAATGAGCGCATCATCTGCGGCGTCCTTGATCCTGATCTCGTAGGGACGCATAATAATCGCTATAGGCCCTATCTTGCAATAGTGGAAGCCGATCCCCATTCGGCCTATGTATTCCGCGTTAATTCACCTCAAGCTGCTACCATGGCGCGGCAGGCGGCTACTCCAGGGGTGCATTATCAACGTTTCCTCTTTGATGGGTATATTGTCTATCAGGCGGTGTAGATGCTTCTGGCCTGAACGGTGGAGTTGACATGAAGTGCAAAACAGCCCGATAGCTCTGCCAGGTGCGTGGATAATTGCCCTCGTGGGGTTGGCGATTGGCAAGCGAGAAAGGAGTGGTTATGAGGAAGCATGGCGCCTCTATCCTGGTGGTGGATGACGAGCCGGAAATTGTGCGGGCCCTGCAACGCACTCTCACGGCCAACGGCTACACAGTGATCACGGCGAGCAGCGGAGAAGAGGCCGTCGAGATGGTAACACAGCATCGACCCGATCTGTTGTTGCTCGACCTCCTCCTGCCAGGCATGAGTGGTCTGGAGGTATGTCGGCGAGTGCGGACGACCTCCAATATCCCCATTATTGTGCTCTCGGTCAAAGAAGCCGAACGCGACAAGGTCGAAGCGCTCGATCTGGGAGCGGACGACTACGTTGCCAAGCCCTTCGGCATGAACGAAGTGCTGGCGCGCGTGCGTGTCGCCCTGCGCCATGCTGCCCAGGCACCGAGCGGTACCGAGCCGCGGTTTCAAGCAGGTCCGCTCTCCGTTGATTTTGCACGGCGGCGGGTGCAGGTTGATGGGCGCGAGGTCTCCTTGACGCCCACCGAGTACGACCTGCTCAAGGTCTTCATCACCCACAGGGGCAAGCTCTTGACGCGCCAGATGCTCGTGAAAGGGGTCTGGGGAGCCGATGCGCATGCCCGAACGCACAGTCTCCATGTCTACGTGGCCCAACTGCGTCAGAAAATCGAACCGGTACCCGAACGTCCACGTTTTATCCTGACCGTCCCCGGCGTCGGCTACCGCTTCAATGATGATCCCGAACCATAGGGAAAGAATATCTCGTTTTACGTCCATTTCTTGAGCATTTCCAGAACATTTTGTTGGAATTCCAGAACTCCCCTTTACTCTTTTTGTCCTATACTCATTACTGGGAAAGGAGTAGTTCCTGGCGAGGGAAGGATAAATGCCTACCTGTTGTTCGCCGTGCTTCCCCTGTGAGCATTCTTGTGTCGAAGAGGAAAGGTCACACTCCTATGAAGACCGTTGAACACCTTCTGCCTATCGAGACGAGCAAAAAGCGTCTCTGGCAGCAGTACCTGCTCGATAGTTTGCTGGCATTCGTTGGATCAATGCTCGTCACAGGGATCATTTACACATTCCAACTCTACCCGCGCATTCCTAACATTTCGATTGTGTATCTACTCGTAGTCCTGTTACTGGCAAGCACGCGCGGACGCTACGCCGCTATCCTTGCCTCCGTAGTGGCCTTTCTCTCCTTCGATTTTTTCATCGTTCCTCCCCTGTATACCTTTGTCATATACCGCATTGAAGAATGGGTTGCCCTGTTCGTTTTTCTCGTCGATGCCATTCTGACCGGTCAACTGGCTGTGGCGCTACGCGAGCGTGCTGAACAGGCGTCACGGCGAGAGCGTGAGACACGCGTCCTCTACGACCTGCTGCGCGTTACTAACCGTGAGGCGGAATCTGAGCGCCAGTTGCACGCCATCGCTCGGGCCGTTGTCGACGTATTGTCCACCTGGGGGGTGCATGATTGTGCCATTCTTCAACCTGATGCATCGGGAACCCTACAAGTCCAGGCGAGCGCCTATCAACCTGCCGATAAGATCACCCTGTCATCCGATGAAAAGGCCATCGCCGCCTGGGTGTTGACCCACGGTCGGACGATGGGCCTGTATGACGATACCACTCTTGCTCCTTCCACATCCGCTCGTTTCGTGCAGCGCGTCATCGTGAAGAGCACTGCAGCAGGGAGAGCGGTGGGCCGCTCGCTGCGCCTGGTCCCGCTTAAGCTGGGCGATCGGGTGGTAGGTGTGCTCCTCCTGCGCGTGCTGGATGGTCCACAGCGATTTCCTAGTGAGGAACGCCTGGAGGAGGAACAAGGACGCTCCGATGCACCCACCTCCTTCTTCTGGACCTTTCTCGGTCAGGTGACTGCCCTGGTCGAGCGCGCTCGTTTACAGAAGGAAAACCTGCGCATCGCGGTCTTGCAGCGTACCGATGTCCTGCGTGCCGCCTTGCTTTCCTCCGTCTCGCACGATCTGCGCACCCCCCTGACCTCGATTAAAGCTGCCGCAAGCTCACTCCTGCAGGAGGATGTGCAGTGGGACGAGGAGGCGAGGCGCGGCTTCGCACTCTCGATTGAACGCGAAGCGGACCGCCTCAACCGCCTGGTAAGCAACCTGCTCGACATGTCCCGTATCGAGGAGGGTGCACTCAAACCGGAAAAAGAAGAATACTCGCTCACCGCCCTCATTCATGATGTGCTGGGCCGTCTTGAGCCGCTCCTGGCGGGGCGTGTTGTGCGTACCCACCTGCCCGATGACTTGCTCCTGGTTGAATTGGACTACTTGATGATCGATCAGGTCCTGACCAATCTCCTTGAGAACGCCGTTCGCTACACGCCACCGGAGTCGCCTATCGATGTGAGTGCGTACATCGAAGGGGAGCAGGCTATAGTGAGCGTGGCCGACCGTGGACCCGGCATTCCTCCAGACGACCTCGAGCGCGTGTTCGACAAGTTCTACCGCGTTCTGAACGGGCAGCACCCTGCCGGCTATCCCATGGGTTCGGGCCTGGGGTTAGCTGTCAGCAAGGGACTGGTCGAGGCCCATGGTGGGCGCATCTGGGCGGAACTACGTGAGGGTGGGGGACTGATCATCTTCGTGACGTTGCCGCTTGACAGGCGAGAAAGGAGCGGTCCATGAAGAAGCGTGGTGCCTCTATCCTGGTGGTGGATGACGAGCGGGAAATTGTGCGAGCCTTGCAGCGCAGCCTTACAGCCCGCGGCTACACGGTGTTTACGGCGAGTAGCGGTGAAGAAGCTGTTGAGATGGTGGCGAAGATGCACCCCGATCTGCTGTTACTCGACCTCCTTCTACCTGGCATGAGCGGCCTTGAGGTATGTCGGCGGGTTCGGGCAGTGTCGAACGTGCCCATTATCGTGCTCTCGGTGAAGAACTCCGAACGCGACAAGGTTGAAGCGCTCGACCTGGGGGCGGATGACTACGTCGCCAAGCCCTTCGGCATGAAGGAGGTGCTGGCGCGCGTGCGGGTCGTTCTGCGTCGCGTGATCCAGCCACCGAGCGGTGCCGAGCCGCGGTTTCAAGCAGGCCCGCTCTCCATTGATTTCGCACGGCGGTGGGTGCAGGTTGATGGGCGGGAGGTCACCTTGACGCCCACCGAATACGACCTGCTCAAGGTCTTCATCACCCACCGCGGCAAGATTCTCACGCGCCAGATGCTGCTGAAAGAGGTTTGGGGGGCCGATGCACATGCCAAAACACATAGCCTCCATGTCTATGTGGCGCAACTGCGCCAGAAAATCGAGCCGGTCCTCGAGCGACCACGTTTTATCCTGACCGTCCCCGGCGTCGGCTACCGCTTCACCGAGGAGACAGCAACGGAGGAGAGCAACGGAGCGGTACAGGGATTTTGAGCACATCTTGAGCAAATTTGTAGACATCCAGAGAACATCCTGTAAAGTCATCAAAATATCCAGAACGCACATTTACTCATCCTGGGTTATATTGGGTAGGAGGGCAGGAAGCACGATGAGAAAGTAGGAAGTCCTACTCCTGTTGCAAGTGCTTCTTTCACTGAAGGGAAAATACAATGGAACCACGGCGCTGGCTCTTGCCTTTTACATATGGGGTAAACATGCAAGCTATTGATTCCGCAGTACGACTGGCAGAGAGTGGGGAAGTCACACTGGTGGTGGCATCGCTGGTCTCTGTTCCACAGGAAGCGCGGTCTCGAGGGGTGCGTCTCGAGCATATCCAGCAATCGAAAGACTTCCTGGAAGCCGTGAAGTGGAAGGCCGCCAGATTTGAGATTCCGACCGAACGGTACGAGGTATTCACGGCTGACGTGATGCAGAGCATTGCGACGCTGACGCGCGACCTGCATTGTGACAGCATTGTCCTAGTGACCAGTAGAGAGGAAGACGTCTTGCTACAAGCTCACGAGGTGAAGTGCCTGCTCATGGAGCCACACGCATCGCTCGTGCTCATACGCTTGCCCGCACCGGAACACCGTGCCCCGCTGGGTGCACGGCTCCAGACGTGGCTGTATGGGTTGCTCGGACTGCGGGAAGATACCAGGCCGGTAGAGGAAGAGCAAGCAGTGGAAGGACCATCCTGGATCAGGATGGAAGAGCACCACCGAGGATGACTATTTCCCGACAAAAGGAAGGAGATAACGTACATGCCTGGAGCAAGGATCTTACTGGTCGAAGATGATGCGGTCCTGCGCGACCTGGTGGAACGCAATCTCAAGGTGCGCGAGCACGACGTCAGTATCGCAGCCGATGGCGAGAGCGCACTGGCCCAACTGCAAGCCAACCAGTTTGATCTCATCGTGCTGGATATCAACCTGCCGGATCAGACCGGCTGGGAGGTGCTGCGGACCGCACAACGGGAAGGGTGGCTGCACCCGCAGGAGATCGATGGTGAAGGCCAGAAACTCCCCGTGGTGGTGCTTTCCGCCGTCCGGGTGAGTCCACGCCGCCTGGTGGAGTTTCATACCCTGGCGTACCTGCCCAAACCGTTTCCGATGGAGGCGCTGCTGCGCCTGGCGGCAGAGGCTGCGAGCCGCAGAAATGGTGGTTCTCAGAATGGAAAAGCTGATGCAATGGACTTAGAAACTCCACTGCCCAATGAGGAGGATCTGTATGCTTGATCTGATTGTCATTGTCGTAACCATTGTCACGTTTATCGCGTTTATCGGCTTTACCGAAGGCTGCGAGCGCCTGTAAGAAAGGAGGGTATGCGATGAATTCACCAATTGAATATATCCTGGTAGGCATTGTGGCACTTGCCATCCTCGTGTACCTGTTTATTGCACTCCTCAAGCCTGAGCTCTTTTAGTTATGTTTTGTGTGAAAAAAGTGAGGGAACCCTATGCCTGTCACACTCAATAGTGTCCTGCAGGTGCTGCTCTTTATGATTATTGTGCTGCTCGTCACCAAGCCGCTCGGCCTGTACCTGACCAAGGTCTTTGCCGGGGAACGCACCTGGCTTTCGCCCGTCTGTGTGCCCATCGAGCGGTTCTTTTACCGGCTCTCCGGCGTCAACCCGGAAGAGGAGCAGAGGTGGACCGGCTACATGATCGCCGTGCTGATCTTCAGCGTGGTGGGCATGTTGCTGTTGTATCTGCTCGAGCGCACCCAGCAGTTGCACGGAGTACTCTTCAACCCGCAGGGCTTCGGCCCGGTGGAGCAGCAGCTCGCGTTCAATACCGCTTCCAGTTTCACCACCAACACCAACTGGCAGTTCTACACGGGCGAGCAGACCATGAGCTACCTGACGCAGATGGCCGGTCTGACCTTTCACCAATTTGTCTCTGCTGCCGCCGGCATCGCCCTGGCAGTGGCGCTGGTGCGGGGCCTCGCGCGCCGCAGCGCGCAGACGCTCGGCGACTTCTGGGTGGACCTCGTCCGCTGCACGCTCTACATCCTGCTGCCCATTTGTATTGTAGGTGCGCTCGTCTTTGTCTGGCAGGGCATGATCCAGAACTTCAGCCCCTACACGGTGGTGCATACCCTTAATGGCCAGACCCAGGTGATTGCCCAGGGGCCGGTCGCCTCGATGGAAATCATCAAAGATCTCGGGACCAACGGTGGCGGCTTCTTCAACGTCAACGCGGCCCATCCCTTTGAGAACCCCAACGCCTTCACCGCTATGCTCATCATCCTCTGTGAGATTTCCCTGGGAGCAGGCCTGTTCTACATGTTCGGCAAGATGGTGGGCGATACCCGGCAAGGCTGGGTGCTGTGGATTGCCTCGGCCATACTCTTCGTGATCGGCCTGGCAGTAGTTATCCCTGCCGAGCAGACCGGCAATCCACTGTTGACCAGGGTCGGCGCCAATCAGGTCGTGAGCGACACGCAGGCGGGTGGCAATATGGAAGGCAAGGAGGTGCGCTACGGCATCACCGTCTCGTCACTGCAGGAAGTGACCACGACCGCTACCTCGACGGGTACGGTCATGAGCTTCCACGATAGCTATACGCCGCTGGGTGGGCTGGTGCTGATCACCAACATCGCGTTGGGTGAGATCATCTTTGGAGGGGTCGGTGCAGGTCTCTACAGCATGATCTACTTTGCCATCATCGCGGTCTTCATCGCCGGGTTGATGGTCGGACGCACGCCGGAGTACCTGGGCAAGAAAATCGAACGCAAGGAGATCATGATGGCGGTGCTGGCCCTGCTGGTCTCGCCCTTGCTGGTCCTGGGCTTTACCGGCGTTGCCATGGCGCTCCCCCAGGGGCTCTCGTCGATCCTTAATCCAGGGCCGCATGGGCTGACGGAGGTGCTGTACGCCTACACCTCCGCCAACGGCAACAACGGCTCGGCCTTCGCCGGAATCGCCGCCTCACCATACTACAACTGGACGATGGGCATGGTGATGCTGATCGGCCGCTTCGCCGAGGTCATCCCCATCATGGCTTTCGCCGGCTCGCTGGTCGTCAAACGGGCGGTACCCGCCGGGCTGGGGACTTTCCCGACGACGGGATCGCTCTTCGTGGCCCTTTTGATTGGCGTGATCTTGATTGTAGGGGCGCTGACCTACTTCCCGGCGTATTCGCTGGGACCGATTGTCGAACATTTGCTGATGTATGCGGGGAGGATCTTCTGAGATGCAAACTGAGACGAGACCTGATACGTTAGAAGTCAAACAGTGGAAGACACGACGCAAAGGGGAAATTTCCATCTGGGACCCCAAGATCATCCGCGCCGCTATCCCGGAGTCCTTCAAGAAACTGGACCCACGGGTGCAGGTCAAGAACCCGGTGATGTTCGTGGTGGAGGTGGGCAGCGTGATCACCAGCATCGAGTTCGTGCGCTTGCTGTTCACGTCGCCTTCGGCCGCGTTCCCGCGCACGCAGCTGACCTATGAGACGATCTTCGTGTTGGCAGTGGCCATCTGGCTGTGGTTCACCGTCGTCTTCGCCAACTTCGCCGAGGCGATGGCCGAGGGACGCGGCAAGGCACAGGCCGAGACGCTGCGCCGGGCACGCACAACCACGATGGCCAAGCGCCTCTTGAGCCGCGACCGCTCCGGCAAGGTGGAGGAGGTGGCGGCTCCAGAGTTGCGCAGGGGTGACCTGGTACTGGTCGAAGCGGGAGATGCGATCCCTGGCGACGGCGACGTAGTGGAAGGGGTAGCTACGGTGGACGAGTCGGCGATCACTGGGGAGTCGGCTCCGGTCATTCGCGAGAGCGGCGGCGACCGCAGCGCGGTGACCGGTGGCACGAGGGTGCTTTCGGACTGGATCGTGGTGCAGATCAGCGCCAACCCCGGCGAAACGTTCCTGGATCGCATGATCGCCCTGGTCGAAGGCGCCAAGCGGCAGCGAACGCCCAATGAGATCGCGCTCAATATCCTGATCGCCAGTCTGACCATCATTTTCGTGCTGGTGGTGGTTTCTCTAGAGCCCTTTGCCATCTACTCGGGTCAGCCGGTCTCGGTCACCACACTCATCGCACTGCTGGTGTGCTTGATCCCAACGACCATCGGCGGTTTGCTCTCAGCGATTGGCATCGCGGGCATGGACCGGCTGGTGCAGCGCAACGTGCTGGCCATGAGCGGGCGCGCGGTCGAAGCAGCGGGCGACGTGGACGTACTCCTGCTGGACAAAACCGGCACGATCACCCTGGGCAATCGCCAGGCGACGCGCTTTGTACCCCTTACAGGCGTGGACGAGCGTGACCTGGCGCAGGCGGCGATGCTTTCCAGCCTCTCGGATGAGACTCCGGAGGGGCGCTCGATTGTGGCGCTGGCGCGGGAACGCTACGGCTTCTCGGACGTCGTGGACCCTGGGATGGCCTTCATTCCCTTCTCGGCGATGACCCGCATGAGCGGTGTGGACCTCAATGGAGCGCATGCTGGAGATGGGGCGGTACCGGTACAGACCATTCGCAAAGGAGCAGCCGACGCCGTTGCCGCTTACGTGGCGGAACATGGCGGCGATACGTCTCATAACGACGAACTGAAGGTGATCGTCAATGGCATCGCCAGCGCAGGCAGCACCCCGCTGGTGGTCGCCGAGACCGAGGCGGGTTCCAACGGGGCGGGTGAGCAAGCGCGCGTGCTGGGGGTGATCGAACTCAAGGACATCGTCAAGGGCGGCATGCGTGCGCGTTTCGACGAACTCCGGAAGATGGGTATTCGCACAATCATGATCACCGGTGACAACCCGCTCACTGCGGCCACTATCGCCAAAGAGTCGGGAGTGGATGACTTCCTGGCGCAGGCCACGCCGGAAACCAAGATGAAGCTCATCCGCGAGCAGCAGTCAGGTGGGCGGCTAGTGGCGATGACAGGCGACGGGACCAACGACGCACCCGCACTCGCCCAGGCGGATGTCGGGGTGGCGATGAACACCGGGACGCAGGCGGCCAAAGAGGCGGCCAACATGGTCGACCTCGACTCTAACCCGACCAAGCTGATCGAGGTGGTGGAGGTGGGCAAGCAGCTCTTGATCACGCGCGGTGCGCTGACGACCTTCAGCATCGCCAACGATGTGGCCAAGTACTTCGCCATCATCCCGGCGGCGTTCTCGATCACCTATCCGCAACTGCAAGCTCTGAACGTCATGCGCCTGGCAACGCCGCACAGCGCGGTGCTCTCCGCCGTGATTTTCAATGCGCTGATCATCATCGCGCTGATCCCGCTTGCTCTGCGCGGGGTCAAGTACCGCCCGATTGGCGCGGGGCCGCTGTTGCGCCGAAACTTGCTGATCTACGGCATCGGGGGCATCATCGTCCCATTCATCTTTATTAAGATCATCGACCTGATCTTGCAGGTGCTGCACCTGACGCTATAGGGACCCGATTATGGAATTTTAGGCATGGTTCAAATGAACTTGACAGTTCCTAACCAACAGAAAGGTCCAGCCCTGTCATGCTGAGCGCAGCGAAGCATCTCTCTGCCTATCGAGACAGACCCTTCGCTTCGCTCAGGGTGACACGGTGTGACTGTTCAAACTGTCAAGTACTTTTCTTCAAAATTGAACCTTGCCTTAACAAATTAATCTGGACATGCCGTTGGGTTTGCGGGGGCCGATAAGTCGGCGGTGGGCACGATAAATCGGCCCCTACAGGCGTTTTGTCCCCTTTCACGGCGTCCGTCGGATGCCGACCACCCCAAAGAAGAAGGAAGTGTGATATGAGTAAAGCTACGCTAGCCTCGCCTGACCAGGCGCCTGAACAAGCGCCTAAGCAGTCATTCTGGCGAAACATCATGAACAAGTATATCCGCCCGGCGGTGGTATTAACGCTGCTTCTGACGATCCTTACCGGCCTGATCTATCCAGGTGTCGTCACGGTGATCGCCCAGGTGGTCTTCCCGTACCAGGCCAACGGCAGCCTCCACTATGTTAATGGCAAGTTAGTGGGTTCTGACCTGATCGGGCAGTACTGGACTTCGGCCAAGTACTTCCATGGCCGACCCTCCGCGACTGTCTCGGCAGCAACGGGGACACCTGAGCCGTATGCTGCCGATAACTCGACGGCTTCGAATCTGGGGCCGACCAGCAAGGTACTGATCCAGACCGTGCAGCAGCGCGTTGCCGAGCTGAAGAAGGAGAATCCCAACGCACCTGCGGGTCCGGTGCCGGTGGACCTGGTGACAGCCTCGGGATCAGGGTTGGATCCTGATATCACAATTGCTGCGGCACTGTACCAGGTGCCCCGAGTGGCTCAGGCACGTGGACTCAGCCAGAGCGTGGTGCAGCAACTCGTCATGGATCACGTGCACGGGCGCTTCCTGGGGATCTTCGGTGAGCCGTATGTGAGTGTGCTCGAGTTGAACCTGGCGCTGGATGCGTTGAAATAGGAAAACCATGACCGACCAACCGCTTGACGAACCCCCGCGCCAGCGCGAAGAGGGACGTCCCGATCCGGAGGAACTCCTGCGGCGCTATAGCCTGCGTGATAGTGACCTGGGAGCTTCTCCCCCGGCCACAACTGCGGCGGGTGGGCAGACCGCGCCGCAAGCCGGAGGATATCAGCGCAGGCGCGGTCGCTTGCGCGTCTACCTGGGCGCCGTGGCAGGGGCAGGTAAAACATTTGCCATGCTGAACGAGGGGCACCGGCGCGAGGGACGGGGAACGGACGTGGTCATCGGCTATGTTGAGACGCATGGGCGCCCCCGGACTCAGGAACAGATCGGGGACCTGGAGGTCGTCCCGCGCAAGAAGGTCACTTACCGTGGGGTGACGCTGGAGGAGATGGATACCGAGGCCATCATTGCCAGGCATCCCCAGGTGGCGCTGATCGATGAAATCGCGCATACCAATGTCCCCGGTTCCAAGCATACGAAACGCTACCAAGATGTCGAGGAGATCCTGGATGCCGGTATTGATGTGGTGACCACCCTGAACATCCAGCACCTGGAGAGCCTCAATGACCTGGTGGCGAGTATCACCGGCGTGCGCGTGCGCGAGACACTGCCCGATTGGATCCTCGACCAGGCCGACGAGGTGGAGTTGATCGATATCTCCCCGCATGCCCTGCGCCAGCGCATGAAGCATGGCAACATCTATCCCCCTGAACGCATTGAGCCTGCACTCAACAACTTCTTCCGCGAGGGGAACCTGACAGCCCTGCGTGAACTGGCGCTGCGGCGTACAGCGGAGAAGACCGAAACCCAGCTCCAGGAGTTCATGACCGAACATGGGATCAACAAGTTGTGGCTTGCAAATGAACGAGTGCTGGTGGGCTTCGATGCGCGGCCGCACACCCGCCAGGTCATCCGCGATGCCTGGCGACTGGCTCATGGCCTGCACGCGGACCTGATCGCCGTTTGGATCCAGCCGGAGGGCTACCTGGCCTTCACGAGCAAGCTCATCGGATGGCTGAAGTACGGCAGAGATGCGAAGAAGTACCGTGAAGCAGCGCAGCACCGGCTGGAAGAACATGCGCTACTCGCAGAAGACCTGGGAGCCGAGGTCATCCGCACGAAGAGTAGTGATATTGCCAAGACGCTTGTCCAGATCGCCAGAGAGCGCCAGGTGACGCAGATCGTGTTGGGCCAGCCTGCACGCAGACGCTGGGAGGAGATCCTGCGCGGGTCGATTATCAATCGCCTGCTGCGCATGAGTACAGACATAGATATCCATCTCGTGCCGCGCAGCAGGGACGCTGACGAATAGGGAAGCAGAAGGATACAGAGGACGTATGCCAAGAATATATCAGCCGGGTCAGCGAATTGATCACTATGAGATCATACATTTGCTCGCCCGAGGAGCCGCGAGCCGTGTCTTCCTGGCACAGGATCTGCGTGTGCTCCAGCAGGTGGTTCTCAAGTTTCCCGATGACGATGTCATCGGTGGTGCAGCTGTTTTCGCCCGGTATAAGCGCGAAGCAGAGATTGGCAACTGCCTGGAGCATCCCGCGATTGTGCGGCATCTGAATCGTGGCGAGCAGCGGAGCACGGAGTACCTGGTGCTAGAATACCTGCAGGGACGGACTCTACGCACAGTGATGAAGGAAAGTGCCCCT
>Ga0209283_10001167_pt1 | contig 14052 bp, 15 predicted proteins | sample CZO8metaG_2_FD_188354 | JGI IMG/M metagenome (GOLD analysis project Ga0209283, IMG submission 188354) | Vadose zone soil microbial communities from the Eel River Critical Zone Observatory, Northern California, USA - CZOApr15con2H1.8 metaG... | ecosystem: Environmental > Terrestrial > Soil >...
CGATGTTGATACATTTCAGGACCAGGTAAAGCATTTGCTTTCTGAATTGACAAAAACCACAGCGGCTGCTCAAAGTGAAACCATACTGCAAGCCCATGAGGACGTAGTTGATACCCTTATGAAGGGGACCACAGTGGTTCCATTTAAGTTCGGCACGATCTTAAAAGATGAAAAAGCCGCCTCAAAGCTGCTGCAGGACGATGAGGAGCAGTTTAAAAAGCTCCTTTCTAAATTTTCTGGAAGAGCAGAATGGGGGCTTAAGGTATATGCCGATAACCAGGAATTTACGAAACATATTGTGCAGCTTGAACCCAAATTCAAGAACCTGGAAGAGAAACGAGAAAAATTATCACGAGGGGCTGCATATTTATTAGGAAGAAAAATGGAAGAAGAATTAAAGGACAGTGTCATTGCCCGGCTTGCCAAAGTCACCGAGGTTATTTTTCAAGAGCTAGGAAAAGCTGCTTATGAGGCTAAAGTGAATAAAACCCTGCCGCAAAAATTGACAAGTAAAAAGAAAGAGATGATACTCAATACTGTTTATTTAGTCGAAAGAGAAAAAGTAGCTCGTTTCTGTAAACAAGGAAAAAGATTAGTAGAGAAATATGCATCCATGGGGTTAGACATTGAAGTTTCTGGCCCGTGGCCACCGTACAGTTTTATTTAATAGATGATGAGACAGCAAAAAATCAAAACCAGTGATCAAATAGTCAAGAATCAGCATTTTACTCTGCTTGAGCTTTTAGACAGGCTTTTAGATAAAGGCGTGATGGTGAAGGGAGAGATACTGCTATCAGTGGCAGATATTGATCTTGTTTACCTTAACTTAGGACTGCTACTTTCCTCGGTTAAAACCGTCGAGAAAGCAGCAAGAAGAGGTGGCAATGGAGAAGAAAAGTTGATTGCCTGGCAAACTTCCACTCAGGGAGAGTTTTTCGACGAGCCACAGCTGGAGGTGGAAAGAGAAGGTGTAGCGCAAACGCCTGTAACCAAAGAAAATAGCCAGAGTAAAGGCGGCAATGGCGAGGCCGTAACAACTGTAGCCAGAACGTTACCATCAGCCATCGATTACGTGCTGGAAGAATGTTTTGAACCAAAAACCAATATTGATCCTAAAAATGTAGAAAAGGGGTTGGCCAAACTCGTATTAACGCTGATTGATCTGATACGAAAACTTATGGAGAAACAAGCAATCCGACGAATAGAGGCTGAACAGTTGAATGCTAAAGAAATCGAAAGGATGGGAAACACCTTTTTCCTGCTAGATGAAAGGATGGAACAACTTAAAAAGACGTTTGGTCTAGAAGATGAGGATTTGAATTTAGATTTAGGCCCTTTGGGGGAACTCATTTGAGGCTAAGAAAACCAAAGGACTATTAAGAAGAGGAGGGGGTTATGGCAGAACAAAAAACCAGTCTACAAGCAACGAATTTAGCCGATCTCTTAGATCGAGTTCTTGACAAAGGAGTGGTGATAGTCGGAGACATCAAGATTGACCTGGTAGAGGTTGAGCTTTTGACTATCAAAATACGACTGTTGATTGCCTCAGTGGATAAGGCAAAAGCTATAGGTATTAATTGGTGGGAAAACGATCCATTTTTAAAAGCAACCGAGTTTAAAAAACTGGCAGAAGAAAATGAGGAATTAAAGAAAAGAGTAGTACATTTAGAAAAAAGAAGTAGATGACAAGCTGAGTTCGCCTGGATGTTCGTTGAATACCCAGGCGAACTCAGCTTGTCATCTACTTCTTTACTTCTTCTTCTCCCGGCGTTGATTGGCGCGGTACTCCTGGTACAGGTCATCGTCTGCACCCTTCACACCTTGCTTCATCGTAGGAGGCAGGTTTCTCACATTCTCTGACGTGTTCTGGTTTTTATTGCTGGATGAGCTCGTACCACGCCTGTTCGCCTGAGTTGAAGACGACTGCCCGGTCATCGCCGCAAAATTGCGGGGGATCAGGTCAAAGCGTGCCAGCAACACCAGGAGGATAATCAGCGTCGCCAGAAACGCCAGCGTCGATGTACTGACGGTAATCAGGGCACCAAAGAGATTAAATCTGGCCAGTACGCTATCAATATGGTTGGATTGGAAGAAAGATGTCTCAAGGTAGCCGATGAAATTTGCACCGAGCAGGTAGAGCCCCATACCGATGAGATAGCGTGTCTTAAAGCCACTGGCCGGTCGGGCTGGCGTGCTGGCCTTGTTGGTGGAAGCGGCCTTTTTCACCTCTGGCTTCTGCTCGCTTTTAGTATCGCTTGACGCTTTGGTCGGAGAAACCTTGCCGCGAGTGGCACGAGCCAGGCGGGCTTGAGCCGCATCGGTCTCCGAAGAGGCTTCAGCTTGTCCACGTCTGCCTATAGTAGAGAAAAAGTTGGGCAATCTCCGCGATGCGGGCGAGGTGGGTGCTACAGGAGGATTTTGCTCCTGCACTTCACTAAGACTTTCTTCAAGGGTGGGAGTGGTCTCCTCCAAACTCGCTTGCTGATTCTCCTCGTTTGTTGTCGAGGTCACAAGCACAGGTCGATTTCGCCCGGCACGGGCGGAACGTCTGTTGGAAGAGGAAGACCGGCGATCAGAATCCTGTGTCATTGTTTTCCTCCAGAACGGTTGTCTTCGAATGGTGTATATGGTTGTTCCTCAAATGGATACTCTTCTCGCGGCTGTTCAGGTACAAGGTTTTGCGTACTCGCCGGAAAATTCTGCTGGTTTCCACCGCCACTATTAGATTGTGACATTGATGAACTACCACCGGTGGATAATGGTACGGATGGACTATTCACGGATGGTGGCATAGATGGATAAGTGGGAGTAGGCTGCATATATGGGCGTGAATGCTGCTGTTGCTGAGGTGGTACGGGGGGAAGGGCCGCTTGTGGTTGTTGAGGTGGCGCGGCGGGAATAGCAGGCGCCATCGCCTCTAAGGCCCCAAGGCCTGCTCGCGCAATCTCATCATCTCGTCCCGGTGCATTGCCGCCACTGACCCCGATCCCTCCAATGGTGGCGCCGCCCATCCGAATAGGCCAGCCACCTGCTGCCATGATAAATTTTCCATGAGTCATTTCTGCCATGCTTGAAGCAAAGCCTGGAATAGCGGCCCCCCACTGCGCTACTGCATCGGTGGATTGATTGAACATCACCGCCGTGCTGGCCTTGGCAATACTGATGTTGCCCGTCGCCCAACCATATGGAGACATCATCCGCTCAAAGAGCACAAGATGTCCTCCTGCATCGACAATCGCGATACTGACCGGACTCCGTAACTCCCTGGCACGTTGCTTGCTCGCTTCTAGAATTTTACGCGCAACGTCTATCGACATGTTCACGCCAATTGCTCCTTTTCGCCAAGACGCATACAAGAAAAACGTCTCCGCATAATTTCTCGGTCTTCCCTATGAAGTGTTGCTGCAAGTATAGCGTATTGTGAGAGTACTCACAAGAGGCTAGATATCCGAAAGGTGCGTTTCATTATTTTGCATCGACCGTGGGGCGAGCATGGCTGAGGCAAGCGCAGCCACTACTATATACGATATGCTCGTCGTGCAGGTATAGTAGTGGCTGCGCTTGCCTCAGCCATGCAAAAATGACCCACACACAAACATGTGCAGAAGTTTTTATACTAACTGTACGCGCTGTTTACGCCATTCCAACTTACTATATTTCTCTTCTACCAGTTGGCGGGCCAGTTCCCACTCGGATCGACTCAATGTTCCCGGCACAAAATCGGCCTGCAATGCTGTGCTGAAACCGGTGCGGAAAGCCTGCGCCACTTCTTCCCACGAGGTACCGGGGATAAAGGTATGCAGCGGGGTGGTCTTCTCACGATAGAGTGCCAGGGCCTCTGCGCGGGCCGCCTCAGTTGGATAGCGCAACATGGAAAAAAATTCGGCGGCCCGATCATCAAGCGGCAGCGATCCCTGCTGCAACAGGGCATCATCCTTCCATACTTGCGCGCTGCCAACCAGCTTAAAGCCGCCGCTGGTCAGGTCGGCCTGCGTCGAGGAGGCAAAACATGCCGCAGAGGGATGCTTGCTCACGCGCTCATCGCTTAACTCGGCATCTACTCCCAGGTTTTGTAGCGCGGCGAGCAGCCCCTGTGCCAGGTAGGCATAGGCAGCAATGACGCCCGCAGGCACGCCATCGCGTTTGCCAATCACGATACTGTAGGTGAACTCGTCGTGGTGATAGACAGCCCGACCGCCGGTGGGTCGGCGCACCATGGCAACCCCCAACTGCTGGCACCGCTCGCTGTCAATTTCGCGCTCGACGCTCTGGAAACGTCCCAGCGAAATAGAGGGTTGCCTCCAACGAAACACGCGCAGTGTGGGAGGAGCCGAGCCCTGCAGGTGATGCATGTGTACAGACTCGTCAATCGCCATGTTCATGCCTGCATCCTGTACGCCAGTATTGAGAAAACGGTATTGTGCCTGCATTGTCAATTCCCCTTTTCAGGAGTAGGGACTACGTGAGCGTGCTGCCTTCCATTTTTCGCGCTGATCTTCCCGCACTTTTTCGGAGGCGGGGATATATTTTGCGATAAAGTCGTCACGGAATGCAGGATAGCTTCCTGCCATAATCACTTCGCGTAACTGGTTAGAGAGTCGTAACATAAAGCGAATGTTGTGAATACTGCCCAGGCGATAATAGAGTTGCTCCTCCGTGCGTGCCAGGTGATGGACATAGGCGGCACTATAGTTCTGACACGTATAGCAATCGCATTCCTCCTCGATAGGTCCTCGCTGGCCGCGGAATCGTGCGGTTTTGATGTTGACGCGCCCATGGGAAGTGAACAGCCCACCGTGGCGGGCGACGCGCGTCGGCAGGACGCAATCAAACATGTCCATGCCCATGCCGGCACCGAGAACCAGGTCTTCGGGTGAACCGACCCCTAACAGGTGACGCGGTTTGTCGCGGGGCAGCGCAGGCGTAATATAGCTCAACGTCTCCCACATCATGGCCTTGGGTTCACCCACCGATAGCCCCCCTATCGCGAGACCTGGAAAGGGCAGGTTCCCGATAAAGTGGGCACTCTGCTGCCGCAGTTCTGGCTCAAAAGCCCCCTGCACAATGCCGAAAAGGGCTTGCTCGGGGCGGTACCTCTCTTTAGCGATCAGGGCACGTTCGGCCCAGCGATGCGTGCGCTCCATAGCCTCCCTGGCCTCTGTGGGGGTACAGGGATAGGCGGCACAGATATCGAGCGGGAGAATGATATCCGCGCCCAGTTCAGCCTCGATACGTATGACGCTTTCAGGGGTAAGCAAGTGTGGTGAGCCGTCCAGGTGTGATTTGAAGGCGGCTCCTTCCTCGCTCAACTTGCGCAGGTGGCCCAGGCTAAAGACCTGAAAGCCGCCGCTATCGGTCAGGATCGGGCCGTCCCAATGCATAAAAGAGTGCAAGCCCCCAAACGAGGAGATCAGTTCTGAACCTGGCCGCAACATCAGGTGGTATGTATTCGCCAGCATAATTTGCGTACCTGCCGCTCGCAATTCCTCCGGCGAGACGCTTTTGACGGTGGCCTGCGTGCCAACCGGCATAAAAATAGGCGTGCGAATAACTCCATGCGGCGTCGAGATGGTTCCCGCCCGTGCCCACGTCCCAGGACATTCGGCATCTATTGTGAAAGAAAAAGAGGATGGTGACATGTATTCCTAAGGAAAATCAGGATGAAAGTTCGCCTGAATGACAATTAACGTTGCCTGCAAGATAGCACAGAAACATCTGATATGCAAGACATGAACTTTGTTCTCAAATTTTTAGGGAAGTTGCAATCGGTGTTTTTCTCGCGAGAAAAACACCGATTGCAACTTCCCTAAAAATTTGAGAACAAAGCCTACTGAAAAACTCATACTATAAATTTGAGAAGAAATAGCGTATATTTTGTAGTAGAAATTCCTTTTGTTGTCGGCCTGCTTATTTTGGATTATGTGTGTTCAACCACACAACGTTAATCAGCGGAGGTGCTTATGTTCGGTTCCACCGTTCTCGAGGTAGGCGTCGGTCTTGTTTTTGTGTATTGGATCCTGGGTCTGCTCTGCTCCACCATTAACGAGCAGGTAATTGTTCCTCTTTTTAAGTTGCGTGCAAAGTTCCTTGAGGAGGGCATCAGAAATATGTTGGCTGATCCAAAAATGCTGGATAATCCACAAGGGGACATAGTTGACAAACTCTATCAAAGCTCGATTATCAAGGGGCTTTCTCGGAAAGCGGTGTCTAACAAACCAGGTAAGCCTTCTTACATCCCTGGGGATACCTTTGCACTGGCGTTAATGAGTGTGGATGACGTTCAAGCTTACAAAGATGATCCCAATGCGGGGAAAAGTCTCATTCCAAATGCCCTTCAATCGCTCTTAGACAAGGCCAAAAATGATCCTGCTGCCAAAAACGATCCTGCAAAAGTACTGGCGACCGAGTTGGCCAGCATAGAAAAGTGGTACAACGACGCGATGGATCGCGTTACTGGTTGGTACAAGCGCAGAGTGCAACTGATCATCTTCTTCCTGGGACTTGTCATTGTTGTAGCTCTGAACGTCGATACCGTTTCCATTATCACCGGCCTCTCGAACAGTACGGCTCTGCGATCCACCATTGTTTCCGCGGCGCAGGGGTCTGCTAATACCCAGTCTAATGCAAACCTGGGGGCACTACAGAAAAGTATCGCGCTAATTTCGCCCGTGATAGGCTGGTCTACCTCTACATTACCAACAGATGTGGGGAGCTGGATATTAAAAATCGTCGGTTTGCTGGCAACTATACTTGCCGTGTCGCTGGGCGCGCCATTCTGGTTCGATCTGTTGAACAAATTTATGGCCTTCCGCTCATCTGGCCCTCCGCCGCAACCGAGGACAGGCCCCTCTGAGTCAACCGGCGCTCCACAACAATTAGCAGTAACAGTGTCCGGCGCACCTCCCACCGCCAGCACGCAGCCGATAGCTATCACTGATGTGTCAACTAACGCTACACAGTAAACCATGAGAGAATGGGGCCGCTAGCACGGTAGCTTTTGGGAGTTCAACGCACAAGTGTAACACTTTGGGCGTTGAACTCCTGGAAGATCTATGCTTCTCGCTAAAAAACATACGCTCTGCCCATACAAATATCCTGCCATGTGTAAAGAATACACATAAAAAAAATATAAAGATTAGAAAAAATCACTAATTTAACAAAAAAACTCTTGCAAATCGTAAAAGGATGATGTATGCTTTTTTTCGGTATCCTTGATTATCTCGGTCGGTCTCGCAACAAGATGCAGGCGCACCAACGAGCAGTGTGTAACGCTTCTCGTAAGGCTCCTATATCGATGACACGTCAGGTTTTCCGTCCAGTCCCTCGCTGGTAAGGGGAGTAGGCGACTGGTGACATCTGCAAGGATATGGACCTGAAAATGGAAGGAATACCAACATATCACAAGGAGGTCCCTAGTTGAACTTCGAAGACAAAACCCTTAATTGCCGTGAGTGCGGAAACGATTTCGTATTCACTGCCGGTGAACAAGAGTTCTACCAGCAAAAAGGCCTGATGAATCAGCCTGGTCGATGTCCCTCGTGCCGTGCGGCACGCCGTAGCTCGTCCGGTATGGGTGGGCGTTCTGGCGAGCGTGCGCCCCGCGAAATGCACACGGTCATCTGCGCCGAATGCGGTACCGAGACACAAGTGCCATTCTTGCCCAAGAATGATCGCCCCGTCTATTGCAGCCCCTGCTACGACAAGATCCGCGTCCCACGCAATTAAACTTGCGTATACCTGGACTGGACTTGATGCTGCGTCCAAGAATGGAGAGAAGAAAAAAAGCTGGAATGCATTCCAGCTTTTTTTCTTCTCTCCATTCTTGGGCTCTTATCCCTGCGGCAACAGTGGCAACACTCTCTGTTTGAGTTGATCCACAATGCGCTCCACAGGTTGGTTAGCGTCAATCATCTCAAAGCCATATTCCGGTGCCATTGCATCAAATTGCGCAAGCAGGCGCGTCTGATAGCGTACAAAGCTATCGAAAAGATCTTCGCCCAGCCGCATATCCATGCCGGACTCCCAGTGATCAAAGCCCCCGCGTTGCAACACACGCGGTATCAGGTCCTCGACGCCTATGCGCAGGTAAAAAATGGTATCGGGCTTCACCGCCAATCCATAGATAGAGCGAATCCACTGTGGGTCTGCACCGCGTACAAGGGCGCGAGCCATCAAAGAGTAGATATAGCGATCGGTGAGCACAATAAAGCCCGCCCGCAGGGCAGGCAGAATCTGACTCTCGAAGCGATCAACAAAGTCCGTCGCATAGAAAAGGTTGAGTGTAATCGGGCCAAGCGTATGCCCTTCTTTTGCCTGTTTGAGACCGGCACCCACCAGTTCCGAGCGCGTCATTTCCGTGTCAACCACCGCGTACCCGCTGCTCTCCAACCATGGCCGCAAAAGGCGCATCTGAGTAGAGCGACCGACACCGTCCGTGCCCTCGATCACAATCAGGCGACCGGGCAAGAGTTCGTCGCTTTCTTTCAGGTGGATAGCGTCAATACCGTAAAATGCAAGCCTGGTCATATGGTCCCTCTCCGCCACAATCGTGGTTTCTGCCGTAAATGTTCCTGCTTCATGCCGCTCAATAACCGCACTCACCGCCCGCTCTCCCCCCTCCCACGATGCATGTCGAAATGTGACGGCCTCATCTCGCGTGCCAGGCCAGCCCAGGCCGATTCTTGCGCGGACGAGCGGATACGACGTACACCTTGCAGGTAGGGGCGAATAATCTTTCTCATACGACGCTGCTGCTCTGGAATGGGGAGAGTCGCATCCATTACCGTCAACTCGAACTCATCCACCATTGCTTCATACTCGTTGACGATGCGCTGCTGGAACAACTTGAAGCTCTCTGATGGATCGGCACTCAGGCCCAGGTCCAGGCCCGCCTCATAATACTTGAGTTCCGTTCGCCCGGTCAGAATACGGCTCAGCGAAATCTCCAACGGCACGCGATAGTAGAACGCGACCGTTGGTTTCACCGCGAATTGATACAATTCACGCACCCATTGGCGATCCACATTGCGAGCAACATCGCGGGCAAAGGCCGTGTAGATATAGCGGTCTGCCAGCACGATAGCACCAGCCTTGAGCGGGGGAATAATATCATGCTCCGTGCGGTCGGCAAAATCGGTGGCATGAATCAAGCTAAACGTGGTTGGCGTCAGCAGTTGTTTTTTCTTCCCCCGGCTGGTCGTCTTCTTGACCAGTGGAGATGAGTTCCATTCGCTAAAGAAAACAGTATAGCCCTCACTGATCAGCCACTGTCGCAGCAGCGCAATCTGTGTGCTTTTCCCTGAACCATCAACGCCCTCAACAATAAAGAGCCGTCCAGGATACTGGTGTAATCCATAGGTTTCCATTGTAATTAGAGATCCTTCCACCTGGCCATTGTGGGAAAATACTATGGGAAAGATATAACATCGATTATCATGGAACAACCAGCCCTTTGTCAAGGGCAATCACAAATTGATGCTCTATCTCTGTATAACCAGTATAAGCATATTTGGAAGTGGCCTGCCCTTTAGCCCTTGAGCTCTTTGAGCCGCGCGATGATGATTGATGGATCAAGGCGGCGCGTAAAGTCAGGATTGACAAAGGCCAGGCGAATTGTCCCCGACTGATCGACAAGAAAGGTTCCCGCCATCGGCAGTTCCCACGCGTCAGTGTCGTTGAACCTGGGCAGGTCGGCGCCCACCTGTTTGTGCGTGGCACGTACCGCTTCATCGATGGTGAAGACGAGCCCAAACTGGCGAGCCACCAGGTTGCCCACATCGCTCAAGAACGCAAAGGTCAGTTCCAGCTTAAGTAATGAATAGCCACCAGAGGTATTTCTATGGTATTATAGAACACGGAAACACAGAAAAACTCAGCAAGCAACAAGAAAAAGCTCCACAATAGCAACGCACGAACAGGCTTAAGAAGGACAACGTGTACCCATAGAAGGAGTTAGAAAAGGCAGGCGCGTCATCGGCCAGATACTGCACATCAACGTACCAACGCCAACAGGCCACCTGGAAGGCATACTCAAGCCGGAGGAGCAGGGAGCTATTCCTGAGTATGCTGGACTTGTTTGCCACCCACACCCGCTTGGTGGGGGCACGATGCATAACAAAGTCGTCTTCAAAGTCGCCCAGACACTACAAGCCATGAACATCCCTACCCTGCGTTTCAATTTTCGGGGCGTCGGACATAGCACGGGCAGCTATGACGAGGGGCGCGGCGAGATGGATGATGTACGTTTTGCATTGGAGTTCTTGAGTCGCCGTTATCCTGGCTTGCCTGTCGTGCTGGCCGGTTTCTCATTTGGCGCATACGTAGGGCTGCGTGTTGCCGCCATCGACGACCGCGTACAAGCCATGATCGGCCTGGGTGTACCCGCCCGTATGTTTGAAAATGAGACCCTTCAAGGGAGCCATAAACCCAAAATTTTCATTCACGGAACCGAGGATGAGCTTGCTCCCTATGAGCTGGTAGAGCAATGGTTTGAGCAGGTGCCAGCACCGAAAAGCCTGGTAGCCGTACAGGGGGCAGATCACTTCTTCCAGGGTCGCCTCGAAGAGGTACAGGCCATCATCGTCGGCTTCGTGCATACGCTGTAGCCCAGGAGTTCTCCCAGTTTTTTGAAAGAGAAGGAGATGCAATGCGCGTGTTTTTCGCGAAAAACACGCGCATTGCATCTCCTTCTCTTTCAAAAGAGGATTACCTAAATTTGTTGTACCTCTGGTATTCCCAAACCTCAAAAAGTACGGTACAATCAGCATATGTATAGGTAAGTACACTATGCAAGCACTATCCAAAGGATGCAAACATGCTCAAAAGCTGGTCTATAGAAAACTTCAAACCTATTGTCAATTCAGGCGAGTTAAAATTGGCCCCTGTAACGGTTTTGGCTGGTCGCAATAGTTCTGGCAAGAGCAGTTTGTTGCAGTCTATTTTAATGATTTCGCAGACTTTAAGTAACCAGGTGCTTGACCGCGCCTTATTGCCTAGCGGGCCTATTGTTCAACTTGGGACTTTTGAGGATATTCTAAATGAAACAATACAATCTCGTATCCTAACAGTGGATTTTGAAATAGAATTAGCACAAGAGGAGTTGGCGCGATCATCAAGGCTTAGACAAAGTTCTGTACTTGCTAGATCTAATGTGAAATCTGCACAGATCATAGTCAAGTTTCGCAGCATTAGCGGCAGCGGTTCAAGTGTCTCTGCTGTTGAAGCTTCTAAGGTAGCAGTAGAAAGTGTTTTACTAAAAATTACTCCAGATATTCAAAATGTACACACAAGAGTACGACTTGAAGATGCATTTGGCATGGAGGCAGAAAGCATTGATTTTGAATTTAATATTAGAAACGTGTCTCCTCCTGATCTAAGACAGTTTCTGAAAAACGTTGATACAGATTATCAACGTCTTGTGCCTTATGCTGACGTGCGATTTAACTACTTAGGAGATTTTAAGATACAAGACAAGAAATTTTTAGAAGAAATATCGGCAGCATACTTAGTAACTCTATATCATTTTCTTCCTACTCGTTTAATTCGCAGATTTAAAATAGGAGAGAGGCGCAAGCAACGTTTAGGACGAGCAATTAATTATTTATTTGATTATTCGGAAAGTAGCACCTTATTACGTCAATACGCTGATCTTATCAAGCCCGAGACATCAATTTCAGAGAATTTGAAAGAATCTATACGTAAACTTTGTGAAGAAAAAGGTATTATGGAAGATTTTTCGGGTCAAAACCTTCAAGAGTTGGTTCATTGGTTTAAAAATTTAAAAGTGGAAGCCCGTGGTGGCAGAAAAAAAGCTATAGGTAATAAGATCAAGGGAGAAATAGTTCAAGATTTAATGCCGGACTCCTTGAAATTAGATTCCGAAAATTATAAGGACTCTGAAGGATTGGAAGCTGTAATCAATAACTTGTATGTAGAAATTCTTGACCAAGCAATAGTTCAAATTACACGCTTTTTCACAAGTAAGATACGCTATCTAGGTCCTCTTCGAGCCGACCCACAAGCATCTCAGAAGTTTGCGCCAAGCAGCGAATTAGATGATATTGGGGCTAAGGGAGAGTATGCTGCAGCCGTTTATGAGGCGAATCAGAATGCATCGATAGAATGGTATAACCCACAAAAAAAGCAGGTTGAACGCGGAACATTACAAAATGCGTTAGACATTTGGGCAAAGTACCTGGGTGTGGCGAACCAGGTCAGAACTGAAATGGGAGGCATTAGTGGAGTGGCCTGGAAAGTGATACTCAAGGAAGGTCAAAAGGCTCGCTCACTTCCAGAGGTGGGAGTTGGCGTGAGCCAGATATTACCTATTTTGGTGATGGGTCTCCTATCTCCGAGTAACATACTGCTAATCATCGAGCAGCCAGAGTTACACCTGCATCCTGGTGTGCAGGCTCGCTTAGGGGATTTCTTTGTAAGCTTATCCAAATGTAAAAAACAGTGCCTCATCGAGACACACAGCGAAAACCTTGTCAGTCAACTTCGCTATCACATGGTTCAATCGGGTGGACAAGAAGAAAGTGGCTGTGTGATCTACTTTGTAGATCAAGACGAAAAAGGTGCAGCTAAATTTGAACCGGTGATGATCTCACCACAAGGCAACATCCTTAATTGGCCTGATGGGTTCTTTGATGAGACAATGCTCCAGGAAGACAGAATTACCGCGGCAGGTATAAAGAGAAGAGCGAACAAAGTGAAGAATGGTTAATATTTTTATAGACCCTGTTATTGTCATGACGCCGCCTGCCAATGAAAGCAGGGATGGGATAGAAGCGTGGCTTGCCAACCTCGATATCTGGCTCAAGGAAGCACTGAGTAGTACTCATTATACCTGGTCGCATTCTGTGCAAGTGACCGATCTGCTGCAAGATAGTGGGCGGTTTCCTGACTTTGCTTCACTGCGTGCCTGGCAACGCAGATACCAATTGGATATCAATATTAGCCAGATTGTAAAGAACGTCAATGATTTTTTTCGTGCAGAAGAGTTCGATCTTGGAAGCAATTTAGAAAAGCTAGGCTATTTGATAGAACCAGAAAAAGGGTCGATCATCATTCAGCCAGATCAGTTTCCCGCTCGTTGGCCTGACTACATACAAGATCACATGCATTTATTGCTGGCAACCACTTGCGCTTGTAAACATACAGAACATACTTTTGCCAGTGAACTCCACATCGCAACATTTGCATTGACCGAGCCTACCAGAGAAATAGAAGTATCAGCCATTATTTTAGAGTCTATACCAGACTTTGTACGCAACGCCGATAACAAGATAGCTCAAACGTTTTCGCTTCTCTTCACTCCTGATGATATTGCTCCTCTTGATATTGTCAGCCTATGGAAGCAGGGAGAAAGGGGGCTGCGCAAAGCTATTGAGCAAAGGTATAGGCAAGACTGGCAAAGCTTTGTACCCCAACATTTAACCTACCAAATAGGGTCACGCTTTTTAGAATCTATTGATCGTAGAACAGATATAACGGAGTTTCTGCTTAACAAAATAGTACGAACTATGGCAGGGATAATTGCGGACAAACGAGAAAAGTTAAAACATAAGCCCCATGAAGTCAGAGAACGGGAAGAACCAGGCACTTCACAACTTATACGCTCTAGCGACAACGCCACTGCTTGGCGCATAACTATCACTCCCGATGGAGCGGGTTGGCGTATGCATTATTGGAAAATACCTGCACCAGCAGGAAGCATTATTGAATTCTCAAATGTACTGACAAAAAAAGATACTGTGGTAATCTACTGAGGTAAGCTGAGCATCTTTCTCACATCCCCCACACTATCACCTCTACATGGACACTTTATATCCCCCTGTGAACCCACGCTGACCGCATTTCTTGCCAGTTGCATGGCCTTATCGTGGGAAATGATCTTATAATGGAGCTTCATTTCCAGGATGCGCGCTACCGAGGCATCTATTTGAGCCTGGGAAATTTGCCCGCTGATTACCGCCTGGTGCAGGCCGTAAATCATATTCTGGGTATCGGCCAGGCCACGCGGGCCAAGCAGCAAATCTGTGCCAGCCTTGA
>Ga0209283_10001171_pt1 | contig 14044 bp, 18 predicted proteins | sample CZO8metaG_2_FD_188354 | JGI IMG/M metagenome (GOLD analysis project Ga0209283, IMG submission 188354) | Vadose zone soil microbial communities from the Eel River Critical Zone Observatory, Northern California, USA - CZOApr15con2H1.8 metaG... | ecosystem: Environmental > Terrestrial > Soil >...
AATCTCAGACCCCCGAATTATCGATAGCAAGGAGAAAAATCACCAGCTATGGCCACTAGACATAGAAAGACACGACGACTGCGAGCCTCGCGGACCCACGGCTGGGGCCGATCAGGGCAACACCGTGACTCTGGAATGCAGGGCGGCCACGGAAACGCTGGCTGGAAGCGCCACCGATGGTCGAGCGTCATACGCTACGGCTGGGTAATAGGAAAAACAGGCTTCACACCCGTCAACAAGAGCTACCAGCAAGCCATCAACGTCGGGGACCTCAGCCTCAGCCTCGAAAGATTTCTTGAAGAAGGACATGCAAAACAAACAGGTAACAAAATCGAGATCAACCTAACCCTGATGGGCTATACAAAGCTCCTAGGAGACGGAAACGTCAAACAGCCCCTACGGGTAATAGTCGCCGAGTCTAGCGAAAGGGCGGCCGAGAAGATCTCCAAGGCCGGCGGCGAACTAGTCCTTCCCGAACCTCATAAGACGGCTGAAGCTAGTAAAGAGGGCTGATCCTAAACGGTCCGCTTTATCGAAATCTTCCGACCCCTCACCAGAATACTCCCTAGCGTCCGGCCCCCAGACAGGGAAGTCGGGTTTACAGAGAAGCTCATCTGGACAGCACTCGCCTTAGTCATATACCTCGTTATGGCGGAGACTCCGATCTACGGGATACCACATACCGGCGGCATTAACGATCCCTTCGGACCACTACGAGTCATATTCGCAAGCCAGCGCGGAACACTAGTCGAGCTGGGAATAGGGCCAATCGTCACTGCCGGATTGATACTGCAAGTCCTATCCGGCTCGAAAATGATCAATGTCGACTTCACCAATCCAGGGGATAGATCACTCTTCACTGGAGCCAGCAAAGTTCTATCCGTCTTCATGACCGTCTTCGAAGGTCTCGCCTTCCTCATCGGCGGAGCCTACAACACGACAACCTCGGCAGGAATACCAACTCCACCAAGCGTGCAGAACCAGTTCCTCATCATCTTACAGCTAGTATTCGCAGGAATGGTCATCATCCTCCTAGACGAGATGCTCCAGAAGAAATGGGGCTTCGGCAGCGGCATCAGCCTCTTCATCGCCGCAGGAGTCTGCCTCCAGATAGTCTGGAGCAGCATTGGACCCATAGCGCCCGTCGCCGACGGCAAGTACCTAGGTGGAATAATCGCCTTCTTCCAGTCCCTAGGACCCGTAATTGCAAGCCCTGGCAGCTTCTCCGCTTGGCAAGGAGCCCTCTATCGGGGAGGAAATCTGCCCGACATGCTAGGCTTCATCACAACAATAGGTGTGTTTCTCCTAATCATCTATCTCAACGGGCTAAGGGTCGAAGTTCCCGTCTCCTACGCCCGATACCGAGGCTTCCGAGGACGGTTTCCCATCAAGTTCTTCTACGTATCTAACATACCCGTGATCTTCGCCGCAGCCCTATTCGGAAACGTCTTTTTCATCGGCCAACTAATCTTCCAGCGATACAACCCTGGTTGCTCAAACGCGGGGATCAACTTCTGGCTAAGCCTAATCCCAGGCTGCTACACGTCCCAGCCCCAGACAAACCAGCTAATTCCCAGCAAAGGCCTCGCATACTACACGTTCGCCCCACGAAGCCTATCGGTCGTCCTGGGCGATCCGATACGGGCAGGAGTCTACATGCTCATCTTCGTCATGGCCTGCGTATTCTTCGCCGTAACATGGGTAGAGGTCGGAGGCATGGACTCGAAGACCGTTTCCAAACAACTCATCGACTCGGGAATGCAGATTGAAGGATTCCGACGGTCCGGCAGCACCATCAGACAAATCCTCGACCGCTACATCCCAATAGTCACCGTAGTAGGTGGTATCACAATCGGAATCATAGCAGCAGGAGCAGACTTCCTAGGAGCATTCGGAACAGGAACAGGAATACTCCTAACAGTAGGCATCATCCAACAATACTACGAGATACTGGTCAAGGAAAGGATTACTGAGATATACCCGGGAACCAAAGGCCTCCTTGGAGGCTGAGACTAGGGACCTTGCCAGAAACGATCATAGTCGCAGGCGTACCCGGGGTAGGAAAAACCACAATTCTACAAGAACTTGAAGCCGTCGCTCGCGAGAAAAATGTCCCATTGAAGATCGTCAATTTCGGAAACGTAATGAACGAGCTATTCAAGAAACAGGGAAAAGAGATCCACAGGGACCACATGCGCCGAGAAGACATTCAATTACAGTCAAGGGTACAGGAAGAAGCAGCGCGTAAGATCGCGAAAATGCCCGGCAATTCAGCCCTTGTCGTAGATACTCACATGTTCGTAAAGACCACTGACGGAATGTGGCCCGGCACACCGATCAAGGTCCTACAAGCACTCGACCCAAAGATGATTATCCTGATAGAAGCGGACCCCGAAGAAGTCGCCAGGAGAAGAACGGTCGACACTACAAGAGAACGCGAAAGCAAGAGTGTAGAAGAAGCAAGGGACGATTTGCACTGGTCCAGATACATGGCCAGTGCCAACGCCGTCCTCGCAGGGGTCCCTATTCAAATAGTACACAACCGAGATGGACAACTGAGGCAGTCTGCGGAAGAGTTACTGAAAATAATCCAGAAGCGATACTAGATTGAGCTTCATAGACGACATCATTCACGGTCTTGCGGCGCCAATTCAGAAAGTATGCAGTACGACGCCATGCCTGCCTCAGTCTGCGTTCATCGTTCTCGGGGCGGCACTTCTCTTGTCTCTCGTCGCTATGGGCGCCAACCGTTTTCTGGTGAACTACAAGATGGTCGCAAACTACAGACGAGAATATATGACCTGGATGAGCCAAGTTAGAAAAGCGCGGAAGGACGGAGATGAAAAGCAGCTGGACAAGCTCATGAGGCGGCAATCAGCGGTGATGAAGATGAGCTCTCGAGCAACTCTCGAACAATTGAAAACCTACCCCATAACAATCGTTCCGTTCTACCTGATATACGCGGTTCTCGGAGTTGTCTTTGGGTCCGCCGCTGTAGCCTTTGCCCCGTTCGCTCTCCCCTTGGCCGCAGTAACTCCTGGAGGAGGAGCGGCGATTCTATCGCTCTTCTTCTGGTACCTCATCTGCTCTTTCACAATCAGCCTTCCACTCTCCCGAATATTCGGAGTGTCATCAGCGTTCGCCATGACGCCTACATCAGGAGACTCGAAATGACAAATCCGCACCAGAGAACCCATGGCCGCCGAAGGCTACCGGTCAGACTCCCGTCAGGAAGACGAACGCTCCACTTCGAGCCCCGAGCCCATGCCAAAGGAGAGTGCGGTCGCTGCGGTAGAGAACTGCACGGGGTTCCAACGACGAAGCCGCAGAATTATGCGAGAAGTTCCCGCTCGCCTTCGAGACCCTTCGCAGGAGTGTTGTGTCCGAACTGCTTGTCAGCTGAGGTTCGTAACATCGCTCGTGCCTCCGGTACGACCACATGATCATAACCGTCAGTGGGCCGCATGGCACAGGCAAGTCAACGTACGCCGCTCGACTTGCTGAAGCCCTGAAACTCCGCCACGTGTCTGCAGGGATTCTTTTTCGAAAATTGGCAAGGGAGAAAAAAATTTCTTTGGAGGAATTTGGTCAGATGGCGCTGAAAGATCCCTCTATTGACGGGCTCGTAGACGAGAGAACCGTTCGGGAGGCGGAGAAGGGAAACGTGGTCTTGGACGGACAGCTTACGGGGTGGGTCTTGAGGGACAAGGCCGACTTACGGATCTACCTTACCGCACCCGAAACGATTCGACTGGAACGAATCGCCAAGCGGGATAAGATCCGCCTGGAAGACGCGAAAAGGCAGACTGGTCTGAGAGAAGCGGTGCAGAGCAGGCGTTACATGAAACACTACGGATTCAGTGTCGAAGACCGGTCTATCTATCATCTCATCTTTGACACAAGCCTCGGCTCCATTGAGGACACAGCAAAGGTTCTGGTAGCCGCAGCCCTAACGGTGAAAAACGCGATTCGACGACGACCTAGAACGACGAAGCCTTAAATGAGGAATTCCGTGGCGGGGGACGAGTCCACGACGAGGTCATTCTGATGCCCAGTATAGAAGTCGGACGAATCTGCGTCAAGCTCAACGGTAGAGAGACTGGACGCAAGTGCGTCATAGTTGATGTGATAGACAAGAACTTCGTCCTCATTACTGGACCTCAGAAACTGACGGGCGTCCGGCGTCGAAGGACAAACGTAAAGCACCTTGAGCCCACGACCGAGACTATCGAGGTCAAGAAGGGCGCGTCGGACGATGATGTAGCGAAGCTTATCGGAAAGGGGAAGAAGGCTGAATTCCTGAAAGAAATCGTTCTACCGAAAGAGATCGCGATAGCCGCCTGACAAAAACTCCTACACTAAGATCTAGATTTCCCTAACAATTCGTGGACCTTATTCCCAGTATTACTTTTGGGATTCTTTAAGAAGTACGTGAATCCAGTCTTTGGATGGAGATGAGAATTGTCTCAGCGAGCTCCTTGGGAGGAGCAGAGAAAGTTACTGGTCAAGCTTGAGGAGGAGACTGACCCATCATTGGGTTGCTCACCTGAAAAGAGATCCCTTGATCAACACATTCGTTTCGGGCTGATCAATCTCGACAAGCCCTCAGGTCCGTCGAGCCACGAGGTTGTTGCCTGGGTGAAGAGAATGCTCGGGTTGAAGCACGCTGGCCATGGTGGAACTCTAGAGACTCCCAAAAGGGTCGGAGCAATCCCATGGTCACAGGCATCCTCCCGTTAGCACTGGAGGACGCGACAAAAACCATCCAAGTATTCCTACTGACCGGCAAAGAATACGTCTGCCTTATGGCCATGCATGGGGACGTGGAAGAGAAGAAGCTCCTCAGCACACTGGAAGAGTTTGCCGGAGACATTCTCCAGAGACCACCGGTTAGGGCCGCGGTAAAGCGGGACGTTAGGAAGAGGAGAATCTACTATATTCGAGATGTGGAGATAGATGGCCGACAGGTTCTATTCCGGGTTGGATGTCAGGCCGGGACCTACATTCGCAAGCTCGTCTATGATATCGGCGAAGTTCTCGAAGTAGGGGCGCACATGCGAGAGCTTCGGCGAACCCGCGCGGGAACCTTCACAGAGGACGGGATAACATCGCTCTACGACGTGATGCAGTTGGCACAGGCCTCTCCAGAGGCGAGGGAGCACATGGCAAGGCAGATCATCAAACCCATGGAGTCCGCCTTTGACCACATCCCACAAATCTACATCCGCGACTCAGCCGTCAACGCAATCTGTCACGGCGCTGACTTGGCAATTCCTGGAATCGTTAGACTGAGCGAGGGTATCAAGCCCAAGACGCCTATCGCACTCTTCACACTAAAGGGCGAACTCGTCGCCCTCTCCAAAGCGCTCATGACAAGCGAGCAGATGATGAAAGACGACCGTGGATTGGCCGCGAAAACAGTCAGGGTCATAATGCCGGTCGATACCTACCCACGAATGTGGAAGACAAGAACCAGCCACGTAACCGTTCAAGTTCAAAGTTGAATCCCGGATGAGCCAGAATCAGGTCTCGTTCCTATGCAACTGTGGAGAAGAGATCCTTGTGGAGGTCAAACCCGACGAGGATAACGAGCTCAAATGCCCAAAGTGCGGGCAGGAATACCGGTTTTTCGGACGAAGTGTTCTCAGGTTCAGAACCGAGTCATAGTTAGAATATCAGGAACAATGCTATCGCCGTAGCTATCCAGAGTGGAATAGCGACCAATGCCCAGACTCTCTTATCCCAGGTCAAGACTTTCTGCCCGTCCAGTATGATGTAGGGTATCATGTTGAAGGATCCCAACCACAGATTGATCAGCACGGCATACTGCAAGAAATGGAATTGGCCGATGACTAGATCACCGAGCCCAGCACTCGTAGTGGCCAGTAAGGTGAGTCCAAAGAGTCCTGCGAATGCCACGTTCACTAGGGGTCCCACCAGGGAGATCAGGCCGTTGGCCTTGCGATCAATCTCCCCGCCAAGATAGCCCGACCTAGAAGCGATATAGACGGCGCCGGGAGCCGCGAAGACAAATGTTCCCGGGGGAATCGCTGCGAACACAAGGGCCATCACCGCTCCGAGCGTCCATAACTTGAACTCTGCCCAGGCGCCATATCTCTGAGCCGTAAACTTGTGCGCTAGTTCGTGACCCACAAATCCTGTCCCTATGACCACCAGTGTCAAGAGAAATATTTCGCCAAATGTAAGACCGGTCTCGCCGGGCCAACGGTTGTACATCCACCTCGTCGAGAAACTCAGCGCTAGGACCAGCCAAGCCACGGAGATCGCAACTAACTCGTGCCTAGATATTCCTGAGAGTTTGGGGGCTCCGATAAGTCTGAGGGCTGTTCCGGTCTGTCTTCTTTCTACTCGAATAGGCTGTCTCGGGGCTCGCGCCTGCTCAATATTTGGGCAAGTATGGTTTTCAGGCAGACGGTGATAGACGCAATGTACGCGGCCGCAGTATCTGCAGACATAGGGGATGAATTCTTCTGCCCCGCAAACGGCGCAGCGTTCCAAATTAGCCCTGTCTAAGTTGCGCTCTGGCCTCTTAAAATCGTGCCTGCGTAGAGTGTCATTTGGCGGTAACGACAGTTTCAGGTTCCGGGTAACGCCAGGCTTAGAATAACAAATTACCTTCAACATAGCTCAAGGGTGGCGTCCCCCGGGCGCGAGCACTGCCATTCGCCCGTCAAGGGTTGTTGGCTGGCTCGCACCCATCGCCACTCTCGTCATTCTTCCATTCTCTCCAGACCTTGCTTCCTCCTAAGATTATGCAAGAATCCCGGGAATCTTCATCCACTTACCTTTCACCTGGACATGTTGAACAGTGAAAGACTGAACGGGTGTCGCCTGTCTTCCCTCCCAAAGGGAAAATAGTCCGTTTTAGACATGGGGTTTCCAGTGCCGGGATTCCGGAGCCTGGTACCGGGCAGTCCGCCTAACACGCGGGCCAATGTCTGGAATAGGGCTCTACTGTCAGCCTGTGGCCCTTCGGGCCGCGTGGGTTCAAATCCCACTCCCGGCGCCAAAAACTTAGACAAAGACAGAAAAGACTATTCTTCCTTCGAAATCCAATTACGACTTTTCTCTCGGATCATTTGTTTTCAGACCGTCCAAGGCACAGCGAGTTACGCCGCGAGAGAGAAGCAACCGATGCTGATTCAGGTCCCAGTTGAGACCAGCCATTTGAGAATCAAAGCTAGACCAGGAAGACCTCTCGGAATAAGGAAGCCGAACCATGGAGATTTCGAAGAGTTAGAAGCTAACTCAGTGCTTTAGCGAGGGTCGTGATCCTATTACAATCTCACGGACGGCTTCAACTTGGCGCGGATACTCCTTTCCTCTGCCGGACAATTTCTTGTCGGTCTTATGAGCATCGAGCTTCGCCACGACATAGTTGATCGCCTTGTGAATGTCAAACTGCTTGCAACTGAAAATATCGACAAAAGCGTGGCCACGGTCAGGAAAAGTGTGAATACTCACGTGGCTCTCAGCGATAATCACGAATCCGCTGACCCCCCACTCAGAAGGATTTTCCTCTGGCCGGTAAATGAACGTGTATGGAGGAGTGATCTTGTGCATTCCAATAACGTCCGGCAACTCGTCTAGAAGGTCGTAGATGTGAGAAAGGTCGGAGAGCTTTCGACGGTCACACTCCGACAAATCCAGAGTTAGATGTGGCCCGAACATTTGTGGAAATTTTTCTCGACCGAATTCTTCGGATGTTAACAATCAATGCTCGGCGCGTATTTAAGAATTGTTTGCGCGCAGATCAATTGCAACGGTAATTTTTTCTAGAGAAAAAAATTTCTCTCAACGGAGAAAATTTTCTTTCCGCGAACTTTTTCACCGAAAATAAGATCAATTGACTGGTTCACCGGGATAAATCGTACGGAAAAATCGTCCTGAAGAGACGCGAGATCATGAGCAGATGGACGATATTGACCACGATTTTGAGTCTGACATAGTTGAAGCAAAGTAGAAACGTTAAATTACGCGCGCCAAGAGGCGCAACTCTCACTCGTAGGTGAACTAGATGTCGCGAGAGTTTAGGCTCATACTGCGCTTCATGGGAAGCGACATAGACGGGACCAAGAAGGTCACCTACGGGCTCGGCAAAATTAGAGGAGTAGGACCTAACTTCGCTCACGCCGTAGTCAAAGTGACCAGAATCAATCCGGATGCCCGGATGGGAGCGCTATCAGAGACAGAGCTTTCAAGGATCGAAGACGCCATTCGCGACCCGCTAAAGCATGGTATTCCGGTACGCATGGTCAATCGGCGCAAGGATATCGATACTGGTCGGGACATGCACCTTGTCGGACCTGACTTGGCATTGAGGACCAAAGCTGACATTGACCTCATGAAGGATATTCGAAGCTGGAAGGGAGTGCGACACTCTCTCGGACTGAAGGTAAGAGGCCAGCGAACCCGGACTACAGGAAGGTCCGGAAAGGCTGTGGGTGTAAAGAAGAAGGTCCTAATGGAAGCAGCCCGGGCAGCTGAGAGGAAAGAGGAGAAGAAGTAGAGCAGGACAAGGCTATGGGAGACCCCAGAAAGGCGAGGAAGAGCTATGCGACACCTCGCCACCCGTGGCGGAAGGAGCAGCTTGAGGAAGAATTGCATTTACTAGGCGAGTATGGGCTTAGAAATAAGAAAGAACTCCGCCATCACGAAACCAGTCTTTCAAAGATAAGGGGAATTGCGAGAACGCTCTTGGGTGCAACCGAGGAGCAGAGAGCTCAGTTGGAACGCCAGTACTTGAAGAGCATGGCGCGTATGGGTATTCTTCCAGAGTCAGCCAGTGTCGACAATATTCTGGACCTCAATGTCAGGGACTTGATGGAGCGACGGCTACAGACTATTGTCTTCCGGGCGGGGCTGGCCAAGTCCGTTCATCAAGCGCGACAGTTCGTCACGCACGGCCACATCAGCGTAGCAGGTGACGTTGTCTCCGTGCCCAGCTACATCGTCAAGCGCGATGAAGAGTCGAGAATAGCCTTCCATCAAGGCAGCACCCTGAGTAACGCTCAACATCCAGCGAGAGCCGCCCCTACAGGTAAGAGAGTTTCTAGAATAATAGAGGAAGTAGCAGCACCCTCAGCTCCTATACTGCCAGAGGTTTCTCCGGAGATCAAAGAGGAGGTCCAAGCGGAACAGCCCCTTGAACTGACCGAGCCGGAGGAAGAAGCTCCAGCGGAACCTGGAGTCGAGAAGCAGTAACAAGCCGCTTAAACCCCTACCGTTCCGTTTAGATTTGGCGCATTCGAATGGTTGTCTCAGCGGCTATCATCCTGATAGCGGGGGGAATCTGCGCTTGTGCTCCGCTATTCAAACGGGCCTCCAAGGCTCTAGGACGACTAATGACCATCCTCGGCTTCTTCGTTGGAATCGCAGTCATCATAGTCGCGGTAGATGTTGCGCTGGGGCTCAACTTTCTCTCGACGTATCTCGGAATTCAGCCAGTTCCCATTAATTCGACAAACTCATACTTGAAATACTATCTTCCGGTAATGGCCATTCTGGGCATTCTTCTCTTTTCACGACCGATCCGCAACATTCGCTGGGCCTCCCTTATCGCGCTGGGCGCCGGGATTCTGGTGGCAGCATTTCTGAAAGTTGCGTTTGCCGGCCTTAGCACTACTATTCTAGCTGTCGTTTTCCTCATTGCAACCTTGGCGGTGTACACGCTATTGAAGTTCGTAGAAGACATTCTACAAATGATAGGGTCGATCCTTGCCTTTCCACCAATAGCAATAGCCGTTGGACTAGTCAGCATCTACTTTGGAGTACTCACCCTAGCCCCGACCTAGCCTCTGTAGACTCCCGGTCCAGAAAGAGTCGAGTAATACCTAGAGCTAAACTCATCAAATCCTGGGGGGAGTTTCATCGCTCTAATCCTGCCCGTCCAGGAAACGGAGACGAGGACTGCCGTGGTAGCGAAGGTGAGCCCAGAAAATATGGGAACAATTCCTATAGAGAGGAGGCTTTGGCCGCGAAAGTTGGAAATCATCGGCCTAATTACGATTCTGGGAGAATCATTCCTCGTCAGCTTTAAATAAAGTCCGCCGGGTCTGCGCAAGACACTTTAGTTTCGGAAGCATGATAATTACATGGACATAAAGCTCCTCAGCAAAGAGCAAGACACTCTACGATTCGTGCTCTCCGATATCTCTCCCGCATTCGCGAATGCACTCCGTCGCATCATAATGGCCGAAGTCCCGGTTATGGCGATTGACGATGTCATGATTCTGGAGAACAATTCTGTCATGTATGACGAGATCCTCGCCCACCGTCTCGGGCTCATACCCGTAACGACAGACCAGACCTACAACCTACCAGAGGATTGCACATGCAAGAGCGAGCTTGGATGTGAAAAGTGCAGAGCATCATTCTCTTTAGAGGTAGAAGCTTCCGACCCGGTCGAGGTCGTATACTCCTCCCACCTGAAACCGGAAAACCCAGACGTGAGACCCGTCTCAGACAAGATCCCTATTGTCAAGCTAGCCCAAGGACAGAGGATCAAATTGGAAGCTTACGCGCGACTAGGTCGCGGCAAGGTCCATGCGAAATGGCAACCCGTCTCAGCGTGCACCTACAGCATCGACGAGAAGACAAAGGCTTTCAATTTCCTTGTTGAATCCACCGGAACACTTCCGCCGGATAAACTAGTGCTAGACGCGGCCCGACTGATCAGCGCTAAAACTCTCGGGTTCGAGGAAGCACTCGGAGGAATGGGCGAGAAATGAGGACCGTAAAAACTTCGCCTCAAACGGAAGAAATCGTTGACGCTTCTAATCTTATTCTGGGAAGAATGGCCAGTTATGTGGCCAAGCAAGCGCTCGATGGGAAGAGAGTTGTTGTCTTGAATGCGGAGCGCGCGGTAATATCCGGAACCAAGGAGAGGGTGGTTGCTAGGGCCAAACAAAAGTTGAAAACTAGAACGCTGGGCAACTTGGAGAAGAGTCCGACTCATCCTCGTAGGCCTGACAATTATGTCCGACGAGTGATCCGAGGAATGCTGCCATGGAAGAAGACGGGTGGAAAAGAAGCGTTTCGGCGAGTAAGGGTTTTCGTGGGTACACCCAGCGAATACCAGGACAAACCCTCAACCAAGATTATGGGTGCGGACGCGTCCAAGCTCAGAGTTCCATACATCAGAGTCGCCCAATTATCTCAAGAGATCGGAGGATACTCGCTTGAGTGAGAAGAAGAAGCTCGCGCTGGAAACAGGCAAGAGAAAGACAGCGATCGCACGAGCCGTCGTAAAACCCGGAAAGGGACGAGTCTACATCAACGACTACGCCCTCGACTACATGTCTCCGGAAGTCGCGCGTATGAAAGTGCAAGAACCATTGATGATAGCGGGAGAAAGAGCCAAGACAGTTGACATCCGAGTCAAAATTGAAGGAGGAGGAGTAATGGGTCAAGCCGAGGCCGCTAGGATAGCAATTGCACGAGCGCTGGCAGGCTGGACCAAGAGCAGTGAGCTCCGGAAAAACTTCCTAGCCTTCGACAGGGTCATGATAGCAGGCGACCAACGCGTGGCAGAACCCAAGAAGTTCGGCGGACCCAGTGCACGACGACGAAAACAGAAATCCTACAGGTAGCATGGTCCAATGATAATACCCGTCAGATGCTTCACATGCGGAAAGCTCGTAGCCGACAAGTGGGAAACGTTCAACCAGCGAGTCCGAGCAGGAGACAAACCCCAGAAAGTCCTGGACGAACTCGGAATACGACGATACTGTTGCAGAAGAATGCTCATCACACACGTGGAAATAATTGACGAGTTCCTAAAGTATCCCCTAGTCACAGCCAAGCGACGCAGCGAGCTAGCCTAAGGTGAACACAGTGGAGAGTCAGGACTTTGAAGAAAGGGAAGCAATTCCACGGGCCGAAAACCTGCTACTCTCTTTGGAAGAATTACTCGCAGCCGGTCTTCACATCGGCACCAGGATCAAGACCGTTGATATGGAGAAGTACATTTTCAGAGTACGCCCCGACGGCCTCTTCATCCTCAACATTGGCGAGACCAACGAAAAGATCCGGATAGCAGCCCGCTTCATGGGACGCTTCGAACCAAGTCGAGTACTCGCCGTCTCATCAAGACTCTACGGCAAGACGCCAGTGGAAAGATTCGCCGAGATTACCAAGACCATGCCGGTAGTGGGACGCTTCATGCCCGGCCTCATATCCAACCCCCTTCAACCAAAACACGCCGAACCCCAAGTCGTCCTCGTAACGGACCCCCGCGCAGACCTGCAAGCCATCAAGGAAGCCACGTCCGTGGGCGTACCAGTAATCGCCCTCTGCGACACTGACAATATATTTTCAGGAGTAGACTTCGTCATACCCGTAAACAACAAGGGAAGAAGAGCCCTAGCCGTGGTCTACTGGCTACTAGCCCGCCAGGTTCTCAGGGAGAGAGGAGAAATCCCCCAGGACGGAACCATACCTCTGACAATAGATGATTTCGAAACGAAGCTCGCCGCCATGCCCATGGGACGAGCTTCCGGTGGCGAGGCGTGAAAGTACGCCCACCAGCTCAAGCAGGCCTATTCTACCCGGACACTGAAGGAGCTCTTAGAACCCAGATTCAACAGTGCTTCCTCCACCCCCTCGGACCAAAATCCATCCCTACAATTCCTGGCACGAGAAATGAAGGCCTCATCGGGCTGATCGTCCCGCATGCAGGTTACTCTTACTCAGGACCCATAGCAGCCCACGGCTACTACAGACTTGCATCTCACGGACTCAGCGAATCCATAATCATCCTAGGACCCAACCACACCGGACGAGGTAGCGGAGTCTCCACCATGACGGAAGGAGAATGGTCCACGCCTCTAGGAGACGTTGCCATCGACACACCGCTAGCGAAGGAGATTGTAGAAAGTTCAGATCTTATTGATGTGGAAGAGGAAGCTCACAAAGTAGAGCATTCAATAGAGGTTCAGTTACCCTTCCTACAATTCATCTACCCAAGACGGTTCCGATTTGTGCCCATCTGCATGATGCTCCAGGACTTACAGACAAGCATCGAAGTCGGCGAAGCGACTGCGAAGGCCGCAATAAAACACGGAGCAATCGTTATCGCCTCTTCTGACTGGACCCACTATGAGCTCCAAGAAAACGCAATGATGAAGGATAAACAAGCAATCCAGGCAGCCTTAGAAATGGACGAGAAGAAATTTCAACAAACAATCGAAGAAAGAATGGTCTCCGCTTGCGGCTACGGACCAGTAACCGCCCTCATCCACGCGGCAAGAATTCTCGGAGCTACCAATACGAAATTACTGTCGTATCAGACAAGTGGGGACGTAACTGGAGACAAGAGGTCTGTCGTAGGTTATGCAGCCGCCGTCTTCCAGAAGTGACCGAACGTCGGCTGAAGCCAGATCGCCCCTGCCGTCAATGGCTCACGCCCCAGGAAAGATAATCCTGGCCGGCGAACACTTTGTAGTTCTGGGCGCACCCGGAGTGGCAATGGCCATCAACCTCCACTCTTGGGTCCGGGTCAGGCCCAAGAACAGCCCGGGAGTAAACGTTGATGCCGACATTCCCCTAAGATTCATCTCAGGGGAAGATCGAAACCCAGTATTTCCAAATCCTCCGGGGCTGCGGCCCCTTCAACTCGCCGCAGAAGCAACCCTGAATCATATCAAGAGCAAAAGCAGCGGACTTAGCGTGAGTGTAGAGTGTGAGATTCCCGTTGCGGCTGGGCTAGGTTCTTCCGCATCGACCACCGTAGCGATTATTGCAGCTGTCGCCAGGTCGCAGGGAGTCGAATTGGACAGACGACAAATCTTCAAGCTCGCCTTCGTGCCCGAGAATTTTCTACACGGAAAATCTTCAGGTGTCGACCAAGCCACCTGCACATATGGAGGTATGATACAATTTACTCGACCCTCCAGTATAAGAACGCTTCAACTAAAGAAGAGTCCCGTGATCCTTGTATGCGACACTGGAATTCACCACGCCACGAAGACCTTGGTCGGAGCCGTCGTTGAGAAATCGCAGAGGGAGAGAATGGAGTTTCACG
>Ga0209283_10001174_pt1 | contig 14041 bp, 13 predicted proteins | sample CZO8metaG_2_FD_188354 | JGI IMG/M metagenome (GOLD analysis project Ga0209283, IMG submission 188354) | Vadose zone soil microbial communities from the Eel River Critical Zone Observatory, Northern California, USA - CZOApr15con2H1.8 metaG... | ecosystem: Environmental > Terrestrial > Soil >...
GGCGGCCCAGCTTGAGCACGACCCGCTGGCGTGGGCCGTGCTAGTCACGGACTCGCCAGCCCTCGCAGACCGCGTCGAAGAAGAGCTGCGCAGCCTGATCGGAGGCCTGGAACGGGCCCAGATCATCAACGCCGCCACATGCTGTCTGATCGTGGCCGAGGACATGGAGCAGGCGATCAACCTCGCCAACGACTTTGCGCCCGAGCACCTGCTGATCGTGGCTGAGAACGCGGGATGGCTGGCCACGCAGGTCGAGAATGCGGGCGCGGTCTTCGTCGGGGCTTATGCGACAGTGCCGCTGGGCGACTACGCGGCGGGCCCCAATCACACGCTCCCGACGTTCGGAGCGGCGCGTTTCGCTTCGCCCCTCGGTGTCTACAGCTTCCTCAAGCACAGCAGCGTGCTGAGCCTCAACAGAGGCGATCTCGAGATGCTTCGCGACGCTTGCTTGCGCCTCGCCGCGATGGAAGGATTGAGCGCGCACGCCCACGCTATAGAGGTGCGCCTTGAATAGGGGCGGCGAGCTCATCCGCAAGAGCAAGGAGACCCAACTGAAGGCCACGGTCGCGCTGGAAGGTCGCGGGCGGGTCAAGCTCGCGACCGGGCTCGCGTTCGTCGACCACATGCTGGAGCAGGTGGCGCGCTACGGCGGATTCGACCTCACGTTTCGCGGGGCCGGCGACGTTCAAGTCGATCCGCATCACCTCGTCGAGGACGCCGGCATCGTGCTCGGCCAGGCGCTCTCCAAGGCCCTGGCAGATCGGGCGGGAATAACACGCTTTGCGTCCGCGTATGCGCCGCTTGACGAGGCCCTTGCGCGGGTGGTCATCGACCTCGGGAAGCGGCCTTACCTCTCGTACAACGTGCCTTTGCGAGGGCGCGTCGGGAGCCTGGAATCCGAGGTCCTCGAGGAATTCTGGAAGGCGCTCTCGATTCATCTCGGGGCGACGATCCACGTCGACGTGATTCGCGGACGGAACCGGCACCACATCGCGGAGGCGACCTTTAAGGCGCTCGGTCTCGCGCTGCGCGAGGCCATGGCAATACAACCGGGTGGTGGCGTTCCCTCCTCCAAGGGACTCCTCGGATGATTGCCATCGTCGACTACGGCGTCGGCAATCTGCGCTCGGTCGAGCGCGCGCTGCTTCACGTCGGTGCGGAACCCCGGCTCACGGCCGACGGTGATGAGCTGCAGCGCGCCGACGGCCTGGTGCTGCCGGGTGTGGGGGCGTTCGCTCCGGCTTTGGACAAGCTCACCCAGAGCGGAATCGGCCGGCGGGTGGTCGACCTGGCCAAGCGAGGAAAGCCTGTGCTCGGGGTGTGCCTGGGCTACCAGCTGCTGTTCGAGGAGTCGATGGAACACGGCCGGCACCAGGGTCTTGGCCTGCTGGATGGTCGGGTGATCAAGGTGACCAAAAGCACGCGACTGCCGGTGATTGGATGGAGCCGGCTCACGCTGCAGGACGAGTCGCCACTGTGGCGCGGAATCGCGGACCACTCGTACTTTTACTTCGTGCACTCGTACACGCCCGATTCGTCTCGCCACACGATCGCGTCGGCCGAGCACTCACCGGCGGCGGCCGCGGCGCGCCTCAACGTGATGGGCACGCAGTTCCATCCCGAGAAGAGCGGCCCCGACGGCCTGCGCGTGTACGAAAACTTCGTGGCCCTCTGCGGATAGTGTCCTGTCCCAGAAGTTCCTTGCATCTTCGCTGGCCTAGGCGGCCGGGCGCCTTCGGCGCTGAAGCCGGCGTCGACTCCTGTGCGCGCTCGGTCACGCATCTACGCGATGCGCTCCCTCGCGTGCTCGTCGTCTCCTTGGCTCCGGCCGCCGGTGCCGCGAATATGCGGCGGACCTCTGGTACAAGACACTGCGACAGATGCCTGCGAAACGCATAATCCCGTGCCTCGACGTCGATGACGGCCGCGTCGTCAAAGGCGTTCGCTTCCAGAACCTGCGCGACGCCGGCGACCCCGCGGAGCTGGCTGCCCTCTATGACCGCGAGGGGGCGGACGAGGTCGTCTTTCTCGACATCACGGCTTCCTCGGACCATCGCTCCATTCTTCTTGATGCGGTCGCGCGCACGGCCGACGAGGTCTTCATTCCGCTCACGGTCGGCGGCGGTGTTCGCAGCGTCGACGACATGGCGGAGCTCTTGACCCACGGCGCCGACAAGGTGTCGGTCAACACCGCTGCGCTCACGGATCCCGATCTCCTCACCCGATGCGCCGAGGTGTTCGGATCCCAGTGCGTCGTGCTGGCGATCGACGCGAGGCGACGGGCCGAGGGTCCTGGCTGGGAGGTGTTCAGCCATGGCGGCCGGCGCGCCACCGGCAAGGACGCGGTGGAATGGGCCCTCCTCGGTGAGCAGTTGGGAGCGGGGGAGATACTGCTGACCTCGATGGACAATGACGGAGTTCAGGACGGTTACGACGTGGCCCTGTTGAAGGCAGTCACCTCCGCGGTGCGCCTGCCGGTGATCGCGTCAGGCGGCGCCGGCACGGCCGCGCACATGTACGAGGCGCTGACCACGGGCGGCGCCGAGGCGGCCCTGGCAGCATCGATCTTCCATTTCGGCGAGCTGTCGATCCGCGCTGTCAAGGAAGACCTGGCGGCGCGCGGACTCGAGATCAGGCAATGAAACCCGACTTCTCCAAAGGGCTCTTACCGGCCGTGGTCCAGGACGTGGACACCGGCAAGGTGCTGATGCTCGCTTACATGGACGAAGAGGCGTGGGCGAAGACTCGGGAGACCGGGAGGGCTTGGTTCCACTCGCGCACCCGCGGCCTTTGGGAGAAAGGAGGCACGTCGGGAAACCTGATGCAGGTGATCGAAACCCGCCTCGATTGCGACGCGGACACGGTGCTGCTGCGCGTGAAGCCCGCCGGCCCTGCTTGCCACACCGGGGCGGAGTCGTGCTTCTTCAACGAACCGGACTGATCCCCGCCCCGCTCCCTCAAAAGTGGGGGGAACTCCCCCCTAAAGCGCCGGGCCTGGCGAAGCCAGCTCCCGGCGCACCCCTCTGACCCTCTCCCCTGAAGGGGAGGGGGAATTCGCATTTTTATGCACTCGCTTTGTATACTCATGCACTCATGAGCGGCAAGGTGAAGGCTGCGGTCGCCGGGGCCAACGGCTATGCGGGCATGACCCTCGTCAACCTGCTCGCGCGCCATCCGAATGTCGAGCTGAGGCAGCTGACGTCGCGCTCGTTCGCCGGCAAGCCGTACGAGTCGGTCTTCCCCCTTCTTGATCTGAAAGGCGAGTTCCTGCCCGATCCCGACCCCGCCGGAATCGACGTCGTGTTCAGCTGCCTGCCGCACAACGTTGGGGCCTCCAGGGCCGCCGGCTGGCTTGAGGCTGGGGCCCGGGTCATCGACATGAGCGCCGACTTCCGGCTCAAGGATCCGAGCGAGTACCCGAAGTGGTACCGGCAGGAGCACCCGGCCCAGGCGCTACTGGCGAAGGCGGTCTTCGGACTGCCAGAGCTGCACGAGCGTGAGCTCCAGAAGGCGGAGCTGGTTGCCGTCCCGGGGTGCTTCTCGACGACCGCAATCCTCGCACTGGCCCCCGCGGTGGCCTCGGGACTCATCGGCTCGGACATCATCGTCGACGCCAAGTCGGGGGTGAGCGGCGCCGGCCGGTCGCCATCCCTGGGCGTCCACTTCAGCGAAGTCAATGAGTCGCTGGGCGCCTATGCGATCGAAGGCCACCGCCATCTTCCCGAGGTCACACAGGAGCTCTCCGCGCTCGGAAGCACCAGCCAACGTGTCACGTTCGTGCCGCACGTGGCGCCGATGACACGCGGGATTCTGGCCACATGCTACTTCGACCTCAAGGGATCGCTGGCCCAGCTGCAGGACGCTTACCGGGAGTTCTATGCGGGCCAGCCCTTCACCCGCGTGATCCCGCAGAGCCCGAGCACCAAGCTCGCGAGCCACTCCAACCTCTGCCTGGTCAATGTGTCGGCGCAGAACGACAAGGCCGTGGTAACGGCGGCACTCGACAACCTCGTCAAGGGCGCGTCGGGACAAGGGGTCGAGTGCTTCAACATCGCCTTCGGCTTCGATCGGAAGACGGCCCTGGAGGCTCCGATCCAGTGGCCGTGACGTTTGCGCGCGGGTTCCGCGCCGGCACCGCCGCATGCGGCATCAAGGCGTTCACGGCCGGGGCAAACGCGATCCCGACCGGGCAGCGCGACGACCTCGTCGTCATTCAGTCCGCCAATCCGTGCGACGCCGGCGGGGTTTTCACGACCAACAAGATCAAGTCCGCATCGGTGGTCATCGACGAGCTGCACCTACAGCACAACCGCGTGCAGGCTCTCGTTGTCATCTCCGGCAACGCCAATGCTTGCACGGGCGCGCAGGGATTCAAGGATGCGCTCCAGATGGCGAAGCTGACCGCAGACAAGCTGGACCTCGACCCCGACCAGGTCCTGGTCGGCACGACCGGCGTGATCGGGCGCTACCTGCCCATGGATGCAGTCAAGGCCGGAATCACGTCGGCCTGTGGAACGCTCAGCCCGGAGCATGGGCTCGAGGCTGCGCGGGCGATCATGACCACGGACACTGTGCCCAAGACCGCGCACATCGAGATCGAGATCGGCGGCAGGACCGTTAGGGTGGGCGGGATGTGCAAGGGGTCAGGGATGATCCACCCCAACATGGCGACGATGCTGGCCTACATCACCACCGACGCGGCGGTCGAACCGGGCCTGATGGCGAAGCTGGCCAGGCCGGTCGCCGACCGCAGCTTCAACCAGGTCACGATCGATGGCGACAGCTCGACGAATGACACCTTCCTTCTGCTCGCCAACGGCGCCGCGGGCAATCCCCCCGTGCGCCACGGCACAGTCGAAGCCGAGGCGCTGGAGGCTGCGATCGTCGACGTCGCGCGCGAGCTGGCGCGGGCGATCGCGCGCGACGGTGAGGGTGCGACCAAGATGATCGCCGTCCGCGTCCAGGGCGCGGAGTCCGATCAAGAGGCCCGAACCGCGGCCCGTGCCGTCGCCTCGTCGAGCCTCGTCAAGACCGCGGTGCATGGAGGCGACCCCAACTGGGGTCGCATCGTTTGCGCGCTCGGTTACAGCGGGGCGGAGCTGGCCCTCGACCGCCTCCACCTGAGCATCGGCGGCCTGGTGGTGTTCGAGCGAGGCGCGGGCGTCGACGTCGACCTCTCGGCCGTGCGGCGCGCATTCGAGCAACCGGAGATCGAGATCGTGGCCACGCTCGGACTGGCAGGCGGTCACGCCGAGGCCTGGGGTTGCGATTTATCGGAGGAGTACGTGCGGATAAACGCGGAGTACACGACATGACGCTGACAGTCGAAGAGCGCGCCAAGGTCCTGGTCGAGGCACTGCCGTACATCAAGCGATTCCACGGCCAGATCGTCGTGGTCAAGGTCGGTGGCAACGCGATCGAGCAGGCGCGTGACGAGACCCTGCTCGACATCGTGCTGCTCCGCTACGTCGGCATGCAGCCGGTGCTCGTGCATGGAGGCGGACCAGAGATCACCGCCATGAGCGAGCGTTTGGGTCTCAAGGCCGAGTTCAAGAATGGGCTGCGCATCACCGACGACAAGACCATGGAGGTCGTGAAGATGGTGCTCACCGGGAAGGTGAACCCCGACATCGTCGGCGCCATCATCCGGCTCGGCGGCCAGGCGGTCGGGATGAGCGGCGAGGACGGGCCCAGCATCATCGCGGAGCCTCTCGGGGAGGGGATGGGTTTGGTCGGCCGTGTGACGCAGATCAACCGCGAACCGATCACAGCGCTGCTGGGGCGCGGGTACATCCCAGTGATCGCATCCATCGGGCTGGGTTACGACGGCCACGCTTACAACATCAACGCCGATACTGTCGCGGCCGAGATCGCGGTGGCTTTGGGCGCCGCCAAGCTCATCCTGCTCACTGACGTTCCGGGCGTCCTTGGCGTCGACGGCAACGTGGTCGCCGTCCTGACACGCGAGGATGCGAGGCAACGGATCGAAGCCGGCGAGGTCACGGGCGGGATGATCCCCAAGCTGGAGGCGTGCCTGCGATCGCTGGACGGGGTGCCCTTTGCGCACATCGTCGACGGCCGTACACCTCACGCGCTGCTGCTCGAGCTCTTCACGGAGTCGGGCATCGGGACGATGGTCACGCCGTGAAGGTCTTAACGACCTGGGTTGGCGAAGTCTGTGACCGGCCGTATTCTTGCCGCCACACAAAGTCCCCCCAAATGGGCGGGTGGTGGGGTAGTGGGTGGGTAAAGAAAAGGACGCGTCCTTTTAAGACTGCCTCGAGGCGATGCCAGTCGTGAACACACCCGAGCTCGCCGACAGGTACCTCATGCAGGTCGGCAGGCGGTTGCCGGTCACGTTCGTGCGCGGCCAGGGCTGCCTCGTCTATGACGACGCCGGCAACGAATACCTCGACCTGGTCGCTGGGATCGCGGTCAACCTGCTGGGCCACGCCCACCCGGAGGTCGCCGGCGCGGTCGCCAAACAGGCCAACACCCTCATCCACACGTCGAACCTCTACTTCACGCAGCCCCAGGTCGAGCTGGCGCGCCGCCTGGTCGAGCTGTCATTCCCGTCCCGCGTCTTTTTCTGCAACTCAGGCGCCGAGGCCAACGAGGCCGCCATCAAGATTGCGCGCAAGTGGGGCACCCGCAATCGCGCCGGCGCGCACCAGATCATCACCACCCTCGGCTCGTTCCACGGACGCACCCTGGCCACGGTCACCGCCGGCGGACAGTCCAAATATTCGGATCCGTTCAAGCCACTGCCCGAAGGCTTCTTGCACGTTCCGTACAACGATCTCGACGCCATCAGGGCCGCGACCAATGCGCGCACCGTCGCCGTGATGCTGGAGCCGGTCATGGGCGAGATAGGCGTGGTGCCGGCCAAGCCCGGATACCTGGCCGGCGTGCGCAGATGGTGCGACGACGAGGGTTTGCTGCTCATCCTCGATGAGGTGCAGACAGGTCTAGGCCGCACTGGCCGGTGGTTTGCGCACCAGCACCACGGCATCACGCCGGACGTGATGACCCTTGCCAAGGGGCTGGGCGGGGGGGTCCCGATCGGCGCCTGCCTGGCAGCGCCCAAGGCGGACGTGCTCGAACCCGGCGATCACGGTTCCACATTCGGTGGCAACCCGCTCGCATGTGCGGCCGCGCTGGCGGTGCTTAACGTCATCGAGCGCGATGGACTCGTGGGGCACGCAGCCGAGATGGGGGAGATGCTGAACGCCGCGATCCATGGTCTCGGCGGCAAGGAAGTACGCGGCCTCGGCCTCATGCAGGCAGTCGAGTTCGCCGAACCGCGAGCCAAGGCATTTCAGCAGGCCTGCCTCGGCGCGCGGCTCGTCGTCAACGCCGTCGACGACCACTCGATCCGTTTCGTGCCGCCGCTGATCATCACCGCGGAGCAGGTCGATCGCGCCCAGCACACGATGCACGAGGTCCCGAAATGACGGCCACCAAGGAGGAGAGGCACCGAGCGATCCTCGCCCTCGTCAACCGCGGCGCGGTGCACACGCAGCAGGAGATTGCTGAGGGGCTGGCGCGACGCGGGCTGCGCGCGACGCAGGCGACGGTCTCGCGTGACATCCAGGAGCTCGGACTGGTCCGCTCCGGGGCCGGCTACCGTATCGCCGCCGCCCTGGTCCGCGAGCTCGTCCTCTCGGTCGAGCTGGTTGCGCCGGTGGCCGTGATCAAGACTCCGCCGGGCACCGCCAACCTGGTCGCGCGCCGCATCGACGAGGCCGGACTGCCGGGAATCGCCGGCACGGTGGCGGGCGACGACACGATCATTGCCGTCCTCCGCCAGCGGAGCGCCGCCAAGGCGCTCAAAGAGCTTCTGGCCAATGTCGGATAGGGGGGGCGGCGGTATTAGGGCTTTGCCCGGCCGCCGCAAGGGGGGAGGCCCGCCTGTAAACAAAAAGTTGGTGCTCGCCTATTCGGGCGGGCTGGACACCTCGGTTGCGATCCGCTGGCTCAAGGACCAGGGCTGGGACGTGATCGCATTCACTGTCGACCTGGGCGAGAAAAAGGATCTCGACGCCATCCAGGCGCGGGCGCTCAAGACAGGCGCCTCCGCCGCCTACGTCGCGGACGGCCGGGCCCCATTCCTGCAGCTGTTCGTGTGGCCGTCCCTCCAGGCGGGAGCCGTGTACGAGAAGGAGTACCCGCTGGCCACTGCGCTGGGCCGGCCGCTGATCGCCGCCATGATGGTGGAGGTCGCACGCCGCGAGGGCGCGAGCGCCATCGCGCACGGCTGCACCGGCAAGGGCAACGATCAGGTGCGCTTCGACGTCACCACCGCAGCCCTGGCCCCCGACCTGAAGGTCGTCGCCCCTGTCCGCGAATGGGGCATGAATCGTGACGACGAGATCGAGTACGCGACCAAGCACGGGATCGAGGTCCCGGCCACCGTGCGCTCGCCCTATTCGACGGACGAGAACCTGTGGGGGCGCTCGATCGAGGCAGGCGTTCTCGAGGATCCCTGGGCGGAGCCGCCCTCCGAGATCTATGTATGGACGCGCGACCCGCGCGACTGCCCCGACGAGCCGACTTATCTGGAGATCGGATTCAAGCATGGCGTGCCCGTCTCGCTCGACGGCACGCCGGTGGACCCGCTCCAGCTGGTCACGGATCTCAACCGGATCGGTGGTGAGAACGGGGTCGGCCGCATCGACCACCTGGAGAACCGGCTCATCGGGATCAAGTCGCGCGAGATCTACGAAGCGCCGGCGGCGGTGTTGCTGCTCCAGGCGCACCAGGCGCTCGAAGACATCACGCTGCCGAAGGAGGTGGCGCGATTCAAGGACACCGTCGCCCAGCAGTGGGCGCAGATGGTCTACGACGGGCTCTGGTTCAGCCCCCTGCGCGACGCCCTCTATGCATTCGTCGCCGAGACGCAGCGGCACGTCACCGGCGACGTGCGCCTCAAGCTGTTCAAGGGTTCGTCGCAGGTCGTCGGACGCAAGGGGCCGGCGCAGCTTTATCAGCACTCGCTGGCGACATATGGCAAGGGCGACGCTTTCGACCAGTCCGCAGCCGAGGGCTTCATCAAGCTGTGGGGCATGGGCGTCCGCACCGCGGCCCAGGTTCAGGGCCGGCTGCACGACCGGGAGCTGAAGGGCCTGCTGGGCGACGTGAAGAGGCTCGCGCCATAGGCAAGCAAACACCGAACCCCAGTCCCCGACCCTCTCCCAAGGAGGGAAAGGGAGGCAAGCTCTGGGGCGGCCGTTTCACGGGCCGGCTGCTGCCCGAGCTCGAGCGGTTCTCTTCGTCGCTAGAGGTCGATTTCGAGCTGTATCCCTACGACATCGCCGGCAGCCTCGCTCATGCGCGCGGGCTGGCCGCGGCCGGCCTCCTGAGGCCGACGCAGGTGAAGGCGATCGAGCGCGGCCTGCGTCGAGTCAGGCGCGAGCTCGATGCGGGCGAGCTGAAGTTCCGCGAGTCGGACGAGGACATCCACACCCTGGTCGAGCGCCGGTTGACGGAGATCACGCCCGCCGGCGCAATGCTCCGCGCAGGCCGCTCCCGCAACGACCAGGTGGCCCTCGACCTGCGCCTTTACTCCCGCGACGCTGCCAGCGAGCTGATCACGACCGTGGCCGAGCTCGTGGACTCGCTCGCGTCCAAGGCGGCCCAGCACGCTGGCTGGTTGATGCCCGGCTACACGCATATGCAGCGCGCCCAGCCTGTGACCGTGGGCCATCACCTCCTCGCCCATGCCGAGCCGCTGCTGCGCGACGCCGAGCGTTTTCGTCACGCGTACGAAGCCGCTGACGAGATGCCGCTCGGATCCGGGGCGCTTGCGGGCACGACGCTGCCTCTCCAGCGGGAGCGGGTCGCCAAGGAGCTGGGTTTTCAGCGCCTGACGGCCAACAGCATCGACGCCGTCGCCGACCGGGACTTCGCGCTCGACCTCGTCTACGCGTGCCTGGCGACCGCGATCCACCTCAGCCGCCTTGGCGAGGACGTCGTCCTGTGGGCGACCACCGAGTTCGGGTTTGTAAGACTCGCCGACGAGATCGCCACCGGATCGAGCTTGATGCCGCAGAAGAAGAACCCGGACATAGCCGAGCTCCTACGAGGCCGCGCCGGCAGGCCGATCGGCAGCCTCGTCGCCCTCGTCACCATCCTCAAAGGCCTACCGCTCGCCTATGACCGGGACCTTCAGGAGGACAAGCCCGCCGTGTTCGCCGCCGTCGACGGCGTTTTGGACTCACTGCGGGCGGCTCGGCTCCTGGTCGACCACCTGCAGTTCGATCGTGACCGCCTGGCCGCTGCCGCCTCGGATCCGAGCCTGCTCGCGACGGACGCAGCCGAGGCCCTGGTCGCTGCGGGCACGCCCTTTCGGAAGGCCCACGAGGAGGTTGGACGCACGGTCAGGGCAGGGAAGCTGCAGGTGCCGTGGAAGGTGCAGGCTTCGTTAGGCAAACGGGACCTGCCGGGGGCGCCCAGCCCGCGCCGGGTCGCCGCCCGCGCCAAGGCGGTTCGCCGGGAAGCCGGCCGGCTGCGGGAATGGTCGAAAACGCATCCACCTCCCCTGCCCACCTGAGTAGAGTTCGGGCTCAAATGCTCCTCGCCGTCGACGTCGGCAACACCAACGTCACCCTGGCCCTCTTCGAGGGCGAGCGGCTGGTCGCTGACTGGCGCGTGACCTCGCACCGAGAGCGGACAGCGGACGAAATGGCCGTGGAGCTCCGCCAGCTGTTCAACCTCCGCGGCTTCGAGCTCGACGTCGTCAGCGGTGTCGTGATCTCCAGTGTCGTGCCCAACCTGAACCCCGCCCTGATCGAGGCCTCCCGCCGCTACCTGAAGCGCGAGCCGGTCATGGTCGGTCCGGGGGTCAAAACTGGGGTTCGGATCCGCTACGAGAACCCAAAGGACGTCGGCGCGGACCGCATCGCCAACGCCCTGGCCGCGTATACGAAGTACGGCGGGCCGGTGGTGGTGATCGACTTCGGCACAGCTGTCACCTATGACGCCATCAGCGCCGAGGGCGACTACCTCGGTGGAGCGATCGCCCCAGGCGTCGAGATCTCGCTCGACGCCCTCGTTTCGAACACCGCGATGCTCCGGCGGGTGGAGGCGGTGGCCCCGGACTCGGTGATCGGCCGCAACACCGTCACCTCGATCCAGTCCGGGCTCGTGTGGGGTTTCGTGGCCCAGGTGGAAGGCATGGTGGAGCGCATCGTGGCTGAGCTGGGGGGGACAGCCAAGGTGATCGCGACCGGCGGCCAGGCAGGGCTCATCGCGGGGCTGACCAACGTGATCCAGGCCACAGACCCGCTCCTCACCCTCGAAGGTTTGCGGTTGATCTATCTGCAAAACGCTGACGGTGCCGGACACTAAGGGCTTGTGGACCGCGCCGACCAGCCAGGCCGCAGCTCGGGGCTCAGGACGCCGATACGTGCGTCTGGGGGCCCGGCCCGTCGTCGTCACGCATCTGACGATGCGCTCCTCCTCGAGCCACCCCATCTTTCGTCTCGGCGCCCGGACCGGCGACCTAGGGGTCGCCTGCCCCGATCTGCAGCCCATCCGGCCAGCACGGTCCACCTGACTTGAAGACCGCTCAGGCGTTCCACATCTACCTGGCGCCCGGCCTGCAGAACAGCGAGCTCGCGGCCGTGCTCGCCGAGCTTGGACTCCAGGCCCACACGCTCGAAAACGCGGCCACCGTCGTCCAGCCGGCGTTGGTCCTGCTCTACCCCGGGCAGAAAGCGCCTGACGGGCTCGAGGACATGGCGCTCGCACCGCCCAAGGACGCGTCTCGGACGGCGCTTCGGGAGCTCCTACGCATTGCCATGCAGAACGTCGCGCTGAAGCGCGACGTCAAGCAGCTCGAGGAGCAAGCCCACCGGCAGCACCGCCAGTTCGAGGAGCTAAACCGAATCGGCATCGCGCTCTCAGCAGAGCGGGACATCAGCAAGCTTCAGGAGTTCATCCTCACGACGCTGCGCCAGCTGACCAATGCAGACGGTGCGAGCCTGTGGCGCAAGACTCTCGGCGAAGATGGGTCGCCCCAGCTGTTCCTGGCCTCCAGTCAGAACAGCTCGATCGGCAACACGTACCAGGCCTTCACGGTCCCCGTCGACGAGAAGACCGTGGTCGGCTACACCGTCACCGTCGGCTGGAGCCAGATCTATGACGACGCGTACAACCCGCCGCCAGGCAAGCCGCAGGGCGGCCGGAACTTCGACCAGCAATTCGGTTACCGGACGAAGTCGATGCTGACGGTGCCAATGCGCAACTACAACAACGAGGTGGTCGGCGCGGTTCAGCTGATCAACGCCAAACGCCGATACGAAACCAAGCTCACGGTCGCCAACGTGCCCACCGAGGTGGTGAGCTTTCGCTCCGAAGATCTCGAGATGATCGAGTCGATCGCTAGCCAGGCCGCGGTCGCCCTCGACAACAAGAGCCTGCTTGATTCGATCCAGTCGCTTTTCGACGGCTTCGTGCAGGCGAGCGTGACCGCGATCGAGCAACGAGATCCGAGCACTGCCGGTCACTCGGGTCGCGTCGAGGCGCTGACGACCGCGCTTGCCCATGCGGTGACCGAGATCGGAACCGGCAAGTATCGCGACGTGTACCTGACCGACGACCAGTTCAAGGAGCTGCGCTACGCATGTCTGCTCCACGACTTCGGCAAGGTCGGCGTGAGGGAGCACATCCTCGTCAAGGCCAAAAAGCTCATGCCCGGCCAGCTCGAAGTGATCCAGGCCCGCTTCGACTTCGCTGAGCGTTCGGTGCAGCTCAAGTACGCGACCGACAAGCTGGAGGCGATGCGCGGCGGGGCGGGGACCGATGGCGCCCTGGCGGAGATCGACCAGCGGCTCGAGGAGGAGCTGCAGCGCTTACGCACCTGGATCGAGGGCATCGTCGCCGCCAACGAGCCGACTGTGATGCCCGAGGACAAGGCCTCGATGCTGGAGATCCTCTCGAAGCAGACGTACACAGATATGTCGGGTCGACCGCACCCGATGCTCGACCCCCAGGAGTTCCGCTTCCTGTCGATCCGAAAGGGAACGCTCGACCCGCAGGAGCGCCTCGAGATGGAGGCACACGTGACCCACAGCTTCCATTTCCTGACCAAGATCCCGTGGACGTCGGTGATGCGTGGCATTCCTGAGATCGCGTATGGGCATCACGAAAAGCTGGACGGGACCGGCTACCCCCGTGGTCTGACCTCCGAGCAGATCCCGCTGCAGGCGAAGATGATGACGATCAGCGACATCTACGACGCCCTGACCGCGCAGGACCGTCCGTACAAGCGCGCGGTGCCGCGAGACGTGGCGCTCGACATCCTCCAAACCGAGGCCGGCGACGGCAAGCTGGACCGGGACCTTCTCGACGTTTTCGTCGACAAGCAGGTCTATCAGGTCACGGCGCCTCGGTGAGAGTCAAGTTCTGGGGCACACGCGGCACGAGGCCGACCCCAGGCAGGAGGACACTTCGTTATGGCGGGAACACGACTTGCCTCGAGGTCCGCGACAAGGACGACAACCTGATCATCATCGATTCGGGCTCAGGCATCGCCGAGCTCGGCGGAGGGTTCGCGCCGTCCGAGCCGCTGCAGGCCCACCTCCTGATCACGCATACACACCTCGATCACATCCAGGGATTTCCTTTCTTCCCACCCGCGTTCGTGCCGGGGACGCACCTGACGATCGTCGGCCCGGCGGGCTCGGCCAAATCTTTGCAGGCAGCGTTCGCCGACCAGATGGACCCCGCTTACTTCCCTGTGCGCCTCGACCACATGCCAGCCGAGATGGAGTTCATCGAGAGGAATCCCGGAGAGACATTCGAGGTGGGCGGGATGCGCATCACACCGCACCTTCTGATGCATCCCATCCCGACCTTTGGATACCGGATCGACGAGGGTTCGAAGCGCTTTGCGTTTGCGACCGACAACGAGATCGCCCTATTCGGCACCAACGAGAACGGGAGCCTCAAGGACCTGGCCAACTGGTGCCAGGACGCCGACCTGCTCGTCCACGACGCGCAATTCAGTCGCGAGGAATACAAAACGCACGCGGGCTTC
>Ga0209283_10001175_pt1 | contig 14034 bp, 11 predicted proteins | sample CZO8metaG_2_FD_188354 | JGI IMG/M metagenome (GOLD analysis project Ga0209283, IMG submission 188354) | Vadose zone soil microbial communities from the Eel River Critical Zone Observatory, Northern California, USA - CZOApr15con2H1.8 metaG... | ecosystem: Environmental > Terrestrial > Soil >...
TGCATTCCTCTGACACCAACTCGGTCTTCAAGAAGCCCTTCTACTGGGCCCCCTTCCAGCTCTACGCCGGCTCCTAATCGAGACTGGCTCACTTTCCAGTCCTAGGTGGACCGTCAGGGCAGTTGTCGCGTTCATTCCAGATGAAACGAATTCGCGGACTCGATCACCACTTGTGAGTGAACGGCTGTCCCCGGAGGGTCACGTGCCCATGAATCTGAACGACAAATTAATAAAGCCACTCGAAAACAAGCCTATTTCCGCGAAGGATCTTCCCGAACGAACTAATTCGTGCGTGCGGGTCGAGCCCTGTGAGTTCGAAAACCTTCTCCAGCGCGCCATGGAAATCTTGAGCATCAGGGCACAAAGCGCAACGCAATCGAGGTCTTAGAGCTTGCTGGCGATGCCGCAGGCAGCACGGAAGCGACACTTTCCCGGCTCTCGCGTCTCAATGGAGGCGAGCTTCCCCCCATGCCCATAGGCTTTCTTCAGAAAGTCGCTCGTTGTCGCTCTCGTGGACATTTGGCCGCAGGCAGTGATACGATTTGCGCTCCTAGCCCACTATTAACTTAACGCAGTGCTAACCCATTTCTGCAACGCCATTGGGGTGTCACCCAGCGGAGGAGAAGTTATGGCTGACCGCCATCGCATTGAATGGATTAGAACAAGCGTACCAACCTGTCGCCGAAGCCTCTTGTGTGCTGTGTTCAGCGCGCTGTTTCTTGCAGGCTTGCTGCAAATCACGAGCGGCTGTGCTGCGGCCCGGCTGACGCAGTTTCACAATTTCGCGCAAGCGGGGACAGCCTACACAAAGGCCAGCCAGGTCGTTCTCGATGAAGCCGGCACAGCGGCGATTGAAGCCGATTCCCTAATTGCGCAGAAAGGCAGAGACGGGCTGAGAACTCCGGAGGAGCGCCGCCAATACATCATTGGAAACAATCAAGAGCTACGCAAGCGATTGGTGCTGCTGGGGGACATCGGACGCCACGGGAGGCTGCTGCAATCGTACTTCGAGACGCTCGCGGCGCTTGCCGATCCGAAGGCCCCCGCGACACTGGGAACGGCAGCCCAAGGCGTATTCGATTCCATCGGAGGACTGAGTCCAGCCATCAAAAACTTCAATTTGGGCGGCGTGAAGATCGGGGATCATATTCCCCAGGCGACAAATTTCGTGGTCCAAATTTTCAAGGCGAAGGCGCTCGAGAATGAGCTGAAGGCTCGAGCTAAGGACATCGAACGTGAGATTGCCTTGCAAGAGGCGGCCTTTACGGTCATCACCAGCACCCTGGAGACGGATCTCACCGTCCAACTGCAGCTTGAAGAGACCGATGAGGTGATCGAGCCTTTCGCCGTCGCGAAGGAACTGCCGAAAAGCTGGTCGGCGCGCAGAGAAGAGATTCTCCGCGCCCGAGTAGCTGCCGCCTCCTCAAGAGCGGCCCAGGAGGCCGCGGCGAAGCTCAGGGAAAGTTTCGTCGCGCTTGTCGAGAACCGCCTCAGTGAACCGTCCATCGCTGGCATCATCGCGGCAATTAATTCGATGTTGAATTCCACCGAGGCGATCAAAAAGGCGACGCCTACCCAATAACTGAGAAAGCGAGGGGCTGCCGTTATGGATTCAGCACAGATTTATTCTTCAACGCTGGAGCAACTGAACAAGACAATAGTGAGGCTGACTTCACCGGAGTGGGACGCCAAAGTACAAGGAGCGCCACCTGATCAGCGACAGGATGCGCTTGCAGGGCTCCTGCGTGTGCAGCATGCTCGGCTAGTTCTGGCAAACGAAGAGCTGCAAGATATCGCGGCACAATTGAAGGCGAACGAACAGAGCTTGCTAGACGGTCAAAAGGCTCTTCAGGCCGAGCTTGATAAACTGGCTACGGTCACAGCGGTGCTCAATGCGATCAGCTCGCTCGTCAACGTAGTAGCTCGCATCGTTCCGCTGATTTGACGCTAGCGGACTTGTACAGAGCCCGAGGAGGAATGATGGCCCCTAATTTCGATGTAATTGTGATCGGCTCGGGATTTGGAGCGGCAGTTGCTGCCATCGACCAGGCCGCAAAAGGGAAAACTGTTTTCATCCTAGAGCGGGGCGTGTGGTGGCTCACTCCGGAATTGTCTGCCGAGAATCCGATGAACCCGTTCTTGAAGACGCAACCGGTGCAATACTGGCCGAGGCCGGATCACCGGCGCGGGCTTGTAGACTTTCTCGCGGTGGTCAAGGCGAATGGGATAGCCGGCGCGCTGCAAGACTTTGCCAACGGCGTGGCTGAGTTTTTCACGGATAAACCGAGGCCCCGGCCGCTGTACCGCTACAACACTTTCGGTGAGGCGGACGTGATTGCGGCGAGCGGCGTTGGCGGCGGCTCACTGATCTACTCCAACGTGACGATCGAGCCGTTTTTCGATACGGGGAAAAGGCAATATCCAGCGATGGAGAGTTGGCCCGAAAAGGCGAAGCTCCTTCCGGCGGACTATGCCAATGGCCTGGCCTGGATGACAACGAATCGCGGGGCGCCGAATCAAGTTGTTACCAAATACCCCCAGGCTATCCCCCAGAACCAGCTGAATACAGTCAAAACCAGTGACCCGAGGTTGCTCGGACGCTCCCGGTTCTTGAGAGACGCCTCCACGAGCCCGAACCTCTCGCGGCAGCTGGCAGGACAGATCGTAGAGCCGTGGGCGCCCTTGAAGCTGCAGATCAAGGAAGCAAATCCCGGGGATACGGCCACGAACAAGAACTTCTGCGAACGGCAGGGGCGGTGCTTTCTCGGCTGCTTGCCAGCGGCGCGGCACACGCTGAACAAGACATTGCTGAATCAGCTACCTTTGGCGGCACAGGACAAAGTCCTCATACGGCCGCTTGCCAATGTGGAATCCATCGAGACGAACCCAGAAGGTTACACGGTGCATTACACCGGGCTCGAGGATGGCACCGAGTTTCACCCCACGGCCAAGAAGGTGATTCTGGCGGCCGGATGCCTGGGGAGCACGGAGATCTTGCTGCGCTCACGGGACAAGAGCAATGGAAAGTTTGTGGTGAGCAAAACACTGGGATCAAGATTCTCGACGAATGGAGACTTCTCCGGGTTCGTGACGGTTGATCCGGGCAAGCTGCAGTATCCGATCTACGCCACGCGCGGGCCGATCAACACGTCGCATGTTACGTTCCGCGAAGGGAAGCTGTTGGTGAATGTGGAAGATGCCGGTCTACCGGCCATGTTTGCATCGCTAGTTGAGAAGACATTGAAGATGCTGGAGCAAGACAAAGGGCAGGCCGACGTAATCGATATGCTGGGGCTGCTCTGGAACAACGCACAATTGCCCGACTATAGCGATCCCAATACCATGCAGACGGAAGCTGAGATGCTGATGAATACTTGCTGGTTCAATTGCATGGGAATGGACGACGCCACTGGAGTCCTCACTCTGGACGGCGATGATCTGCAGCTCAAGTTCACCAGCGCGATCGCGAACCACCCTACGTTTCAGAAGGCGGAAAGCGTCCTCCAGGAACTGGCCAGGGCGATGGGTGGAACTTATCGAGCGTTTCCGCTGTGGCACGGTTTGGAACCATTTGTGTCGAAGAAGTTGGTGGTCGTGCATCCCCTTGGAGGCTGCCCCATCGGAGGCAGCTCGACGGACGGGGTCGTCAACAGCAACGGCCAGGTGTACAACACAACGGCCGGCGCGGAGACGGTGTATGACGGACTTTATGTGTTGGACGCGTCGATCATTCCGGGAGCGGTGGCCGTGAATCCAACGTTAAGCATCGTGTCCATGGCGGCGAGAGCGGTAAAATCGATCGCTTAAGGAATGGCTTCCAAGTTTAGAGTCGTCGCACGACGGCAACTTTCTTGGTGAAAGGAGAACCATGGCGACCCCATCGATGGTATCAAACGAGCAAGCCACAATTTTGTTGAACATCTTCGACGGATCGCGTCAGCCGATCGGAGCGGGAGTCAAGAATCTCCTTGTGCGCATCATTGACGGAAATCAGAAACAGTTATTTAGCGACTTTCGCAACGGTTCCAGTTTTCAATTTCAAGTTCCTTTCTACGACAATTTCGGTGACAGCTATACAGTGATCGCGTCCGCGGACCACCATACGCAAGCCGGCACTACGCCCGTGAACGTTCAGCGAACGGTATCGCAAACCGTCGATCTCATGCTTTTGGATAAGAACGCGACCTTCCAGTTTGCGAATGCCAGGTGGAGCGACCTCCCACAGAAGTACCCCGAAATTCACTCCGTTCTTGCGCGAGGAGCCGCGACGGAAGACGATGCGCAGGATCGCTATGAAAATTTAATGGAGAAGGATCCAGCCACGCTAGCCTGCCTGTGGAATCTGATGACCGCAATGAGGGACATTGACCTGCCCTCCGGGACACCGCTAACTTACCTGAAACAGCTCATTTGGGAAGATGTGCCGGACCGCAACATCTTCGCGCCGAAACAGGACCGGTTCTACGCTTATGCTGACAAAGCCCTCGTCAGCCAAGTCCAGCTGGCAGCTCAACAAAAGGAATTCGCGCCTGAGCTGGACCCTGCCACTTTCCATAAGGGAGCTACAAGCAGCTACAAGCAAATTCAGTTCGGAGAAGCAAACGTCCAGCTGACCTTTCACGAAGGTGACACGCAAAAAATCGACGGGACAGAGTGCATCGTAGTCGAGCCAGACATTGACTACTACAAGGATCTGGCAGCCCACGCGCTATTAGAGGTCATTGCGAACGCCTTGAGTGGCAGCCTGACTGACCCCAGAAACGTTTACGTGTTGCGGTGGATTGCCGGACGGCGAGCTGGAGTTCCGGAGTTCAACCCGCCATACACGATTGAGTAGGCTGCGCAGAATAGACTGCTTCGCAAGGCGGACGCGAACTTGTTGAGAGGGAATCTGAAGAAGTTCAGGGCTATGGCTTATTATCGACGTTATCGTCTGGCTGCCACGGCAGATGGCCGCCTCACGTTGCAGATTCGGCCGCCAAAGCCCGTACGGCATCAGGGGTGTAGCCCAGTTCCTGCAAAACCTGGGGAGTATGTTCGCCGAGCAAGGGCGGCGGCAATCGGTAACTCACCGGAGTCTTTGAAAACCGGATGGGATTCGCGATGCTCTTCGCCCGGCCGATCGCAGGGTGTTCGATCTGCACGATCAAGCCCCGCGCGCGAGTCTGCATGTCCTCAATTGCTTCCGCGACGGTGTTGATCGGTCCGGCTGGAATTTCCGCTTCCGCAAATTTCTCCAGCCATCTCGCTGTCGGCTCTTGTCTAAAAATATTTTGCAACAGAGGCACGAGAACTTCCCGGTTTTTGATTCTTAGTGCGTTCGTCGTGAATCGTTCATCTCTTCCAATGTCACCCTGAACGTTCATCACTTGCTCGAATTTCTTCCACAAACCATCCGTCCCTACTCCCACGACAAAATATTTTTCATCGCTTCCGCGGTACGCTTCGTACGGCACGATGTTCGGATGAGCATTCCCCCAGCGCTCGGGTGAAACACCCGCGTTCAAATAACTGCTCCCGGCGTTCGCCAGCCACGTCAGTTGCGAATCGAAAAGCGCCATGTCGACAAATTGTCCCTGCCCGGTCTTTTCTCTCGAAAAAAGCGCCGCCAAAATCCCCATCGCCGCATACATCCCGCAAGTCATGTCCGCAATCGCAATCGGATAGCGCATTGGCCCGCCGCCGGGCTCACCCGTGAAGCTCATGACGCCGGCTTCGGCTTGCGCCAGAATGTCGTAACCCGGCAAGCCGGCTTTCGGGCCAGTGAATCCGTACCCGGTGATGCTGCAATAAATCAGCCGCGAAAATTTCGCGCACAATGAATCCGGATCGATGCCGCGCTTTTGCAGCGATGCCAGTGACGGCTGGTTGACGATAAAGACGTCCGCGCTCGCAAGAAGTTTCTGCAACGCTTCCGCGCCGCGCGGATGATCGTAGTTGAGCGTAATCGAACGTTTGTTGCGATTCGCTGCGAGATAATATGCGGATTCGCTGCCCGCAAATGGCGGACCCCAGCTGCGCGACTGGTCGCCGCACCCCGGCCTTTCCACCTTGATCACGTCCGCGCCAAAATCTCCGAGCAGCATGGCGCAGTACGGGCCGGCAAGCGCCTCCGTCATTTCGATGATGCGAATCGAATCGAGAACGGTTTCCACGGGTCGCGATTATAGCTGACATCGCTCTCTGTCACACTCTTCCATCGCTGGTGCATTTTCGTAAACCGATTGATCGCATCCAAAACTTGGTTCGAATCGCCGAAGGTTTCCACAGGCATCACACTTGTGCTTTGGGACCGTCCCGGCATAAACTTCCTCGCGGCAATTGTTTTGCGAGCCGCCTCAACCTTTTGAGGAACTCCATGGCTCGGCGAATAGGGGTTGTGATGTCTGGGGGGGAGAAAATGAGAAAACTGTTGTGTGCTTTCTTTGTCTTGACACTCGTGCTGGGCCTGGCCTCGTCCGCGTGGGGCCAATCGCAAATCACTGCGGGAACCGTGCAGGGAGATGTTCTGGATGAGAAGGGCGGAAGCGTCGCAGGCGCGACCGTTGAAGCAAAGAATCTATCGACTAATTTTGTAAAGACGGACATCACCGACACGGACGGTCATTTCGCCTTTCTGAGCCTTGCACCGGGGCGGTACAGCCTCACCATCAGCAAGCAAGGTTTCGCCAGCGTCCTTCAGCAAAACGTGGATCTGACCGTCGGCCAGACCATCACGATCCCGGTCACTTTGAAAGTTTCTTCGGTAGCGCAGCAGATCGTCGTCACGGACGTGCCGGTCATCGAAACGACAAAAACGGAATCGTCGTCGACATTGAACGAGCTCACGGTCAGCTCGACGCCGGTGCTTGGGCGCAAGTTTGAGGATTTGCTGACGCTGACACCCGGCGTAGCCATCACGCAGGGGCCGGATGGAGACGAAATCAACTTTAACGGACAGCGCGGTGTCTTCAACAACATCAGCCTCGACGGCGGAGATTATAATAACGGCTTCTTCGGTGAGCAACTGGGCGGACAGCGCGCGGCGATTGATATCACGCTGGACGCGGTCAAGGAATTTCAGGTCATCGCAAGCGGGGCAAGCGCCGAATTCGGGCGCACTGCCGGAGGCGTCGTCAACGTCATCACAAAATCTGGAACGAACCAGGTGCACGGAAGTGGTTTCGAGTATTTCCGCACGGAATCACTGACCGCGGCCACCTCGGATGGCAAACCTCTCAAGGATTTTCGCCGCAACCAGTTTGGCGGGACCTTGGGCGGACCTATCGTCAAGGATAAGATGTTCATTTTCGGAGCCTTTGAACAGATTCTCGCAGACCTGACCCGTCCGAATCTGAGCGCGCCGCTCGGAGCGGCCTGTTCGGTGACGAATCCAGTGGTGGGAACCAATGACGCGGTGATCAATGCCAGCGCCGAATGCCAGCGCGTGGCGCTGTTGAATTTCCTGAAGAACGGCGTGGGCCAGGACGATGGACAACCAGTGAAACATCCCATCCGCAACTCAGCGGCGCTCGGTCGTTTTGATTGGAACGTGAATCCCACGAATCAGCTCGCTGTTTCTTACAATTTTGACTACTCGAAGAACACCAACCAGACCTTCGATGTGCCGACCTATGGCAATTCTGCGAACGGCATCGAGGGGCCTTCCAAAATCAACGTCATCAACGTGAATCATTTTACGACCATTTCCTCGACCAAGCTGAACGAAGCCCATTTCAGCTATCAGCGAGAGGTCAGACCGCGAGCAGCCACTCCATCTAAAATCCCGGCAGACACCGCCATAGGATTCGGCACCACCTTTCGCATCGGGAGTCCTTTCTTTCTCGAACCAAACGTTGACGAGACAATTTGGCGCACGCAGGTCCGCGACAATTTCACCATCATCCATGGAAAGCATAATTTCAAGTTTGGCGGCGACTGGCTGCACACCAACAACACCCAGGTGTTCCGTGGATTCTTCACCGGCCGCTACATCTTTGACAGTGTGGACGATTTTCTCCACTACGCCTCACCCGCTTCGATGGGGCCTGGGTTCGGACCGACTGCTCCCGGGCTATTGTTTTACCTGCAGGATGGAGTGCCGACGGGATTGAGCAAAATTCCCCCGGGAGCTTCGAGCATCAACAATGAGGACTATGCCCTCTTCGCGCAGGACAAATGGCAAATTCGCCCTAACCTAAGTTTGAGTTATGGGCTGCGCTGGGAAGCGCAGATTTTTCCAGGCGTAGTCACTCCGCCAAGCAAAACGGCCTACGCCATTTTCCTGAGCAACCCGTTGTTCCCATCGGATGGGACTCTTCACAGCCAGAAGAAAGAGTTCCAGCCGCGAGTCGGTTTCGCATGGGACGTGCTGAATAACCACAAGTCCCTGCTGCGGGGGAGCTACGGCATCTACAACGGACGCCAGAACATGCTTTCGCAGGTGGGCTCCATCACGACCAACGGCGTGCAGCAGAGCGTGATCTTTACCAATTCCGCGTTTGGCGGTGGACCTGTCTGGCCGGGCGCCTTCCCTGCCACGACAGGAATCTCGTCTTGCGGAGCCAATCCCTTTCCGTGTTTTACAGGCGTGCGTGTGTTCAGCAAGCGGTACGCGAATCCCCGGATTTACACGACGAATGTGGCGTATGAACAGGAGATCTACCCGAATTTGACGGCATACGCCGATTTCACTATGTCCAAGGGAGTGCACCTGACGACATTTATCAATGGCGGTAACGAAGGTTATTTCGCTGACAACGGTACGTTTGTGCCGCCGGGAACTTTTGCCCCGCAACTCGACTTCATATTCATAACTGCAAGCACGGCCAAATCGCTTTATCGCGGTCTCACGCTCGGGATGAAAAAACGCTTCAGCCAGCGCTTCCAATTGGAGTGGAACTACGTACTGTCAGAAGATCTCGACTCTGACTCGAATGAGCGTGATCCCTTCACGGACCGCCGTCTTGACCCTCTTAACCCCGCCCGGGATTACAGTTTTTCCGATCGCGACGAGCGCCACAAATTCAATCTCTTCAGCTATTTTGAGCTTCCGGGCGGATTCAATTTGGACGCGCGCCTCCAGGCACATACACCTCAGCCCATTACTCCTGCGGTCTGTGGTACAGGCTGCAAACGCAACTCAACTTGGAAGAACAACCAATTTGTTTCTTTCGATTGGCGTGCCATGCGGCCTTTTAAGTTTGGAGAGCGATACAGACTCATTCCAGCGATCGAGATGTTTAATACCTTCAACAACAAGAACAACGTGAATCCCCTTGTGACACCCGCGTTGTTCAACTTTGACGGTTTCTTGCGCGTGGGCGTTGGTGATCCGCGCCAGGCGCAATTGTCGGTGCGCTTCGAGTTCTAACGAAGCGGCCGAAAATCACAAAAGCAATTCACCCGGAGAGGGGCGCTTCGGCACCCCTCTTTGCTTTTTGGCCTTTCGATGGAACACTTGTACGGAACGAATGGGCACACGCCGTTTCAAGGGCACTTGCTTGCGCGCCGCGAATCCCTGACAATCTAATGTTTAAAGATGCGTGTTTTTCCGCACGGTAGCGGTTGCCCGCGCCCAAAAAGAAGCGAGTGAAATGGCAAGTCAGGCGAATTCCATAAAGCGGCTGGTGGCTTACTTTTCGATGGAGATTGCGTTGGAGAACGCCATGCCGAGCTACAGCGGCGGGCTGGGCGTTCTTGCGGGCGACACCATTCGCGCCGCTGCGGACTTGCGCCTGCCCATGGTGGCCATCTCCCTGCTTTACCGCAAGGGATTCTTCACGCAGCGCCTCGCTGAGGATGGCTCGCAAACCGAAGAACCGGTCGAGTGGCGCGTGGAAGATTTCCTGACAGAGGAACTGGCGCGAGCCACCGTTCCGCTGGAGGACCGTCGCGTTGAATTGCGTTGCTGGCACTATGCGGTGAAGGGCGTGCGCGGTTTTGAAGTTCCCGTATATTTCCTGGACGCTGATCTGCCGTCGAACGCGGAAGCGGACCGCGCGCTGACCGGCACACTCTATGGCGGGGATTCCTACTACCGGCTTAGGCAAGAAGTGTTGTTGGGAATCGGAGGCGTGCGCGTTCTCCGCGCGCTTGGTTATGGTGATCTTACGCGCTACCACATGAATGAAGGACACGCAGCGCTGCTGACGCTGGAGCTGCTTGGCGATGAAGCGCAGAGAGCGGGGCGCAGTTCCATCCGTGGTGAGGACATCCAAAAAGTTCGCAATAAGTGCGTGTTCACCACGCACACGCCGGTTCCGGCCGGGCATGACCGCTTTCCTATGGAATTTGTCACGCGCGTATTTCCGGGGAAGACGGATTTTCTCGACTTGAAAGATACCTTGGCTGCCGATTTGATGAAGCGCGCGCTGCAGTCGGAGCAGAATTTCCCGGGTTTGCAGGAGGCCGCACGGCAGGGCGCTTCACTGAATATGACGCAGCTCGCGTTGGGGCTGAGCACCTACGTGAACGGAGTCGCTAAGCAGCACGGCGAGACTTCCCGCCAGATGTTTCCAGGCGCAGACATCGAAGCGATCACCAATGGAGTGCATGCCGGGACGTGGACCTCGCCTTCGTTTCAGCAATTGTTTGACCGCTATATTCCGTCATGGCGCGAGGACAACTACAGTTTGCGGAGTGCGCTTGGCTTGCCTGCGGAGGAAGTCTGGGCGGCTCATCTGATCGCCAAGCACGATTTGCTCGAGACGGTTCGCCAGAAGACCGGGCTCAAGTTTGATCCCGAGGTTTTCACGATCGGTTTTGCGCGCCGCGCAACGGGATACAAGCGCGCCGACCTGATCCTCGCCGACCTCGATCGTCTCCGGCAGATCGTCAAGAACGCCGGGCACTTCCAGATTATTTATGCCGGCAAGGCGCATCCCAATGACGGCGGCGGGAAGGACATTATTCGCCGGATTTTCCAGGCGAAAAAAGCGCTGCGCAAAACAGTGCCGGTCGTTTTTCTCGACGATTACAATCTCGAGCTCGGCGGAAAGATCACTTCCGGCGTGGACCTGTGGCTCAATACGCCGCAGTTTCCTCTTGAGGCTTCCGGCACCAGTGGAATGAAGGCCGCGCTGAATGGCGTGCCAAGCCTGAGCATTCTTGACGGCTGGTGGGTAGAGGGCCACATCGAGGGCGTCACCGGCTGGTGCATCGGGGAATCGCGGCGGACCGCTGCAGGCAACACACCGGCTGACAATACGGCGGAAGCAGAATCGCTCTATAACAAGCTCGAAAGTGTGATTCTTCCGATGTACTACAACGATCGCGCAAAATTCCTGGAAGTGATGCAGCACGCCATCGCCATCAATGGGTCATTCTTCAACACGCAACGCATGGTGCAGCAGTACATTACCGACGCGTATTTGCACTGACGCGCGGGACGCGCTTGCCAAATCTTGGGGCTTTAGTGAACTCCCGCGGGGACCGCGCGAGCGAGTCAGCGCAGCCGGTTCTTGTACATGGCCATGCCGACGGCGGCATCCATCCCCATCTTTTCTAGTGCGGCAATTTCGCGCCTCGTCTTGATGCCGCCTGCGGCGATGATCGGATGGGAAGTCGCGTCGCGCAGCATTCGAAACCATTCGAGGTTTGCCCCCGTCATCGTGCCTTCGCGGTCCACGTCGGTGCACAAGAATCCCACGCAGAAGGGTTGGAGCTGCGTCATCACCTTTTCGGCTTGAAGCGCGATGCGCTTGCGCCAGCCGTGGATGGTGATCTGTCCACGGGCGGTGTCGAGTGCGATGATGATTTGCATTCGCCGGATTTTTCTTGTCAGACGCCTCAGGAATTCAGTGTTCACTCTTCCCTGACGGAAAGCGGCGCTTCCAACAATGATCTGGCTCGCGCCCCATCCGGCGATTTCTTCGGCGCGAGAGACCGTTCGAATCCCGCCACCGACGCGAACCTTCATGCCAAAATCTTTTCGTGCATTCTTGCAGAGTTCGCGTGCGAGCTCGTCGTTCTGGCCCTTTCCCATGGCGGCGTCCAAGTCGATGACGTGTAACCAGGGATATTGCTTGAATTTCTTCAGGAGGCCGAAGACGTTGGCGACAGCGAGTTCGCGTTTTCGCCCGCGAACCAGCTGAACGGCCTGGCCGGATTGCAAGTCGATGCAAGGAATCAGCATGGCAGGCGCACCGCGACACCGCGAGCGGCGAGAAATTCCTTCAGCGTTCGAATGGATTGTAACTCATCGTGAAAAATCGACGCTGCTAGGGCGGCGTCGGCCGCGCCTTGCTGGAAGATTTCGGCAAAATGATCAGGCGATTTGGCGCCGCCGGAGGCAATCACCGGGACGGTTAGGGCTCGGGAGATTGCCGCGGTCAGCGCAACGTCGAAACCGCTCTGCGTGCCATCGCGATCGACAGACGTTAATAATATTTCCCCGGCTCCGCGCGCAACGGCCATCCTCGCCCACTCGATGGCATCCAGGGATGCGGATTCCCGTCCGCCGCGGACCATCACATCCCAATGGTCGCCGGCGCGCTTCGCATCGATCGCCACGACAACGGCTTGCGCGCCAAACTCTCGCGACAATTCGGATATGAGTTCGGGACGTTCCGCCGCGGCGGTGTTCACGGTGACTTTGTCTGCCCCGGCGCGTACCACGGCGCGGCCGTCTTCGAGCGTTCGAATGCCGCCACCGGCGGTCAGCGGAATTGCCAATTCCGCGGCAACGCGGCGGATGGTTTCGAGGAAAGTTGGGCGGCGGTCGCGCGAGGCGGCGATGTCGAGGACGACCAATTCGTCGGCGCCTTCGGCGTTGTAACGCGCCGCCAGCGCGACGGGATCACCGGCATCACGCAGTCCGACGAAGTTGACACCCTTGACGACGCGTTCACCGTCGGTATCGAGGCACGGAATAATGCGGTGCGCGAGGCTCATGCCGCGCGCCTCAGAAAATTCCGCAGGACGCGGGCGCCGGAGTCGCCACTTTTTTCCGGATGGAACTGCACGGCGTAGATATTGCGCTGTTCGATAACGGCGGTGAATTCCGTGCCGTGCGAGCAGGTAGCGGCTGCCGCGCCATTCGAATCGAGCGCGGCGTAGGAGTGCGCGAAATAAAAATATGCTCCAGCGCCAATGCCTGCGAGAAGGGAAGACTCACGTTTCTTTACGACTTGGTTCCAGCCCATGTGGGGGAGCTTCACGGTTGGCGGCAACGCGGAAACGATTCCAGGCAGCAGATTCAAGCCTTGGAGTTGCCCGGCTTCTTCGCTCAACTTGAACAACACTTGCAGTCCGAGGCAGATCCCCAGGAAAGGGATGCCGCGGCGGATGGCGTCGACCAAAGGTGCGCGGAGTTTCTTTTCGTCGAGAGCACGAATGAGAGCCGCGTAATGACCAACACCGGGAAGGAGCAGAGCCTCCGCTTTTGAAATACATTCGGGCGAATCGGTGCGGTGCGATTCCGCGCCGAGCCGCTGAAGAGCGCGCTCGACGGAGGGCACGTTGCCGGCGCCGTAATCGAGGATGGTCACTTTCATAGAAGTCCCTTGGTGCTGGGCAAGACCCGGCGAAGCCGTTTGTCGCGAGAGACGGCGAAGCGAAGCGCGCGCGCGAACGTCTTGAAAATCGCTTCGACCTGATGATGCGACGAGCGTCCATACAGGGCGCGGAGATGGACGTTGGCCTTCGCAGCCTGCGCAAAGCCCTGAAAAAAATCTTCTATCAGTTCGACCTGGAAATCGCCGACGCGTTTTGCGGCGATCTTCGCGTTCACCACACAATAGGACCTTCCGCCAAGATCAATCGCGGCAGCAGCGAGCGTTTCGTCCATGGGCATCAGGAAATAGCCGGCGCGCAAAATGCCGCGTTTGGAGCCGAGTGCTTTCTGTACGGCTTCGCCGAGGGTGATGCCGACGTCTTCGACCGTGTGATGCTGGTCCACATCGAGATCGCCGCGGGCGTTCACGTCGAGATCAAGCGCGCCGTGACGTGCAACCAGTTCGAGCATGTGATCGAGGAAGCGGATTCCCGTGGCGATGCACGCTTTCCCGCGTCCATCCAGATTCAGGTTCAGATGGATGTCCGTTTCGTTGGTAT
>Ga0209283_10001179_pt1 | contig 14029 bp, 20 predicted proteins | sample CZO8metaG_2_FD_188354 | JGI IMG/M metagenome (GOLD analysis project Ga0209283, IMG submission 188354) | Vadose zone soil microbial communities from the Eel River Critical Zone Observatory, Northern California, USA - CZOApr15con2H1.8 metaG... | ecosystem: Environmental > Terrestrial > Soil >...
CCCGCCCCTCGAGGGGTATCTCTTTCCGGACACTTACTCGATCGACCGGACCGGAGGAGTGACGCAGCTCGTCAAAAAGCAGCTCGACCAGTTCGGGACCGTCTTCTCCGCCGACCTGCGCGGACAGGTCGCTCAGGCGACGGCGACCCGGCCGGCGGAAAGCGTAGAGGCGATCGTGATCCTTGCGTCCATGGTCGAACGAGAGGCCAACAAGGACGCCGATCGCGGCAACGTCTGCAGCGTTTACTACAACCGGTTGAAGGCTGGGATGCCGCTTGGTGTCGACGCCACGCTCCTGTATGCGCTCGGCAGGCTCACGCCGGAGCCGACGTATCCGGAGCTGCAGCTCAACACCCCGTTCAACACGCGTACGCACGCGGGACTGCCGCCGGGACCGATCAGCAATCCGGGCAAGGCGGCGCTGCTCGCGTGCATCAACCCGCCCCAGACCGGTTACCTCTACTACTTCACGGACCCAGACGGAGTCACGCACTTCGAGACGAATCAGACTGACTTCTGCCGCGACCTGGCACAGCACGGCATGAGCTGCTGAAGGCGTCGCGCGACGGAGGTCCGACGCAGATTCGCGACATCGGCGGCCGGAGCCAAGGAGAGGGTGGCGCTAGGAGGAGCGCATCTTTGATGCGTGACGACGCAGCGCCGGGCCCCTCGACGCCGGCTTCAGCGCCGCGGCGTAAGCCGCCGCGCCCGGCCGCCTAGGGCGCGAAGATGCGAGGAACTTCCGGCGCAAGACGCCATGTTTTTCTGCTCGGTCACGGGATCTCCTACTCGGCGAGTCCCGCCATGCACAACGCGGCGTTTGGTGCGCTGGGGCTGGATTGGACGTACGAGCTGCTGGATGTCCCACCGGCCGAGCTGACCGATGCCATACGCAGGCTGCGATCACCCGACACGGGTGGGGCCAACGTCACGATTCCGTACAAGCGCACGGTGATGGACCATCTGGACACCATCGACCCGGAGGCCGTACGCGCCGGCGCGGTCAACACCATCGGCAGGGAGGGGGCCCGGCTCACCGGGTCGAACACCGATGTGGCAGGCATCCGGTCGGCGATCGCGGACATCGGGCTCGAGGCCCGCGGAGCCGACGTATTGATCCTCGGGGCCGGCGGATCGGCCCGGGCGGCGGCGATCGCCCTCGACGGGGCGCATTTGACCTTCGTGGCCAGGCGACCCCACGAGGTCGACTTACCCGGGCGGGTGGTCGCGTGGACCGATCCGTCGTGGCCGCGGTCAGCGCGGTCTGCCGATCTCCTGTTGAACGCGACACCGTTGGGTCGGCGCGAGGAGATGCCCCTGCGGCCCAACGCCCTCCCCCGCGATGGCGCTGTCATCGACCTCGTCTACGTCGTTGGCGGCACGCCGCTCGTGCGCAAGGCGCGCTCGCTGGGGCTGCGCGTTGCCGACGGGTGGGGAATTCTCCTCGCGCAGGGCGCGCGCTCGTTCGAGATCTGGACCGGAAAGCCCGCCCCGCTCGAGGCCATGCGCCAAACTCTCCCGCAATGAGTCAGGTCGTGATTTGAGCCACCTGCTTGTCGCTGTCGCGGCGGCAGTAGTCGGAGCGGCGTGCGGCTGGCTGGTGCGCTTGGGCTCGGTGCGGCTCGCGAAACTCGAGGGCCTCGAGTCGCGCCACCAGCCCTGGCAGGTCTGGGGGCCTGTGATTGCGTCGGCGGTGGTCTTGGCCGCCTTCGGCTACGAGCTCGGCGCGACGTGGTTGCTGCTGCTGCACAGCGCCTTCGGCCTGGTCCTCGTGCAGGTTATCTTCTTCGACCTCGAGCACCGCCTCATCCTCGACCGGGTGATCTTTCCGGCGATGGGGCTCGCCCTGGCCGTGAGCATCTTCAACCACCCGTGGTGGGCCGGCCTGGCGACCGGCATCGGCGCCGGCCTCCTATTCGCGCTCATCGCCCTGATCGGCGCGCTGATCTTCAAGGCCGAGGCGATGGGGTTCGGGGACGTCAAGCTCGCGGTGTTCATCGGCCTGCTGGTGGGGTGGCCGTACACGGTGACAGCCCTTTTCTACGGCGTGCTCCTGGCCGGCGCGGTCTCGATCGGATACGTGATCTGGAAGCGATCGTTGAAGGGGACGATCGCCTATGGTCCATACCTGGCCGTTGGCGCGCTGATCCTCCTCTTCCAAATGCGATAGGGTAGGCGCCTCATGCCGTCTGAGCTGCTTCCCGGCGAAAACCTCGTCCTCAAAGCCCACCAGCACTGGATCGTGATCGTGAAGAGCCTTGTGTTTCCGATCGCTTTGCTGATCTTGATGGCGCTGATCGACATCTTTTTCCACACCGATTCCTTCCGCCGAGACAAGAAGATCATCGTGACGTTGGTCGTGGTCGCGATCGCCGGGCTGTGGCTGATCGTGGTGTGGGTCCGCTGGCAAGCGACGGCCTACACCCTCACCGACCAGCGCATCAAGATCGAGACGGGCGTGTTCGGCCGGTCCTCGAAGACCATCCCAATCGACCGCATCCAGGACGCCACGACCAGGCAGACCGTCTTCGGGCGCATGCTTGGCTATGGCCGGGTCGAGGTCGATGCCGCCGGCGCCCAGGGCGCCGAGGTGCTCGACCACATGCCCAACCCGGGCGCGTTCCGCGACCAGGTCTTCATGCTGTCTGAGCGGCGTCGTGGCGGCGCGTCGGGCGCGCCGGCGCCGGCGAACCCGAGCGGCGTTTAGTCGATCCGGAAGCCACTCGCGCTCATCGGGTTCATGGGTTCGGGCAAGACGGTCGTCGGCGGCCTGGTCGCCCAGCGTTCGGGAGCAGCATTTCGCGACCTGGACCTGATGGTCGAAGACCAGGCGGGCATGGCGGTCTCCGACATCTTCGCGATTCACAGCGAGGCTGTTTTCCGTGCCATCGAATCGAGCCTGCTGCCCAAGGCGCTCCAGCCCGACACTGTGGTCGCCCTCGGCGGTGGCGCGACGGTTGATGACGCCAACTGGAAGCTGATCCGCGAGCTGGCGACGACCGTTTACCTCGAAGCATCCTTCGAGACGATCTGGGCGCGGATCGGCCACCAGGCGAATCGGCCGCTGTTTTTCGGCCACCCTCGCGACGAGATCCAGGCGCTCATGAACCGGCGCCGGCCCCGCTACGAAGAGGCGTTGCATCGCGTCAACGCAGACGCACCGCTGGACGAGGTGGCGAGCGAGGTCATGAAGCTTTGGTCCGCCTGATCGTCGACGCGGCGCGGGGGAGCTATCCCGTCGTGATCGGCAGCGAGGTCCACCGCGAGCTGCGCAACCTCGTCCGGCGATTGGATCCGTCGTCGGCGGTGATCGTGACCGACTCCAACGTGCGGCCGTGGGCCCACAAGGTCGCCAAGGCCATCAAGCCGTCAGGTGTGAAGCCGTCGATCTATGTGGTCCCGGCGGGCGAGCGCTCGAAGTCGATGAGCGCGCTGCATGACGTCCTCGCCTTCTTCGAAAGACAGAATGTCGACCGAGCCGGGCTGGTGATCGCGGTGGGCGGCGGCACCGTCGGCGACCTCGCAGGATTCGCCGCGTCGGTCTGGTTGCGCGGGATTCGAGTGGTGGCGGTGCCGACGACCTTGCTCGCGATGGTCGATTCGAGCGTCGGAGGCAAGACGGGTGTCAACGGCGTGCGTTCCAAAAACGCCATCGGAACTTTCTGGCCGCCATCGGCGGTCGTGGCCGACGTGGCCTGTCTCGAAACGCTGCCACCGGTGATCTATCGGGACGCGTTCGCCGAGGTTGTAAAGTACGGCGTCGCGATGGATCGGGGCATCTTCGAGCTCCTGCAGAAGGAACGCGAGCGGCTGCTTGCGGGGGACCGTCGCACCCTCGAGCGGATCGTCTTCCGCTGCGTCACCGCCAAAGCTCTCGTCGTCGCCAGGGACGAACGCGAGCGTGGCCCGCGCGCAATCCTCAACTACGGCCACACCGCGGGCCACGCTCTCGAAGCCGCGAGCCGGTTTCGCGTTTCCCACGGCCGGGCGGTGGCGTTCGGCATGCGTGTGGCCGCGAGGATCGCCCTGTCGCTGGATCTCTGCCGACCGCGCCTGGTCGAGGTGCAGGATGCGCTGCTGACCGAGTACGGATTGCCCGATCGGTCGCCGGCCGTCGATCCCGCTCGTGTCTTGGCCGCCATCGAGCACGACAAGAAAGCGCGCCGAGGCCGCGTGGCCTGGGTGATGCCAAGACGCCTCGGCCACGCGGAACCTGGGCACGTGGTGCCGGCCGGGGTCGTGCGCAGGTTCGTGCGCAAGGCGCTCGCATGAAGCGGTTCCTCGTCGTCAACGGCCCCAACCTGAACCTGCTCGGCAAGCGGGAGCCCCACATCTACGGGACCAAATCGCTGGCCGACCTGATGGAGGCGATCCGCGTCAAGGCGGGTGAGCTGAAAGTCGAGGTTGAATTCTTTCAGGGCAATGGAGAGGCGGAGATCATCGACTTCCTACAGAAGGAGTCTCCGGGGTCTGCGGGCATCATCATCAACCCGGCCTCTTTCGCGCATTACTCGCTGGCCCTTTTCGACTGCCTGCAGGCGCTCGCCATTCCGACCGTAGAGGTGCACATCTCCAATGTTCACGCACGCGAGGAGTTCCGCTCGAAAATGGTGACGGCGCGGGCTGCGCGTGGCGTGATCGCCGGCCTTGGATTCGCCGGTTACCTGCTCGCGATGGAGTACCTGGCCGAGCAGCCGGAATGATCTCGACCGGCGACTTTCGCAACGGGACCATGTTCGAGATGGACGGGCAGCTGCTCGAGGTCGTCAACGTCGAGCACATCAAGCTGGCCCGGGCGGGCGCGGTCATCAAAGCCAAGCTTCGCAACCTGTTGACCGGGTCCATCTTCGACCAGAGCTTTCGCAGCGGCGACAAATTCCCGACGGTCCGCATCGACAAGACCGAAGCGACCTACCTCTATTCGGATGGCACGCACCACCACTTCATGGACACGCGCACCTATGACCAGGTGCCGGTCGACGAGGAGATGCTCGAGTCCGTGCTGCCGTTGCTCAAAGAAGGCAGCATCGCCTACTTGCTGAGGTACCAGGGCAAGCTCATCGGGGTCGAGCTCCCGATCAACGTCGAGCTGAAAGTCGTCAAGACGGACCCTGGGTTTCGTGGCGATACGGTGTCCGGCGGCACCAAGCCGGCGACACTCGAGACGGGAGCTGTGATCCAGGTGCCGCTGTTCATCCAGACCGGGGATCTGATCCGGGTCGACACCCGCTCCCAGACCTACATGGAACGGGCTTAGGGGGCGAGGGCGTAGCATCGCCTCCATGGGTAGCAACGGCGGCTTGGGTGCGGTGCGGGTGGCCAATGAGGTCATCGCCAGCATTGCGGCGCTGGCCGCCTGCGAGATGGAAGGCGTCTCGGGCATGGACGAGCACTCGGCGCGCCACTTCGGTGACTGGGTCCGCCGTCAGACCGCCCATCGAGGCGTGCGCGTGATTGTCGAAGCCGATCGATCCATCCACCTCGAAGTGTTCATCACCGTCGACTCCGATGCGAAGCTGGCTGATGTGGCGAGCGCGGTCCAGGGCAACGTGGTCGAGGCGACCGAGCGAATGCTTGGGCTCGAGGTTGGCGAGGTCAACGTCTTCGTCTCCAGCATCGCCTTCTCGAACTAACAGGTCAGCGATTGGGGAAGCGGCACCAGGCCAGGGAGCTGGCGCTCAAGGTCCTGTTTCAGCTCGAGGCTTCGGATGATGATCCCGAGGAGGTGCTGCTCTATCACGCGGGTGAGGGCGCGGCGACCGCGGACGTCACGGCCTTTGCCGGCCAGCTGGTGCGTGGGGTCATCGCCAACCGGGAGAAATTGGACGCCGTCCTCAGCGAGGCCTCCGACAACTGGAAGCTCGACCAGATGGCCAAGGTGGACCGCATCGTGCTTCGTATCGCCATATACGAGATCACGATCGACCGCCGCGTACCGACCAAAGCCGCCATCAACGAATCGATCGAGCTCGCCAAGACCTTCTCGGGCGACGAGGCGGGACGCTTCGTCAACGGCATCCTGGGTCGCGTCGCCGCGACGGTGACTTGAGCACTCAGCCTCAGCCCAGCTTCGAAGACCTCCTGTCGAGCCTCGAGCAAACCATCGGGAGGCTGGCCGAGGGTACCGCCCCGCTAGACGAGCTCGTCGCGGCCCACGAGCGCGCCGGCCGGCTCCTCGCCGAGGCCGAAGCTCGCCTGGAGTCCCTGAAAGCCAGGGCGGACGCCCTCTCCGCACAATTGCGGGGTTGAAGTACTTACTGGCCCCGATCGTGGCCTGGACGATCTGCCAGGTCGCCAAGGTGACTCTGACCTCGGTGCGGCAGCATAGGCTGAACCTGCGCGTACTCGCCGAAACGGGTGGGATGCCGAGCAGCCACAGCGCGATCGTCGCGGGCCTTGCGACCGCCATCGGTAAATATGCCGGCGTCACTTCCCCTCAATTCGCGATCGCCCTTATCTTCTCGTTCGTGGTCATGTACGACGCCGCGGGCCTCCGCCGCGCCGCCGGGCGCCAGGCCGCGGTATTGAACCGCCTGGTCGAGGACCTGGTGCACATGCGCGGCGTGCAGGAGCCCGTGCTGAGGGAGCTGCTCGGCCACACGCCCTTCGAGGTGCTCGTGGGCGCGGCCATCGGAATCGGCGTGGGCCTCATCCTCTAGACGTGACTCGGCTGGATGTGCTGGTGATGAAAAGTGGCCTTGCCGAGTCGCGCGAGCGGGCCCAGGCGTTGATCCTGGCGGGCAAGGTGCGCGTCGCCGGTGAGACGATCCGCAAGCCAGACCGCTCCGTCAGCGAGGATGCCGCGATCTCCGTCGAGTCAGCGCCCGACTACGCCAGCCGCGGTGCGCTCAAGCTCGCGCCGGCGCTCGAAACCTTCGGGGTCGATCCGTCCGGACGGGTGTGCGCCGACATCGGAGCCTCGACCGGCGGTTTCACGGACGTGCTGCTCCGACGCGGCGCCGCGCGTGTGTACGCAATCGATGTCGGTCGCGGCCTGCTGCATTGGCGGCTGCGGTCTGACCCGCGCGTGGTGGTGATCGAGCGGGTCAACGCCCGAGAGCTGGAGTCGTTTCCGGAGCCGGTGTCGCTCATCGTCGTCGACGTCTCCTTCATCGGGTTGGAGAAGGTGCTGCCCGCCCTGCGACTGGCCGCGCCGGAGGCGGAAGTCGTGGCCCTATTCAAGCCTCAGTTCCAGGTCGGTAGAGGCGAAGTGGGGAAGGGGGGTGTCGTACGCGATCCGGTGGCGGTCGAGGCCGCCCTACGCCGGCTGCGCGAGTGGTGCGCCGGCAACGGGTACGAGGTCCGCGCCGAGGCTCTCTCTGAGCTGACCGGCGCGGAAGGCAACCAGGAGATATTCCTGCACCTCCTACCGGCATGAAGGTCGGCATCATCCGCGCGCCGCGTGCAGAAAAGTCCGTGACCGCGAGTGCGGTCAAGACGATCGAGGCGCACAACGGCGAGGCCTGGGTGGCCGATCGCGACGGCCCCGTGAGCGCGATCACCCGCCGGCTCAAAGGCACGACCCTGATCATCACCCTGGGCGGCGACGGGACGTTCCTCGCCGGCGCGCGCCTCGCCGCGCCGCGCGGCATCCCCCTCCTCGGCGTCAACCTCGGACGCTTGGGCTTCTTGACGGAGCTCGACGCGCACGAGCTCGAGGCGGGCCTGAAGCGATTCTTCGGGGGCGACTACCGAGTCGAAGAGCGCAACGTGCTGCAAGCAACTCTGACCCGAAACAAACAGACCATCGCGACGGCGATCGGGCTCAACGAGGCGGTCATCAATCGCGCGGGTGAGGCACGGATGCTCAGGGTGGAGATCGACGTTGGCGGCCAGGCGGTCGGGGTCATAGACGCCGACGGGGTGATGGTGGCGACGGCCACGGGGTCCACCGCATACGCGCTTGCGAGCGGCGGGCCCATCCTCGAACCGACGCTGCGCGACCTCGTGCTCGTGCCCATGAATCCATTCGCGCTCACGGTGCGGCCGATCGTGTTCCCACCCGGCCAGGACATCACTCTGGCGGTGGTTCGCGGGCCGGCCCAGCTGCGCATCGACGGTGGCCGCCGGAGTCGCGCGGTCCAGGCGGGAGACAGGCTGAGGTGCGGCTCCCATCCGCGTCCCCTCAAGGTCGTGCGGTTCAGCCCGCCTGAGAGCTTCTACCGCCGGCTGGCCGAGAAGCTCGGTTGGGGCCGACCGCTGGTTCCGATGAAGTAGGTTGCTCAAAGAACTCAAGGTTCGCGACCTCGCGCTGGTGGCCGAGTCCCGTGTTCGTTTTGGGCCTGGCCTCAACCTTCTGACCGGTGAAACCGGCAGCGGGAAGTCGCTCATCGTCGACGCGCTCGGGCTCACCCTGGGCGCGCGGGGTGGCGCCGACCAGGTCAGGCACGGCGCGCAGCGCGCGACGGTCGAGAGCGTCTTCGACTCTGGAGGTTCGGCCCTCGTGCTCGAACGCGAGCTCGGGAAGCGCGGCGCCGCCAGGATTGACGGACGCAGCGCCAGCCCGGTGCAGCTTCGCGAGCTCGCCCGCAATCTGGTGGCGGTCCACGGACAGCACGAGCACCATGCCCTCCTCGACACGGACACGCAAACCGACCTGCTGGACGGATACGCCGGCGGTCGAGAGATGGGCGTGGCGGTCGGGGTGGCGCATTCCGCCTGGGCCGCCGCCCTGACCGCCCTATCGGAGCTCGAAGCCATGCGCTCGCGCGGCCTTCGGGAGCAGGAGTTCTTGCGCTGGCAGCTCGAAGAGCTCAAGAACGCAGACCTGCGTCCGGGGGAAGATGCCGAGCTGGCCGCCGAGCGTGCCGCGGTCCGGCACGCCGCCAGGTTGGCGGAGCTCGGGCATGAGTCGGTGAGCGCCCTGCACGAGGACGGGATCGGACGCGCTGCCGTGGCGGTGCGGTCAGCCGCCGACCTGGATCCGCGACTGGGGCCGCAGGCCGCCCGTTTGGCGGCCATGGAGGAGGAAGTCGCCGACGTCGCCGCGGAGCTCCGCCGCTACTCGGAGGCCCTCGACTCCGACCCGGGACGCCTGGAGGCGATCGAAACCCGGCTGGCGCTGCTCGACGCCATCAAGCGCAAGCACGGCGGCACCCTCGAAACCGCGATCGCCGAGGAGGAGCGGCTGAAGCGGCAGTTCGGCGCCACCGAAGACCTGGACGGCGCGGTCGGCGCCGCCGAACGGGAGCGGGATCAGGCTCGTGGTCACCTCGAGGCCGCGGCCGGCCGCTTGACCAAAGCGCGTGCACAAGGCGCGCTTCGCATGCAGAAGGCGGTCGCCGCCGAGCTCCACGGCCTGAGCCTGGAAGGTGCCCGCTTCGAGGTCGAGCTCCGACCCCGCGCTGAGATCGGTCCCGATGGGGCCGAGCTCGCCGAGATGATGTTTTCGGCCAACCCCGGCGAGCCGCTGGCGCCGCTCGCACGCGTGGCTTCAGGCGGCGAGCTGGCGCGGTTGATGCTCGCGATCAAAACTGTCGGCGCCGACGTCGATCGAATGCCCACGCTGGTCTTCGATGAGGTCGATGCCGGCATCGGCGGCGAGGCGGCGACCCAGGTCGGCCTGCGCCTCAAGGCTCTCGGCGCCAAACGCCAGGTGCTCGTGGTCACGCACCTCGCTCAGATCGCGTCCTTTGCCGACCACCACCTGCTCGTGGAGAAATCCCCTGGCGCCGACGGACGCAACGTCGTGTCCGTGCGCGAGCTGCGCTCCGACGACGAGCGCGCGGCGGAGCTCGCCCGGATGATGAGTGGTGGAGTCACCGCCAAGGCTCTCGCGCGCGCACGCGAGCTGCTCGATGAAGCCCGCACGAGAAAGTGATGGCGGCGCGCAAGCTCTTCAGCGGACCTGACGACCGGCGCATCAAACGCGCACTCTGCGTCGTCGCGCACCCCGACGACATCGAGTTCTATTGCGGCGGCACCGTCTTGAAGATGACGGCTCGCGGAGTGATCGTCGACTTCGTCGTCGCCACCTCCGGCGACAAAGGGACGCGAGATGTCTCCAGGTCACGGGCGAAGTTGGCGCGGCTTCGCGAGCGCGAGCAGGAGGCAGCCGCGTATGTGATGGGCGTGAAACGCGTTGCCTTCCTGCGCCATCCGGACGCCGAGCTGGTCGAGGACCTGGAGCTGCGCGAGGAGTTCGTCCGCGAGATCCGCGCCACCAAACCCGACGTCTTGCTCACGTTCGATCCCAACGTCGGGTATCGCTACCACCCCGACCACCGCGTCGTGGGCCGGGTCGCCCTCGACGCCGCGTGGCCGTGCGCCCGCGATCCGCTCACATATCCGAAGGCTGGAGAGCCGCATGAGACGAAGGAGGCCTGGTGCTTCGCAGGCCAGCAGCCGACCCTCGAGGTCGACGTCGGCGATGTTCTCGAGGACAAGATCGAGGCCCGCCTGGCCCACGCGAGCCAGACCCCGAGCCCGGCGGGCTTGCGCCGTCGTTGGCGTTACAGCGCCAGGGTCGAGAGATTTCATCAGGTGGACCTCCGATAGAGTTAGCGCCCGTGGAACCCCCGGTCGCCGGCCCACGTAATCTCGCGAACGCGGCCAGAAATCACGCGAACGCGGCCAGAAATCTCGCGAACGCGGCCAGACTGGACGTCAAGACGCCAGTTTTTGAAGGGCCATTGGACCTTCTCCTCGCATTGGCAGAGCGCGAGGAGGTCGACATCTTCCAGGTCTCGCTGGCGCGTATGACTGATGCCTACCTGGTCGAGATCGCGGCGCGTGAAGTAGCCGATCCGCAGGAAATGGCCGAGTTTCTCTGGATGGCGGCGCGCCTGCTGCTGCTGAAATCGATCCGGCTTCTGCCCGGCGAGCCGCCGACCGAAGACGAGACCGACCTCCTTGGTTGGGAGGAAGAGGTGCGCAAGCGCCTCGAGGAGTACCGGATTTACAAGCAGATGGCCGAAGGACTGATGGAGCGGGCGGAGCAAGACACGTTCTCGTTTCCCCCGCCTGCGCGTCCAATTGAGCCGGGGGGCCAGGAGCAGCCGCTCGAGATCGGTCTCCTGGTCGTGGCTTTCAACAGCGTCCTCGCCCGCATCCCGCCGCGGCCGGTGGTGGTCACGGGACGCACCTGGACGCTCGCCGAGAAGCTCGATGTCATCACGCAGCGGCTTCGCCGCGGACCGATCGAGCTGCTCGAGCTGATCCTCGAGTCCGAGGACCGGCTGGAGGCGGTGGTCACGTTCGTCGCGGTGCTCGAGCTTCTGCGCAGGTCGTTGATCACCGTGCGTCAGAAGGAACGCTTCGGGCCGATCCATATCGAGCCCAAACAATCGAACAGCGCCACTTGAGCAGCCTGCCCGCGGCGATCGAAGCCATCCTGTTCAGCTCCAACAGGCCTCTGACGCTACGTGAGCTGCAGCAAGCGACTGACAGCGACAAGACCGCGGTGGAGCACGCCCTGGACGAGCTGCGCGAGTCGCTCCAGGGGCGCGGCGTGATGTTGATGCGGCACCATGACGAGCTTCACCTGGCCACCCGCCCGGCCTTTGCCGGGGCCGTACGGCGGGCGCTGCGTCCTGAGGTTTCCGGCAGGCTTTCGGCGGCCGCCTATGAAACGCTCGCCATCGTCGCGTACCAGCAGCCGGTACCCCGTTCGCGCATTGAAGAGGTGCGCGGCGTCAACTGCGAGAGCGTCCTCACGAACCTCGAGCTGCGCGAGCTCATCACCGAGGTCGGCCGCGGCAGCGGCCCCGGGCAACCGAAGCTCTATGGCACGACGATGCGATTCCTGCACGTGATGGGCCTGGAATCGCTCGACCATCTGCCGAAGCCGACCGTGCCAGGCCTGTGAGACTTCGGATGCGGCGCGATTGGAAAGGCTGAACCGCTTTCTGGCGCGGTCGGGCGTCGCGAGCAGGCGGGGCGCAGATGAGCTGATCGCCTCTGGGTCGGTGCGTGTGAACGGCGACGTCCCACCACCTTCGGGCGTGCTCGTCGACCCGGATCAAGACACTGTCACCGTCGACGGCCGGGTCGTCAGGCCGCGCACGAAGCACCGCTATCTAATGCTCAACAAGCCGGTGGGTGTGATCACGACCGCGAAAGACGAAGCCTCGCGCACGACTGTTCTCGACGCAGTGGGTGAGGAGGGACTCTCCGGGCACCGTTTGTTTCCGGTCGGCCGTCTCGATGCCGACACGAGCGGCCTGCTCGTGCTCACGGATGACGGGGAGCTGGCGTTTCGACTCACGCACCCCCGCTACAAGGTCGCCAAGGAGTATGTCGCGGTTGTCGCCGGAAGCCCGAGCACGGCTGACCTCGATTCGTTGCGGAAGGGCGTCGACCTCGATGACGGCAAGACCGCGCCGGCCGAGGTGGAGGTCGCGGGCTTCGATCCGGCCCTGGGTTCGGGCCACACCGAGCTGCGAGTGGTCATCCGGGAGGGCCGCCACCGCCAGGTGCGCCGGATGCTGCACGCCGTTGGCCACAAGGTGCAGTCGTTGCGGCGCACCGGGTTCGGCCCGTTGAAGCTCGGCCGTTTGAAGACCGGCGACTGGCGCGTCCTGGGCGAAGCGGAGGTCGAAGCCCTGCATCGGGCGGTCCGGATCGAGCCTCCATGATCATCGCCATCGACGGCGGCGTGGCGACCGGGAAGTCGGCGGTCGGCAAGCGGGTCGCCGAGCGGCTTCGCCTCCCTTTCATCGACAGCGGCCTCATGTACCGCGCCATCACCCGGGTCGCATCCGAGCGCGGCATCGACCCCGGCGACGCTGACGCGGTGGCTGAGCTCGCGCACTTGGTTGACCTCACAGTGGACGGCGAGCGCGTGTGGGCGGACGGGGTGGAGCTGACCGACGGGATTTACGACGCCGACTTCGCCGAAGCCCTGCCTCGCATATCTGCCAACCCGGGCGTGCGCGCGGCGCTGGTCGCGCAGCAGCGAAAGCTTGGACGCAACGGCGTGGTGATGGCAGGCCGTGACATCGGCACCGTCGTATTTCCCGACGCGGACCACAAATTCTTCCTGACCGCGAGCCTGGACGAGAAGGTGCGCCGGAGGGAAGGCCAGTTCGAGCGTCGCGGGGAGCGGGTCGATCCCGCCGTGATGCGTCGAGAGGTGGAGACCCGGGACCGCTTCGATACCGAGCGGGCGGTGGCGCCGCTGCGGCCGGCTTCCGATGCGTTTGTGATCGACACCGACAACCTCACCGTCGACGAGGTGGTCGACCTCATCGTGAGGCACGTCGAAAAGGGAAGCGTGGGCCGGTGATCTACGCATTCATGCGCTGGCTCATGCGCGCGCTGACGCGCACGTACCTGGTCGGCCTGTTCAACATGGCCGGCGTCGAGAATGTGCCGCGCACGGGGCCGCTGATCGTCTGCCCGAACCATTCGGCGACTCTCGATCCGCCGATGGTCCCGGCGTTCCTGCCGCGTAGCGACTCGTGGAGCATGGCCAAGTCGGAGTTCTTCAAACGCGGATTCCTGACCTGGTTGTTCCGCAGCTACCACGCATTCCCGGTGGTGCGTCATTCGGCGGATCGCACCGCGCTGCGGACGGCCTTCGAGATCCTGAATTCTCGGCACGCGCTGATCATCTATCCGGAGGGCACGCGGGTCGAGTCGGGAGTGCTCGCTCAGCCGGAGCCCGGGGCGGGGTTCATAGCGCAGAAGGCCGGCTGCCCGGTCGTGCCCGTCGGGCTCACCGGCACGCGTGAGTGCCTGCCCAAGGGGGCATGGTGGCCGAGGCGCACACGCGTGAGCGTCACCTTCGGGAAGCCGTTCATCGTCCTGTCGAAACGCCCAGATGGCACGAAGATCACCCGCGAGGAGGCATCGGACGCGATCATGCTCGAGATCGCCGAGCTGCTGCCCGAGCACCAGCGGGGAGCGTTTCGAGACCTGGCGGCGTGGCGAAAGCGCCTGCGAGGGGTGACGGCGCCGGTCGATGCCTAAGGTCTCGAGAAGGACGAAGGACTGGGAAGAGGGAGTAGGGGCCGGGTCCGCAGTCTGAAAGCGTGCGGGTCAGTTGGTCAACGGATGCTGTGAGCAAACCTTGTTTTCATGCTTCTTG
>Ga0209283_10001185_pt1 | contig 13997 bp, 19 predicted proteins | sample CZO8metaG_2_FD_188354 | JGI IMG/M metagenome (GOLD analysis project Ga0209283, IMG submission 188354) | Vadose zone soil microbial communities from the Eel River Critical Zone Observatory, Northern California, USA - CZOApr15con2H1.8 metaG... | ecosystem: Environmental > Terrestrial > Soil >...
CGTCGCCCGATTCCCACACCCCATGGGGCAGCTTCCCGACCGGGATCGTCGTCACCTTGGAGAAATCGTCAGTGCGGAAGACCTCGACCTGGTTCGAGCCCCCGATGGTCACGTACGCGAACGTGCCGCTCGAATTCCGCACGATCTTCACGTGGTTCGTGATCGGTCCGGTCGCGATGGTCTTGAGGACTGTAAACGGCGGGCGCCCGCTGAATACCATGGTCTTGCCGACGTCCTTCAGCGTGAACCAGACCTGCCCGCCGTCCGGGGTGACGGCGATGTTGGGGCAGAACGGACTCTCCTGAGGGATCCGGCCGACGATCTGGTGATCCTTCACCGTGATCACAACCGTCTCGGGGGTGAAGGAGGAGCAGACGTAGCCGTACTGGCCGTCCGGGGAGAAGATCTGCATGCCCGGTCCGCCGGGCACGACGATCCGGGTCTTCTCTTTGTAGGTGTGAGCATCCAGGACGGCGACATAGTTCTCGCCCCGCACCGTGACCCATACCTCGGAGCCGTCCGGGGTGAAGAACGCCTCGTGCGGCGATCGCCCGACGTAGGTGATGTGCTTGACCGTGTTGGTTCCGGTCTCGATGAATGCCACCGAATTCGAGCCAATCGAAACCACGACGATGGTGCGGTGATCGGGCGAGAACCCCAGGCCGTGCACCAGCACCTGCCCGCGGTACAAGGGGCTGAAATTGCCGGGCGCCGGATCTCCTAGGCGAATCACGCCGACCAGCCTGTTGTCCGCGGGATCGGCGACGGAAACGGTGTTCGAGAACTGCTCCGCCGCGTACACTCGGTCGCCGTGACTGACGGGAACTCCCTGCCCCGCCAGGTGGTGCCCGGTGGTGAACGCTGTGGCCGCGACGAAGGCGGTGATGCCGACGATGCGTGTCATGGCAGCGCCAGCCGCATCGCCGCGATCTCCTGGCGCTGCGTCACGACGATCTCCTGCGCCATGCGCCGCAGCTGCTCATTCTTGCCATAACGGAGCTCGGCCTGTGCCATGGCGATCGCACCCTCGTGATGCGGGACCATCATGGCGACGAAATCGCGGTCCACATCACCGGACGGTCGGATCGCCATGTCTTTCATCATCTGCTCCATTGCGGCGCCGCTGGCGGCGAGGAACGGCTCGTCCGCGGCGCCGCCAGTCCGTCGCACTGCGGAATCGCCCGCCGCGCGCGTGCAACCCATGACAGCTGCGGTGAGACCAAGGGCCAAGAGCGCGGCCAGGGACGGCCGCGCGGCCCTCTGCGGCATAGTGATTCTCCGCTCGAGTCGATTGGTGCAAGTCATTGTTGCCTCCCGGTGATGAGTGGCCCCGGGGCCGTCCTAGCCTCGGGATTCGTGCTTCGCGCTCATCGTGCGGCGCCCCCCGACAACGCGGAATCAGCGGTCACCACGTGCACGCGGGCGCCGGCGTGAGGAGGAGCGCCGGCGTCTTGGGGACGCAGCGCCGAGCACGGTAACGACCCAAGCCAACGCCGTGAGGGCCCGCGGCCGCCACATATCACGAGAACCAGACATCTCCGCCCCCCGTTCCGCTCGACAGTTGCCGTGCGCCTGCCGCCCGGCGCAGCGTTCGCACGCCATGTGCCAGTCGGCAGCCAACGCCAGCTCTGTAAGGGCAAGTCGCTGCACCGCTGAGCGTTCGGTGCGCAACGATCCAATGGGGTGGGTGGCGCCGGCATGGTGGCGTGCCGAGGTCTGAGCAGAAGTGCGCGGGAGCCGACAGGCGAGCACCGTGGTCACGCTGAACCGTGCCCAACTCGACCGCTTACGGTGGTCGGGGCAAACGATGGACCGATCACCATCGGCACCAATTCTGGCACTGTGCAGCGCGTTCGCGCCACCGGCGCGGTGCCGGTGAACTCGCTACGAGGGTTCATGTGCAGCGAACAGGCCCGGCAGGAATCGAACCTGCAACCCCCGGTTTTGGAGGCGAGCCTCCCAAGTCCCCCGAAGACCCGCCGACTCCCTAAGTGTCCGCGGAAGATCGAGATCGCCCGGCAGCGTTACCGCGCACGTCCCCAGTAGTGCCCTGAAATCCCGTTACCCAAGTGCACTTCAGGGTGCACCGGCTCATCCAGAATCTTGAGCCTGACGATCCGCCTCAAGGAGATCGAGGATGGACTCTGGGAGGTGTACTTCGGCCAGGTCTGGCTCGGCCGCTTGCACGAGAGGACGTGTCGGATCGTCGACCATCTCGGTCGCGCCGCCCGCCCCGAAGGCGGGAATCAAAGGGAGAGTGTTACTTATCAGCTGATAACAAACTGTTACCTATCACCTGAACAGTTCAAATAATAGATGCCTACTCTTCGAGCCGACCTTGCCTACGGGCTGTGGCTCGGAGTTCCTCGATGTCCGACGACTCATCCAACCCATACTCCTCATTGCTCGCTGGTACTCGCCCAGTCCAGGCGACCCAGCCGAACAGGAGCCCGAGAGCGGTCGCTAGTGCCCCCAGCAGAATGGCCGCAAGAGCAAGGACAGCGCTCTCGACTAAGCCTCGGCCCCCAACGAGGAGAAACCCAATGCCCATCGGCGTCAGGAGCGCAGCTGGGAACCAAGCTGCGATGCGGAAGGCGGTCCGGACGCGGTATCGGATCACGCAACCTGTGGGGTGGTTGAGCGCAGCCTAACGGACCGCGCATAACCTGCAGCGCCCTGATGAAAGGTCAATTAGGCCAGCGACTCGGACGATCTCACACTCCGGACTCCTCGTAGAACGTGATCAGGCTCTGCAAGGCCTCCCGAAGCGTTGCAGGGACTTCGTCGTCTCGAAGGACCTTCCGTGCGATGGCCTGAGCGACCGCGACCCGGGGTTCGAGGCGGGTATATCTGACGTAGAGATCGCGAGCGAAGCCGTTGTGGAATTGATGGATGACGCCACTGAGTTCGTGGACGTCGAGGTTGGCGGCGTGCCATTCTTGAAACTGCGCCTCAAGCGCGGCGAGCGCGGTGCCCAGCTCCCGCTCGTACGCGACCCCGGCGAGCCGTCGCAGCTCCTTGCGCCGTGCTTTCCCGAGAGAATCCGTACCGTCGCTCGTGTCGCTGCCTAACGGATCGCGCTTAAGCTGCGGGCGACTCGCCCGCCGGCGCGGTGTAGTTGAACGATAGTTGGTGCGCGCCAGCGCACAACACTCCGCTTCCTTTAGAGCGATCACCGCCCGGCAGCTTCAAGCGCTTGTTAGGCGGCACGCTTACGGCGTGCCTGGGCTCAGTAACACGCGTTCCCGGAACAAGCAATAGCGGAGGCCACCAGAAACGCCGCGTACAGGGCGGCAGCCACGCCCACGCCGAGCCCTACCGTCCGGCCTGCGCTAAAACCGCGAGTCGCCAATTCTCGCACGTCAGCGAGCGGAATGCGGACGTCATGCTCCCCACTGTGACGGAGCCCGGCGCCTGAGAGTGTGTAGCGGGGCTCTATAAGTGTGTCCCCCCGCAGCACTGGGTGCTCGAGGACAAGTTGCGAGCCATCGGTGAGGGTGACGCGGACCTTGGTTGGTTGGCGAGTTGCCAGAAGGGATTCTGGCGCAACCCGCTGAGTGTGCCACGTTTGACAGGCCGTGCCGCACAGGACCGTCACCAGCAGGGTGGCGGCAAGGCGCCGCCGAACGGCATAGCTGGCAGGATGGATATGCCCCCCGAGTCGGTTGCTGCGCTGCCGCCTAACGGATCGCGCATAAGCTGCGGCGCGCTGAAGAAAGATCAAGTTCCATCGTCTGCGCGCGCCGCCAGCTTCATGCGCTTGTTAGGCGGCGGCGAGAACAGCGCGGCGGATTGTTCGCGGCAGGGTGATGAGCGCGAAGAACTTCGCAGGGTAGAGATAGTCCTCCCCTGACTCGTCGATCACTCGGAGCTGTCCGTGTGCAGCGGCATCACGATCAGGTAAGACCTGATAGATCTTGCGACGCTCCAGAGAGACCTCATAACCCCTGTTGCGCAGGCAGAGAGCGAGTTGGCGTGGGCGAGTGGCCATGTTAGTCAAGATAACGCTTGATCTTGAATTCGCGCAGTCCTACGCCTGTGGCTTCATACCAATGCACTTCGGCAAGGCGAACAGCCCCATCCGAGAGCTCTACTTGAGCAATTCCCTTCCGCTTCCTCCACCGTGCTCGTCCGTACCTACGCCGAAGCCGGCCTAATTCCCGAATGCCAGAGCCAGTAGCGATCGTTTCGACATCGGTGATTGGGCTGACAATGTGAAAGTCCACCCGCTAACAGTGCAAGGGCATGATGTGCTCGGCAAGCCGCCGCCTAACGGATGCCGCTTAAGCTGCGGCGCCTAACAGTAATCATCACAAATGAAATTCTACCACAGACGACGGGCGCCGTCAGCTTCAAGCGCGTGTTAGGCAGCGGCATGTTCGCGTGCTGCTGTCTGCTTTCCGGCAGCCAACATGACCAGAGGCGGTCGCGCGGCAACTGAAGGCGCGCGGACGATCCTGACGAAACCTGCGCTGGGACGCTGTGACGCTTAACCGTCGGAAAGTGGATTAGCAGTGGCTGAGCGCGGATCTGACACTATCGCTGGCACTGTTTGGCATCGACTCGGCGCAGTGAGCAGTTCGCCCCGACTCAACTCACTACGAGGCTTGACGTTCTAACAGGCCCGGCAGGACTCGAACCTGCAACCCCCGGTTTTGGAGCCCACTCCTAGCAACGCGGGCGTTAGAGCGGTTGTTGATCTTCAACGACTTAGCTTTTGGCCACCAACGCCGGCGTTGCTGGACAACGCCGGCGTTGGCACTAATCCTGGCACTGGGGAGGAGCCGCCCGGCGCATCCCATGTCGGACGATTGCCTCGCTGCGCTGGCCCAACTCGCGCGTCCCGCCGTAGCAATCCGTGCGCAGGGCACCTGGATTAGGCAGCAACCGTCGCGGTTCTATTGGCCCCTTAGGAGATGGAGGAATTGAAATAGGCCGCGAGGGTTGCCGCCTAGCGCGCTCGATTGCGGGTCCCGCGGGAGCAGACTATGCTGCTTAGTCAGAGCCAGGCGAACACACAACTTTCGGGACCAGCCAAAATTTCCTTAAAGCCCATACCCGTATTCATCGCTGCTTGGGCGTTGGCAGGCTTCGGTGCCGTGATCGGTTCCGTCCTTGGCAGCGCCGCAGGGAAGCCGGGGCTTCTCGCAGGAGCGGTCGTCGGAGGCGTCCTCGGGGTCGGGGCCGCAGTTGTCGTCCTCACCAAACTGCAGTGGCTCTCGCCCACGGATCGCCGTGGCGCGTTCGTTGGCGGGATTGTCGGATTCGCGGTTGCTGCCCCGATCGCCGTGACCAATCTCCGCACACCCGTGACACCCGTTCTGATCTGTGGGCTCGCGGGTGTCGGCCTGCTTCTGGGGGTGGGGGTGGCGCGTGGTTGGCGGCGGGGTTCCTGAGAGCTGAACAGCCGGGAGCATTGGTAACACTTAGACCGGGAGACTCGTGGTCAGTCGCAGGGCGCATGCGCACATGGCAGCTCGCACCGTAGGGTTGCGGCCAAACACCTCGTCATGCACCCTCCCTCCCTAGTGACCGTAGCTGATGACTCGCGTGATCCTCCACTTCCCAGCGTCACTTCGCCACACCTGAAGAAACTTGAAGGTGCCACAGTCTCTACGGCCGTTCTCATCATGGCAGAACCGATGCGCCCCAACCTCTATTGCGCCGTATCCTCTGATCGGATAGACCTCGAGCGTTCCCGCCGCCATTTCTCGACGTATTCCGTCGTTCTTGGAAAAGAGAACGCCGAATCCGTCCCTCACCTGTGTGTAGGACTGCAACCCACCGGCATCGTGGTAGAACTCGAGATCCTCGGTAAACAATGACATGAGCGCGTTGAGATCGTGAGCGTTGAATGCCTTGGACAGAGCGCTGTCCGCCTTGGAGATCTCTTTGTACAAGGACGATGGGCTGGGCACACTGACGGACGCCGGATGCTCGGCGGCCCACGTTGCTGCAGCAAAAGCCACGAACATGAGACCTACGAGAATCACGAGCGCCATTTGGGCGGGCGGATACTTCATGATGTGCCCCTACGAAGGTGAGCTGTGCTAGTTTCAGGCGCCGCAGTAGCCTCGCGCCGCATCCGACAGATCGGCGGAGGGGATGTTACTGAAACAGGCCCGGCAGGAATCGAACCTGCAACCCCCGGTTTTGGAGCCCGCTCCTAGCAACGCCGGCGTTGCAGCGTTTGTTGATTTTCAATGACTTAGCTTTGGGCCACCAACGCCGGCGTTGCTGGACAACGCCGGCGTTGGCACTAATCCTGGCACTGAGGGGGGCCGCCGAACCGGCACGCGGTGATGACGCGACTAGGAGGAAGGGACCTCCTGCTCGGACGCGGGGTTTAGAAGGACGCGACGGTTGTCGGTCTTTGGGGGACATCATGGTGTCTCGCACGCTCCAGACGAACCTCTCCACCGGGGCAGCCGCTCTCGTTGCGGCACTTGCCGGCGGCTCCAACACTCCTCGTCCAACAACCCGCCTACGACTCAGCGAATCGAGTCCTTGAGCCAGAACGACGTACCGGTGAAGGTGGCCTCATCACCCTGGTTGCCGGACTCGAGTCGCGTGCCCCTGGGCGTTTGGCTCGACTCCGCCATATCGCCTGAACCGAGACAGCAGCTGCTTATACGAACTCCGGCAGTCGTGCGCGTGGCTGACCTGGTTGTCGCACTCGATGTGACCGTTCTCGGGGCCGGGGCCGTCCACCTGTACATCAGGGAAGGGACGTCGCCCGAAGAGCAGCCAGTCGCTTGGGGTCGCGACATCACTCTTCAGCGGGGGGGCAACGGGCACTTCCACCCAATCTGGAAGATCCACCCGCTTACGTAGCGCAGGCGCTCGGACGAGTTCCTGCGAAGCCCGGCGCTCGTCCAAGGTTGCCCCGGTCGCCCCTTTGTGGCTTTGCGCTATTACTCTGAGGGCGCAGACCCCGCTGCGCGCACCGACCTTCTGCGAGAACTGCTGGCCGACTGAATGTGGGCCGGGCAACCGGCGCGCTGGAGGCGCGCTCCACGTCCGAGCGCGCCCAGCAAACTCTGGAATACTGGCCTTCTCCCTCCAGCCCGGCGACACTTTCGTCGTTGATTCCAGCGTCGTGGGGTCACGCAGTTCGGTCGCGCCGTCCTGCAGCAGCGATACGAAGACTACGCCCCCGACGACACCGTTTTCATCACTGCCTACGTCGGTGAGAGACACTACTCGCGCTCCCTCCCCGGAGGTCAAGCGTCATGCCTTCGCGGCCGCCTTCTCCCGAGCCTTCCGATGGCGCTCACCGGACGGGCGGGCCGGGATCGCCTCTGATTTGGCTGGGGCCCGTCGGGCGTCCACTTCGCGCCCAAGGACCTCGAGTTCCTCGACGCCCTTGCGGATGGTGGCGTACGCCTGTTTCGCCCGTTCTGCCAGGCGACCATTGAATGGGCCGATCGGGTGCGGGCCATGCCGGCCGATCACCCACAAGGGTCCGTCCGCCAGGTTTCCAAGGAGCCAGTTCCAGGCCTCGTAATGCGGGATGTGGACACGGTGGGGCTTGACATGGACACTCACGCAGTCTGAGCTGATCCCATTCGCGACCACGCAAAGGTCGGCCTTGCCCTTTGGTGCAGACCACGGAACGAAAAAGTTCGTTGATTCCAGAGCCGCGCCGGTGGCGACAGCCATCGTCGAGTGGTCGAAGGTCCTGCCGTAGACGATCTGGCCGCTCAGATAAGTGAGGCGAACCAGCGGATAGTTGGTCGCCATCTGAGCGTCGTCGCCGTAGCTGACGGCCTGCGAGAGCCCGTTAAGCTGGTGGCCAAAGAGGGTGTAGCTGAGCCCGACTTCGAGCTGCGTCGGATACGACGTGATGCTGGGCTTCCAGGCAGCCTGCGGGCTTCCGGTCGGCGTGTAGACTTCGATGTCCGGTCCACCAGCCGCAAACAAGACCTGACCGGATGGAATCAGGAGCATGCGTCCGGCAAAGACGACCCCGCCGGCGTTGGCCGGGCTGGGGACGGCGTTCAACGTATTTGTACCAGGATCGTACTCGAAGAAGTAGGTTGGGAGCGCGAAGCCCGTGGCGCCGGCGGGGCCAGCCGTGCAGAGAACCCTTCCGTTAGGCAGCAAGCACCCAGGCGCGTCGTTTGCCTTCATCAACTGCCCAGAGCCGGGCGGGCTCTCCGGGAAGTCGGGGCCGCTGGTCCAGGTGCCAACACTCGACGGGCTTGCCGGCGGTTGATACAGCGCGGTGTGCCCCGTGCCCCCGACGCAAAACACATGACCATTCGGCAGGAGGAGCGCCGGACCTATTTCGCTCATCGATGCCTCGGCGATCGGCGACGGGGTTGTGCCGGCGCTGACCCAACTGTTGCTGGAAGGTAGGTACTTCTCCGCCTTCGGGATGTTGGTACATTCGACGGTGAGAACGGTGCCATCGCGGAGCAGGGTCCATGTCTCCTCGTCGCTGGCGTCATCTTTGGTCGGCCCAGCAGACCATGTCTCACTGATCGGATCGAAGATGGCCGTGCCCTTGGCGAAGATGTTGCCCAGCAGCAGCCGGCCGTCGGCAAGCACACAAGTAATGGCATCTCCGATGTTCGCCCAACCAGGTCCAGCGATCGACGTCCAGCTATCGAGGACTGGATCGTAGATCTCGACACCGTTGAACTCGAAACCACCGTCGCTGTACTCGCCACCTGCCACGATCACACGGCCGTCTTGCAGCACGGCTGACCCGAAGTACAGGCGCGAGTTCGCCATCGACGCGAGCTTGGACCAAGTTCCTTTGACGTAGTCGCCAGCGTTATCCGGCGTCAGCTTCCACCAGTCACGGCTGCCCGAGGACTGGCACATCACCGTACCGTCAGTCAGTAAGAGCATTGTGCTTGCGCCGAACGGCGGTTGGTTCGCAAGCGGTTGCCACGTGCCAGGCATGGAAATCCCTCAACTTGAGCGGGTGGTTCAACACGAGGGTCGTCGGTCGAGGCATACTCTAACGCGGGGCCGTTGCTCATCCGTACGCTGCGCGTGACCTGATCGTTCTCTAAGAATGGCAAGAGGGCATGAGAGTGCAGCTACGAGGCATCATGTTATAGAAACAGGCCCGGCAGGACTCGAACCTGCAACCCCCGGTTTTGGAGCCCACTCCTAGCAGCGCCAGCGTTGCAGCGTTTATTGATTTTCAACGACTTAGCTTTTGCTCAACAACGCCGGCGTCGCAGCACAACGCCGGCGTTGGCACTAATCCTGGCACTGAGGAGGACTCGCCCGGCACGTTGTCCGCCCACTCCTGGCGTCGACACTGGGCGCGGGTCATCGTATCATCCAACACCTGAGGACACTATGACACCCCTCATGTCTTGGGTTTCAATGGCGCGGCGGATACGTGCGCGAAGATCGCACCTGCGCAGGCAACAACATGACCTTTGCGCCAGGGTGGTCCGAGGGTTGTTCCGAACGCTTTCAATTGACGCTCAAGATCGCGAGCGGTTTTGCCGCGGGCCTGCGCTGCGAGTTCAAGAACATTGTCTTTCGCGAAATAGAAAACCCTCAGGTTGAGTTGTGCCGCAGCCTGCGTGAGAGCTTGATGATAGATCATGCCGTCAGCGCGATTCATGATCCAAGTGTTCGCGTGAACCTCCGCAACGGTAGCAGGCAAGGCGGGAAGCGGAGCTACTCGGATCGCGATGCCGCGACACTTTGCCGGTGCGAGTTCTCCGATTAGCGACGAGAGGGCCAATTTGGCCCGCTTGTTTGCAGATGTCTTCACATCTCGAACGAGCTTCTCGGCTCCTGAAAGCGGCATTTGGAGTGTTTCATGGTGATAAGGGGAAGCCGCAAGTTGCTGATCAAGCAACTCGACACGTCGCTTATCCAGGAGAATTTCGTTAGGGCCAGAGGTCGTGACGCTCACCAGATTGGCCCACGCGTAATGGTCTTCGATGCCGATAGAGTATTCGCTCATGGGATCTGCACGGCGCTCGATCGTGGGTGTGCCGCCTTGTATATCGACTCTCCGGTAAACTGTGATCAAGTTGGGGTGGGCGACAGCCCGTGCAGCCTAGGGTCCGCGAGACCGTTAGTTAGCCGGGGAGAATTGGGGTCACTCGGCGGGTCCGGTGCAGGTCTTCACTATCTGGGCAGCGATGGCCGGACGAGCATCTTTCACGTGCCTGACGTCCGCCTCCCTACTGAGTTGAAGCCCTAGGCCGAGTGCGCACCCGGCAACCGATTCAGCCCGGTCACGGATCAGACGCCGCGGTGATCGAGCGCCACGCAGCGCGAGCCACAAGTGATCGTGCATGATCACCAACGGACCAGCGCTCGTCTTGCTCGTTCCGATCGCAGGATATGGCCTCTTGCGTACCGTCAAGGACGTTAAAAGCGCATGGGTACACAGGCACGACCCGTCGCCGGTATCCAGGGTGGGACGGGTCCGGCTCGGCGCGTGGCTGCTTTCATTGCTGTGCGGCGGTGTCATGGCTGGGGACCTGCTACTGCACGGACCTCGTTGGATCGCCCTTACTGGATTTGGGGGAATCTTTGTTGGGTGGCTTGTTTATCTCGCGTTATCGTTTTTCTGGGGTGCGCTGGGAGGACCGCAGGATTAGCCGCAGCGACAAGAAGGGCTCATGCTCGAGAAACAGGCCCGGCAGGAATCGAACCTGCAACCCCCGGTTTTGGAGCCCACTCCTAGCAACGCCGGCGTTGCAGCGTTTGTTGATTTTCAAGGACTTAGCGTCGGGCCAGCAACGCCGGCGTTGCTGGACAACGCCGGCGTTGACACTAATCCGGGCACTGTGAGGGTCACCGACTGAACTGAGGTAACCGCGGACCGCAGTAACGCAGCATTCGCTTCAAGCCCTACGGCACCATCCAGGGTACCCAATATGCTTGGGCAAGGGCCAAGAGACCGAGTAGTGCCGCGATAACGACACTGTGCCAGAAGGTGGAGCGAAGCACGTTTCCCTCCTGCCCTATTAGGCTGACGGTCGTGACCCCTACGGCGATGTTTTGCGGTGAGATCATCTTGCCGGCGACCGCACCCGAGGAATTGGTAGCTGCGAGCAGCACCGGATTCAGATGCAACTGGTGAGCGGCAGCGACCTGAAGATTACCGAACAAGAGGTTGCTCGCAGCATCGCTGCCGCTCAGAAAGCACGCTACCCAGCCCAAGAAACTGCTTACCAGCGGGAACACGGAGCCCAATCGCGCCACTGTCGCTCCCAGAGTGAAGGCCATCCCCGAATAGTTGTAGAGGTAAGCCAGGCCGACGATGATCACGACGGTCAAGCCAGGGAGCCGTAACTGGCGCAGCGTTCTCATTCCCGCTTCTCGGAAGCTCCGCGGGCTTCTCAGGCATAGAGATGTGATTGCGGTCGCAGCGAGCACTGCGGTGCCGCCCGCCAGCGGCTGGAAGGAGTAAAGCGCCGCATATGGCCTCTGATAGAGAGTGATCAGAATGCCGTTGTGAAGACTCGGAACCGGAATTGTGATCTGGCCCTTCTGGAACAGCCTCAGGTAAGACCACAGCACCATTACGATTGAAAGCGATACCCACGGCAACCAAGCGGCGACAGTTGCGCTGGGTGATAGGCGGACCCGCGGACCAGCGGCGTCACGGATGAGAGGAGGGCCTTGGCCCCCTGAAAGTGGCTCGTCCGCGACTCGGTGTTTCCAGACTCGCAGAAACGTGACCATGGCCGCGATCGATATCGATGCGGCAATCACGTCGGCCGCGTACGGCCCCCACAGGTTCGACACGAGGAATTGGGCGATTGCAAAACTGGCACCGGCGACGAGTGCGGCGGGCCACGTACGCCTCAAGCCCTTGGCACCGGCAACCACCCAGACGAGGTACGCTGGCAGGATGAGGGAGAGCAAAGGAAGCTGTCTCCCGACCATAGCGGACAGCTTCGAAAGATCGAGCCCCGTCACCCCGGCCAGGACCACAATCGGAAGGCCCATCCCACCAAAGGCTACGGGAGCGGTGTTGGCGATCAACGAAACAGCGACGGCCCGGCGCGCGCCAAAGCCCAGGCCAACCAAGAGAACAGCGGTCACCGCAACCGGTGCTCCGAAGCCCGCGCAGCTTTCAAGAAGCGCTCCAAAGCAGAACGCCACCAGGATTGCCTGGATGCATGGGTCTCCAGAGGCGTGCTGTTCCATCCAATGGCGCAGTCGCTCGAAACTTCCCGTGTCTACAGACAGGTTGTATAGCCAGAGGCCCGCAAACACCAGCCACAGGACTGGCCAGACGGCGTATACAAACCCATTTGTCGTGCTCCACAGCGCGAGCGTAAGCGGCATGTGCCAGACGAGCACTGCCAGTGCACCAGCAGTGAGCAGACCGGACACCGAGGCGACGAGACCGCTCTTCCGAAGCCCCCCCATCAAGATGAGTACGACGAACAGAGGTACGGCTGCCACGAGCGCCGAGAGCGCCACGGAGTGAAGGGGGTCAAGCGGTTGCGGCCAGGTCGGAGCGAACGGAGACGTCCGCGTCACTCGGGCTCTCCTTTTCGCAATGGGCTGAGGCGTGGCTCGGTCAGGTCTGTAGAACTCGAGTTATCCGGCTGACCTCACAGCAGGTTGGCGGTCAGCAGGAGTTACGGGATCCTCCTTCATCGTCTCGGCACGGTGAACGGTCACGGGCTGTTTCGGCCGCTCGTCCACCTGGAGTTGAAAAATGTCAGGGCGCGCGTAATGGCCCACAACATCCAGGTCATACTTGCCCCGGACGATCTGCCCGAGATCGATCTCCGCGGTTAGAATGGCCTCGCCTTCCGTGTTTGGCCCCGCGAGAAAATTGGCGAACGGATCGACGATGCAGCTTCCACCGCGTGTAACGACGGTCTCGGGATCTTGACCAAAGCCGGAGCGATAATCGGCGGGGAAGTCCCGCCGGCGGTTGAATTGATTGCAGGAAAGCACGAAACAACGGCCTTCGACCGCAATGTGCCGCACCGTTGCGATCCACGAGTCGCGCGAGTCGGCGGTGGGGGCGCAATAGAGCTCGATGCCCTTCGCGTACATCGCCGCGCGCATCAACGGCGAGTAGTTCTCCCAGCAGATCACGGCGCCGAGCTTCCCGAGCGGCGTATCGAACACCGGCATCGTGGAACCGTCGCCAAAGCCCCACACCAAGCGCTCGGACGCCGTTGGCATGATCTTGCGGTGCTTGCCCAGGTAGCTGCCATCCGGCGCGAAGAACAGAACGGAACAGTAGAGGGTGCCACCGTCCCGTTCGACCACACCGATGACAAGATAGATGCTGTTGTTCCGCGCGATCCCGCCGAGCTCGTCAACTGCGGGCCCGGGGATATCCACGCTGCTCTCCCAATAGCGACGAAAGTCCTCCCGGCCCTCTTCCGAACGGGAACCGACCACGGCGCCGAAATCGAGCCCGCGTGGATAGGCGGACACAAAGGCTTCGGGAAACAGCACCAGCCGCGCGCCTTCGCTGGCCGCCTCTCGTGCAAGGACGCGAACCTTCTTGAGCGTCCGTTCACGGTCGAACGCAACCGAGGCCGCCTGCACAACAGCCACTCTTACACGATGCGCGCTCGTTGCCGTCTCTCCCCCTTTAGATTCGGGCTGTTCAAGACGCTCGCGACACCCCGAGGAGGCCTGCAAGCCACTAACATATGCCCGGCGAGCTAAGCCCGCATGTTCGAAGGCGTCTGGGCCCTGCCTTAGGTGCACGCCGCTGACCAGGGCTGGGCACGAATCCTGGCACTGAGGAACGCGACGGGAGGACAATCGCAAATCTGATAGCCACGCAACTCGCTGCGGCGTCGGTTGCTGCGAACAGGCCCGGCAGGAATCGAACCTGCAACCCCCGGTTTTGGAGCCCACTCCTAGCAACGCCGGCGTTGGCACTAATCCTGGTACTGACAGGCTGCGGCCGTCGTCACGCTCTTGGACGCCACACTAGACCTTTTGAGCTCTCTCGATCTCGTCCTCCGTATAGCGGTACGCGCGGAAAACGCTGTTGCTCTGTGCTTTCGCGGGCGCAG
>Ga0209283_10001186_pt1 | contig 13991 bp, 16 predicted proteins | sample CZO8metaG_2_FD_188354 | JGI IMG/M metagenome (GOLD analysis project Ga0209283, IMG submission 188354) | Vadose zone soil microbial communities from the Eel River Critical Zone Observatory, Northern California, USA - CZOApr15con2H1.8 metaG... | ecosystem: Environmental > Terrestrial > Soil >...
GGGATGAGGCCAGAAGCCTCTCGCGATCGGCGCCGTACTCCACGTGGATTTGCGTGTCAAGGGCGGATGCGGCTCGATCCTCTCTCGGCAGTGGTTTGAATTGAGGCGATCGGGCCAACGCGCGGCGAGCTACGGGCAGCTCCGGCCCGCCCGACGTCGACGCCGTAACGTGCTCTGACTCTTCAGCGCCCCAGCTTAACCATGCTCCGTTGCCACTGGCGCTTCGGCCGTGCTCGGACCGTGTCGAACTCATTACGGGCAACTTCACCGCAGGTTGCTGCGTCAGCAGAATGGGCCTACGCTGCGCGGCCCTAGCACCTCGACCGGGCATTGGAACGGGAGGGCTTGCCATGATCATCGTTCGTCTGTCCTTCGCTGCCACCGCAGCGGTCGTGCTCGCCGCTTGCGCCACGACGGGAGCTCCGTCCCCCTCGACCGACCTCCCGAAGGAGATCGCCGTTCCGGAAGGCCACGAGCTCGTGCTGCGCGCCGCCGCGAGGGGGTCACAGATCTACGCCTGCAGGCCGAAAGCCGCCGATGCGAGCGCGTACGAATGGGTCTTCGTCGCCCCCGAGGCGGACCTCCTCGACGCCGACGGGCGCACCCTCGGCCGGCACTTCGCCGGGCCGACGTGGCAGACCGCCGACGGCAGCAAGATCGTTGGCGCCGTCAAGGAGAAGGCGCCCGCGCAGGCCGGCAACATCCCCTGGCTGCTGCTCTCGGTAAAGTCGGCCGAGGGGACTGGACCGCTCGCGCGCGCGGCCTTCGTGCAGCGCGTGCAGACGCAGGGCGGCGTGGCGCCGCTGTCGGGCTGCGATGCGGCGCACGCCGGCACCGAGGCTCGCGTCCCGTACACCGCAACGTACCTCTTCTGGGCGCCGCGCTGAGCCGTGCGGCGGGTGCCGACGATGATCCGGTTCATCAGTTCCCCCTGTTCGTGCTGCTGAGCTGAGGGCTGCGGGTGTAACAGCGGGTGCTTCCGATCCGGTACCGAAGTGGCCCGCAACGACACACGAGCGCAGCGTTCGTCGGGTCCGTGCAGCGATCGAGAGCAGGTGTAACAGCGGGAGCCCGCCGCTAAGCCTGAAGTCGTCGCCCAGATGCGACATTGGGCCGTGATTCAGTCCCGCATCGTTCTCTTTGTGTTAACCCGACACGTTGCTCGCACGCGCTTAACACAAAGAGAGTTCGTGATCGCGGCTGGGCACCACTTCAGATCACGAACAACCGCACCTAAGTGCTTGATTCTCCGACCCGCGAGAGAAAGGCGTTCGCAAACGGTGTTCAATGGGGAGCTCCCTCTACCTTCCGTACTCGAGTGCGGAGGCAGCCCGTACCGCTCACCGTCCGGATTCACGATCGCCACGGCTGCGCCGCCACCCCCTGGCAGTTCCGCCGGAACGACTTCGCCGATGCCCAACATGACGGTTCAACCGGTTGAGCCACCGGCTCCAACGCGCGCCGACCCGGATCAGCGGGCAGCGTCGGGGTCCAACGCCGCGCGGCGGGCGGCAGCGATCTCGTCGCGCACGGCCTCGCGACCGCGGAATGCGCGACCGGCCTTGCCATACCAGTAGCGGGCGTTCTCGACGTCGCCCTCGAGCGTATGGACGATGCCGTGCAGCCACGCGGCCAACGTCGAGGCGTCCTCCTGCACGATCGTGTGCGCCGCCTGCCAGTCGCCGGCCGCGAGCAGGTCGAGCGCGTGGCGCAGGTCGCGGTCCGCCATGTCTCGCGATCGTTCATGAACGTGGGTCGCTTGTCCACACATGCGCGGGTTCTCCACCAGTCGGGTACAAGGGCTTCCCATGGACATCCTCCACGATGCACTCGGGTTCGCGGCCAAAGGTCTCATCGTCTTCGCGACGATTGCGTTCACCGTCCTCTTCTGCGTTGCCGTGCTCCGCCGGCGGCGGCCCCGCGGCTCATGGCTGCGTGTCAAGCGGCTCAACCAGCAGATCGAAGCTCTCGGCGACGCGTTGCGCAGCAACACGCTGAAGAAGAACGAGCTCCGGAAGCTCCGCAAGAACCGGAAGAAGGTGGAGGCGGGACAACCGGGGCGAAGCCGAACGTGTTCGTCCTCGAGTTCAAGGGCGACCTCTTCGCCACTGCGGTGAGGAACCTGCGCGAGGAAGTGACTGCGATAACGGCGGTCGCCGGCAAGGGAGACGAAGTGGTGATCCGGCTCGAGAGCGCAGGGGGCGCGGTTCCCCACTACGGTCTGGCGGCAGCCCAGTTGATGCGCCTGCGGGAGAAGGCGATCAAGCTCACCGTCTGTATCGACCGCATTGCGGCCAGCGGCGGCTACATGATGGCCTGCGTGGCCGACAGGATCGTCGCCGCCCCCTTCGCAATCATCGGATCGATCGGAGTCGTCGCGCAGGTGCCAAACTTCCACCGCCTGCTCGAGAAGCACGACGTCGACTTCCAGGAGATGACCGCTGGCGAGTTCAAGCGAACGGTCAGCGTGTTCGGGGAAATCACGGAGAGGGGCCGCAAGAAGTTTCAGGAGGAGCTCGAAGACACCCACTTGCTGTTCAAGGAGTTCGTCAAGGTTCACCGCCCGAAGCTCGACCTCGACCAAGTGTCGACGGGCGAGCACTGGCTTGCGCGGCGCGGGTTGGACCTCGGCCTCGTCGATGAGCTCCGCACGAGCGACGAAGTTCTGGTCGATCGCGCGGCGGTCGCCAACGTCTACCAGGTGAGCTTCGAGAGGGCCCGTTCCTTGCGCGAACGGCTGGGCGCGGTGGCCGCGAAGTCGATCGATCGCTTGCTCGTGGTCCTGCTGACGCGGGTGATGAGTCTCGACCGCATGTAACCGCAGACGCGGTCACCGCGCGAGGCGCACGATGTCGATGTCGCGGATCACGTACACGGCGTTCTCGTCGGCACGGGGGCTCGCATGGTCGAAGTTTCCCGTGGTCGCGCCGAAGCCGATTTCCCTGCCCTTGCCCTTGATGACATGATTGAGCACCCCCGCGCCATCCGGATAGCGCGTGGTCTTGGCCTCCAGCTGCTCTGCGATTCCGAGTCGCCCGAGCAGGCTCGCCACATGGATGCCAGTCGAGGCCTCGTTGTAAACTAGCGATTCGGCCTCCAGCATCGATCGCTTGAACTCATCAACGCTGGCAATGCGCGGCACTGGTGCGCCGTCGCGAACGGCGACGCCCACACCCACTCGTCCGACCGCTATGCGATCTGCCGCCGCAGTCTTGCCACCCTTGACCAGGTCATCGAGCACCGCCGGCGGCGCAACTATGACCTCCACCGTCTCGCCTTCACTCATGCGTTTGCGGATCGCCGGTGCGGTGGCGAACGCGGCTTTCACCTTGTGGCCGGTTTCCCGCTCGAACGCGTCAATCAGTCCCACCAGGCCGGGTTCCACCGCGCCCGCGCCGAGCAGTCTGATTTCCGCTGCGAACGCGCCGGTCATCGACATGCATGCGAGTGCAAACATCGAAAGCACAATCGATTTCACAGCCACCTCCGGCGGACGTTCGCTGGCGGTCCATCTCACTTCGATATTTTCACCAAGGTCACGGCATTGACCAAGCTGTTGGCCAGAACGAAGCTGCCGTCTCTCGTGACCGACGTGTTGCGCACGATGTTGCCGCCACCCGGGATCGCCCAACTCTGGAATTTCGTGCTTCTGGGATCGAAGCGCACGACCGTATTCGGGGTTGACCCGGACTCGCTGTACCAGATGATGTCGTTTATCGCCGAGATACCGTAGGGCTCGGACTTCGGCCCGCTCGGAGATTGCCATTCGATCACATCGCCGGTTGAGGGATCGAGTCGCCCCAGATAACCGCGCGAGAAATCGGTATACCAGACGATGTCGTCGCTGGTGATCGCGATGCGCCGTGGGCGCGATGCCGGATCTGGCAGCGGGTATTCGCGAATTTCCAGCGTCGCCGGATCGACACTCCCCACCTTGTTGGTGCCGAACTCGACGAAGAACACGGCGCCCTTCGAATTCACTGCCATGCCATAGGGGCGCGATTTCGGCGAAGGCGGCGTGAGCAGCTTGATCTCGCCGGTCTTCGGGTCGAGCCGCCCTATGCGGTTGGCATTCTGGACGGTAAACCACAGAATGCCGCTCCGGTCGAAGATCAGCGTGTGCGGGTCTTGAGCGTCGGGGTCCGGTAGGTTGTACTCGGTGACCGTGCCCGTCTTGGGGTCGAGCTTGCCGATCAACGCTCCGGTGTTTCCGGTGTACCAGATGTTGCCGCGCTTGTCCTCGTCCAGACCGTGAGGTCCGGAGTGCGGGGTCTTGAGCGGATATTCCCTGATCTTGCCGGTCTTCGGATCGATCCTGCCGAGCACATTGGCCATCTGGCCCGTGTACCAGAGCGATCCGTCCCTGGCCGCCAGCGGATCGTGCGGCCGCGACCCCGGCGTAGGCACCTGCCATTCCTTCATCGAGACCTTGGCCGGCCCCGGGACGACCACGCCGGCAGGCTTCATTTTTTCCGGGAAATTCTTGATCAAGTACTCCGTCATCGTGCCAAGCTGCTCCGGCGGAATCGGCACGCCATGATTGATCATCATCCGCATCACCGTATGCCAGCCCGTGGCCGTGTATCCGGCGCCGACGCGGCTGTAAAAAGTGTGGCAGCTGGTACAACTCGCCGCGACCATTTCCTTGCCCTTTCCATCGGGTAACTCCTCGCCCCGGGTGGGAAGCGCTGAACACAGCAGGGCCACAATCAAGAACAAACGCAGTTTCTTGGGCATCGCTATCTCCCCACAAAAACCGGCGCGAGCGCACCCCGGCGCCACTGGCTCCGGCCGAGCCGTGCGCGCCGATGGTAGTTCAGGGCGCTGACGAAAGTCGAATCGACATGGCGGGCCCCGCTTCGACTCTCACTCCCCGCGGGCTGCCTTGCCTCGACCGCCCCTCTCCCCCCCGCTCTTGACCACGGCCGGGGACACTGAACACTCTGTCATCGGAGGGTACGAATGAATGAGCAACAGATGAAGGCGGAACTGGAGCGTCTCAAGGCCGAGAATGAGACCCTGAAAACGCGCGCGAGCCGGGCCATATCGATGAAGGTGAGCGAGAAGGGAGGCGTCTCGCTCTACGGGCTGGGTCGTTTTCCGGTCACGCTCTACAAGGAGCAGTGGGCGAAACTTCTCGACATGGCGGACGAGATTCGGGCGTTCCTGAAGGACAACGATTCCAAGTTGAAGACCAAGCCATAGTCGTGACTGGGAGCGGCCACGCCGGGGCGAGGTGAGAGACCTGCTAGTGTCCCATCTGGGTAGTTCCCATCGCACGCTTGGCGCGGTCAACGGCTGCGAGGATTGATTCAGCGGACTTCGTCCAGACGAATGGCTTTGCGGTGGCGAGATTGTGCGCGTCGATGTAGCGGCGGATCTCGACCGCGTTCAGCCACGAGGCGCTCGTCGGAGTGAAGTGCAGCTTGAAGCGGGGGTGTGCTTCGAGCCAGCGGTTCACGTCCGGCGTCTTGTGGGCGCTGCTCTTGTCGAGGATCAGATGCAGCTCGACCGACTGCGCGTGCGCTCGATCGATCTGCTTCAAGAAGTCGAGAAATTCCTTCGCGCGGTGCTGCTCGGTGATCCGTCCGAGCACGTCACCGGTCGCGATGTTGAATGCGGCGTAAAGGCTCGCCGTTCCGTGGCGCTTGTAGTCGTGGGTCCGGCGCTCGACCTGGCCCGGCCTGAGCGGCAGCATCGGCTGCGTGCGATCGAGAGCCTGGATCTGCGTCTTCTCATCCACCGAAAGGACAACCGCGTTGTCGGGCGGATTGAGATAGAGGCCGACCACGTCGATTACCTTCTCGCTGAAGCGTGGGTCGTTGCTGATCTTGAACGATTTGATGCGATGAGGCCGCGGATCGGCTGCCTTCCATACCTGCTCGACTTGCCAGCGTGTCACGCCCGCGTACTTTGCCATCAGCGCGAGGCTCCAATGCGTCGCTTCACGCGGGACGCGGTGGGTCGTCCAATCGAGGATCTGCTTCGCCTTTTCCGGCGTCATCTTCCTCGGCTGGCCCGGCCGCGGCAGATCCTTGAGGCCGGCGAACCCCTGTCGACGGTAGCGCGCACGCCACTTGTAGACGGTGAGCCGCACCACACCGAGCTGGGCCGCGATCGCCTCGGCGCTCAGCCCCTCTGCGCTGAGCAAGACGATCCGCGCGCGCTCGGCGTGGCTCTTGCGCGTCGTGCCTGCGCGCAGCCAGCTCCGCAGCTCGCGCCGATCACTCTCGGAAACAGGAAGTCGGGTCGCCTCGGGCATCCGAAGCGTAGATCATACTCCACGCTAAGTGGCAAGCGGATTAAACAGATGGGACACTAGCGTAGGGCCGAAGTCGGCGTAGCGCTCGCGCACGATCTCGATGGCCTGCGAGCGCAGCTCGTCTCGCAAGCGTCGATTGCTCGGCTGCCCGCGCTTGCCCGAGACCAGACCCACCGGCCCGCGCTCCTCGAAGGCTGCGCACAACCGACGCACCTGGCGCTCCGAAAGGCCGATGAACTCCCCGGCCTTCGCCTGCGTGAGCCGTCCCTCGACCACGCGCCGCACGACCTCGAGGCGCTCCAGTTCCTTGGTGCTCATTGCGACCAGCTCCGTGCCCATCCATTCGGCTCCCAGGCGACACCGCGCCGCGGAAACCGGACATCTCTACTTGGGCGGAACCGGACATTTTCATTTTGCTGCTACAGGCGAAGGACGGAGAAGCGCGGTTCTGTCGCCTCGCCCTCCTTCTTCTTCATCGCGATCACCCTAGCAGAGCGCGGCGGGAGGGGACTACACTCCGCCGCGCAGGGCGCCGATGATCAGGCGGGAGGCGAACATCCAGAGATGGGGCAGGGTGCGCTGCCCGGGATCGCGGCGAAAGGCCGCCGCGGCGATGGCCGCGCTGGCGACGAGCAGCGCCCAGAAAACGCCGGTGGTCCACTTCCCCAACTTCGCGATCGCCGTTAGCTCATCCTCGCAGCACCGAAGCTGCTTCCCTGCAGCGCGCCTCCAGCGCCGCGATGAGCGCGCGGATGCGGCCAGTACGCTGGACGTCCGGGTGCACGACCAGCCACAGATCGTCGCGCTGCGCGGGCAGCTCGGGGAAGAGGCGGCGCAGCCGGGGATGCGCATCGCCCAGGAAGCAGGTGAGCGCTCCCACGCCGAGCCCGGTCGCCACGGCTTCGACCACCGACAGCATGCTGTTCGCGCGGACGGCGGCGCGGGCGTCGCGCAGCGAATGCGCGAGCGACGCAAATGCCGGGGACCCGCGGAAGCCCTCCTCGAAGAGGACCGCGTCGTGCCCAGCAAACCCTGCTCCGGGCGCGGGCCGCGGGTGACGCGCGAGGTAGTCCGAAGACGCGTAGAGCGCGAACCCGATCGGCGTCAGGCGGCGGACGCGCAGATCGCCTGATTCGGGAGGGTTGAAGCGGAGCGCCAGATCCGCCTCGCGCCGCGCGATGTCCAGGCGCGCAAGCCCCGTCATTAGATATAGGCGGATCTCCGGGTGACGCAGGTGCAGCTCGCGCATGGCAGGGAGGACCACCGCGTGGCCCGCCGACTCGGCCGCGGCCACACGCACGACGCCGGACAACCGCCGGTCAGCGCCGAGCGCGCGCTGCTCGACGGCGAGGGCGGACTGCTCCATCTGCTCGGCGGCGGCGCGGATGCTCTCGCCCGCGTCGGTGAGCACGAACCCGTCGGGGGTGCGCTCGAAGAGCTTCGCGCCGAGCTCGCGCTCGAAAGCAGAGACGCGCCGCCCCACCGTGGTGTAGTCGACCCGCAGCCTGCGCGCGGCGCGCGCCAGGGTTTTCGCACGCGCCAGCTCGAGGAAGAAGCGCACGGCGTCCCAGTCGGCCATGCCATGCAGGATTGCATGGTCTGCATGCGCAGACGAGGCCACCGTTACGGGGGGCGCATGCATCTATTCCGTTCAGTCGCGAGGAGCTACCATGCGCCGGCTGCATCCCGATCCCCGAATCACCCTCATCGCGAGCAGCTTCGGGCTGGGCATGGCGTTGCTCGACGTCACCGCCGGCAACGTCGCCCTCCCCAGCATCCGCGCGACCCTGCACACCGACGCAGCCGGCCTGTCCTGGGTCGTCGACGGGTACACCTTGCCGTTCGCCTGCTTCCTGCTTCTGGCCGGGGGCCTGGGCGACCGCCTCGGCGCGAAGCGGCTGTTCACCGCCGGGCTCGTCGTTTTTACTTTTGCCTCCACGATGTGCGTCGCAGCACCCGACATCGGCTGGCTGATCGCCGCCCGGGTGCTCCAAGGGACCGGCGCGGCGCTCTTCATGCCCGCATCGCTGTCCATCCTCGGCCGCGCCTATCCCGATCCCCGCGAGCGCGCACGGGCGATCGGCGTCTGGAGCAGCCTCACGGCCGTGACGGGCGCGAGCGGACCGGTGGTCGGCGGCGCCCTCATCCACGCGTTCGGGTGGCGGAGCATCTTCCTCATCAACGTGCCGATCGGTGTGGTCGGCGTCCTGCTGACGCTTCGCTTCGTACAGCGGAGCCCCGCGTCCGCGAAGAGAGGGTTCGATCTAGGTGCGCAGGCGGCGGGAGCGTTCGGACTCGCCGCCTTGACGTGGGCGCTGATCGAAAGGTCCGCTCGCGGCTGGTCATCGCCGCTCATCGTGCTCGCGTTCGTCTGCGCCGGCGGCGGGATCGCCGCGTTCGTCGCGCTCGAGCGGCGCAGCGCTGATCCGATGCTGCCGCTGCACCTCTTTCGCGATCGGACCTTCGCTACCACGTCGGCGGCGGCCCTGGTGTACGCTGCCGGCTTCTTCGGCGGCCTGTTCGTGCTCTCGATCGAGTTCCAGGACGTCCAGGGACACAGCCCCGCAGCCGCGGGTCTCCTTTTCGGTATCGTCAGCGTCTTCTTCGGCGTGACGAGCATCGTCGCGGGCCGCCTCGCCGGTCGCTATGGAACACGCGCGCCCATCGTCAGCGGGCTTGCCATCCTCGGCGCCAGCGCATTGGGACTCGCCGAGCTGCCCGCCTCGGGGCCCCTCCTCCTGCAAGGGCCGCTGCTCGCGCTCACCGGCCTTGGGGCAGCTCTGGTCGCGCCCTCGATGAACGCCGCCATCCTCGCCAGCGTGCCCCCGTCGCTCGCGGGCATCGGCGGCGCGGTGCTCAATACGAGCCGCCAGGTCGGCACGGCCTTGGGCATCGCCATGTTCGCCTCCTCCTTCCACGGCCGGCCGGCGGCAGAGGCCGTCCGCCTTTCGCTCGGATGCGCCGCACTGCTCTACGTGTGCGCCCTCGCCCTCGCCTCGCGCGCACCCGCCCCCGCTCCGCAAAAGACCTGCGACGTCATTTCGCTCGCCGACCACTGAGCCATGGCAGAAAGGATCACACATGAAGAACGCAAAAGAGCTGCTGGAGGAGTTCACCGCTGCATCGTTTCGGGATCCGAAGAAAGCAGCGGAGATGTTCACCGAAGATGGCGCCTTCGAGATGCCCTATCTCGAGAGCTTCGGCATTCCGGGGCGGTACGAAGGTCGTGAAGCCATCGAGGGTTTCTTCCGCTTCGTTCGTGAAGTCTATCCCGACATGGACCTTGAAAATATCAAAGTCATGATCGAGACGCCTGAACAGGCCTTTGCCGAGTACGAGTTCACAGCGCAATCGAGCAAGACCGGACGCACCATCCACGAACTCTTTTTCGGGCGCTTGGTCGCAGAGAACGGCAAGATCAAGCTTCTCCGCGAATCAGTCAACCTCGTTGAGGTTGCTCTCGGCTTCTTCCCCAATGGGCTCGCCGACTACAAGGTTCCGTCAGAACACAAGGCATAACGCAAAGGGACGGGGCGAGTTCTGTTTCGCGAAGAGCTCGCTCCTTCAGCTACTCACGATCACAGCAGATCACGCCGAAGAGGCCGAGCGCGCCGCCGAGCACCGAGCCAACCCCACGCACCCAACCGGACCCCAATTTGGAGGGCTCGTCGTCGCCGAAGACCCGCCGGAAGTAGCGGTCGAGCGCGGTGGGCGACGGGTCGGGCGACCGCATGCATCCAACTCTAGTCGAATCGGGCGCCTCGAAAAGAAACCGCTCAAATAGTCCGAGCGCTGTGGGCGGGTTAGAGTGGCCGCATGCGCGCCGAGGCCGCCGCGTTCCTCCGCTTTGTCGCCTGGGCAGCCTCGCGGCGTTCACGATCGACAGTCCAGAGCGGCTCGACTGGCACTTCATTCCGCGCGGGCGCGCGGGGCTCCCGCTCAAGGCAATGGACGACCGCCAGCGTGCCGCTGCCCAAGCGCTCCTCCGAGCGGCGCTGAGCGACGTCGGTTACCGCAAAGCCATCGATATCATGCGTCTCGAGGAGGTCCTCCGCGCGATCGAGAAAGTGCGGCGGTTCGACCGGGACCCGGACAATTACGCGTGGAGCGTCTTTCGGGAGGGCGGCGAAGCGGGCCGCCTCGATTCATGGGGGCGAATACGTGATCGACGGCGGCACCGCGCCGGTCGTCTGATACGCGCCGGCGACCATGCGACGACCGCGCCGATGCGGCATCGAACGCGGCATCGGAGAGACAATATGCGAGGGAGATCGGAACGGAGCGGCGGGTGGGGATGGAGCGCGGCAGCGGCGAGCCTGGCGCTGCTCGTCGCTGTCACGGGTCTCGCGGGCGCGGCCCAGGCCCAGGATGCCCGGGGCCAGGCCTTGCTCGACAAGGTCATCGCCGCCCACGGCGGGATGCAAGCCTGGCAGAGTCTGGAAGACTTGACGTTCACGCTGACCCTCATCGGCTTCGGTCCCCAGGGCGAAGAAGCCGCCGCCTCCAAGAGCCTGTACTACCTCAAACGGCCCGGCAAGGCGCGGGTGGAGAGCATCACCGGTAAGGGCGTGCAGGTCGAGGGCTTCGACGGCGAAAAGCCGTGGGTGACGGTGAATGGCAAGCCGGACGCGGGTGACGAGGCGCTCCGGGGCGCCCACTTTCAGGCCGTGAACTGGTGGTACTGGATGGGCGTGCCGTTCAAGCTGAAGGATCCAGGCGTCATTCTCACCCACAAGGGACCGGTGTCGTTCCGCGGCAAGCCCGTGGAGATCCTCGAGGCCACCTTCCAGCCCGGCGTCGGCCGTACGAGCGACCATTTCGCCTACTCGATCGATCCGCAAACCGGCCGCATCGTCTTCGTCGAGTTCCAGCTGCAGCCGGGCGTGTGGCCCGGCGTCGGCGGGCCGGAGCCGTTTCGGTCGGCGTGGCTCGACTACAAGCAGGTCGGGCCGTTTTCCATGCATACCCGGCGCGTCTTCTACCGTGACGCCAAGCTGAAGAACCGGGCCTTTGTCCTTCTGTTCGGTGACTTCCAGGTCAACACCGGCCTCGACGACAGACTCTTCAAAGGCCCGTAGGGACGGGTCCTGGCCGCGCGCGCGAGGCCGGCGCCGTCCTCGCCCTGATCGGCTGAACCTCCCGCGGTGGACGCGCATCCACTAGGAGAGTGAGAAGGCTCGTGAAGGAGTCGTCCGGTGAAGTACCTCGCGCTAACGTTGATGCTCGTTGCCGGGGCAGCCAAGGCGCAGTCGGACGGTATCGGGGAACCGACTAGACCGACTCCAGCGGCGTACGCATCGCCGCGGCTGCCTGCCCATCTCGTCCTGGAACCGGGGGTCTGCGATCCTGCCAATTCGCCGCTCAAGTGGCTGGACGCGTCGGATCCCTTGACCTTCGCCGGAAGCTCACTCGCGCAGCTGACCAATGACGACGCGGCGTTCTTGCGGCTGCGAGGGTTGGTCCAGCTGCGCGTGACGCTGGCGTCGCTGCGCCTGTTCGTGGTCGGCGCGTCGCCGACCCCCTGGGCCCGCCTGCAGTTGGTCCCCGAGGAAGGGCGCTGGAAGGTGTCGAACTGCTAGGCGATCAGTGCGCCGGGCGCGTCCTGAGGTCGGGCGCCGGCCGCAGGGGGAGACCTCCTCGCGAGCGCCGCAGCTGCCGCACACCCGCTGTTACGGCGCGCGACGGAAACAGTAACGGAAACAGTAGCCGCCGGGAGTACAGCCCGGGCATGCGGGCGGGCAGTTCCCGGTGCACTGTTCAGGATGAAAGGTAATCGCATCACAGGACCGGAGACGGGCAGGTTTGCTCCACTGTTCAGTTCCCCGAGGCTGCTCCCGAGTTGCGGTAGCTTCGAGGGACCGAAGAAGAAGCAGCGCCAGCACCAGGATGACCAGGCTCGGCGGCTTGCGTCGATGGCCTCGCGCCTCCACTGGCGCGCTGTAGCCCGATGGGACACGGTTGGCACAACCAGAGCTCTTGGAAGACGCTCTCCGGCGCCGGCTCGCTATCGTGCGCGTCGCCCTGCGCGCGCCGGACCCCCCGGTCCTCGCCGTGGTTCCGGCCATGGCCTGGCTGCTTCTGGCGGTGCCGCGCGACACTGTCTCCGATCGGCCAGCGGCGCGCGTCGAAACAGTGAATAATCCGGGCTAAGATGCAGCCGCGAAAATGGACTTCTGGGCAGACGCTTACCTGACGGCCTTCCTGATCGGGCTCTTGTCCGTGGGGGGGATGCTGTTCGTGGGCGGCATGCACCACGGGCACCGGCACGGCGGCGGCGCGGGCCACGGGCACGGGCAGGCGCACGGCCATGGCCACGCGCACGGCGGCGACGCGGGCGACCTCTCGCACACCCTGTGGACCGCCCTCTCGCCGTTCTTCAACTTCTCCTCGCTCCTCGCCCTCTTGATGGTCGGCGGCGGCTCCGGCTACGTGACGCTCAAGATCGGGCTGGGCCGCCTGGCGTCGCTCGTGGCCGCGGTGGGCGGCGGCGTGGGCGGCGCCTACCTCATGGTCGGCGTGATGCGCCTGTTGTGGCGCGCCGAGGCGGGCGTGGTGCGGCCCACCGACCCCTCGGGCACCATCGCCCGCGTCATCGCGCCCATCTCCGCCGCGCGCATGGGCGAGATCGTCTTCAGCCGGGAGGACGGCGCGCGCCAGGCGCTCCCGGCCAAGCTGGATCAGGAAGGTTCGGACATCGAGCGCGACGCTGAGGTGGTGGTGATGCGCGTCGAGCGTGGGACGGCGTACGTGACGCGGCTGGCGGCTCTGGCCGCCAAGGAGAGCAAATGAGCTTCGAGGTGTTGTTGGTCGCCGGCGCCAGCACTGTCGGTCTGTTGGTCCTGATGGCCTTCCTGGCCAGCCTGTACCGCAAGGTCGGCCCCAACCAGGCGCTGATCGTCTACGGCGCGGGCGGCATCAAGGTGGTGCGCGGCGGCGGCGCGCTGGTGTGGCCGATGGTCCAGAGCTCGCGCGGGCTGTCCTTGGAGCTGATGAGCTTCGACGTCGCGCCCAAGAAGGAGCTGTACACCAAGCAGGGCGTGAGCGTGCTCATCGACGCGGTCACGCAGCTCAAGGTGCGCTCCGACGACGAGTCCATCCGCACCGCGGCCGAGCAGTTCCTGGACAAGACGATGGACGACCGCGAGGCGCTCATCAAGCTGGTGATGGAAGGCCACCTGCGCGGCATCGTGGGCCAGCTCACGGTGGAGGAGATTGTCAAGGAGCCGGAGATGGTGGGCGCGAAGATGCGCTCCACCTGCGCCGAGGACCTCAACAAGATGGGCCTGGAGCCGATCAGCTTCACCATCAAGGAAGTCCGCGACCAGAACGAGTACATCGCCAACATGGGCCGGCCCGACGTGGAGCGCATCAAGCGCGAGGCGAACATCGCCGCGGCCGAGGCCAAGCGCGACACGGAGATCCGCATCGCCCAGGCGGAGCGGGAGGCGGCGGTGGCCAAGGCGCTGGCCGACCAGGAGCGGGTCATAGCGCAGACGGCGTCGAACGCCAAGCAGGCCGAGGCCACGCGCGACATGGAGGTCAAGAAGGCGCAGTACCAGGAGACGATGCAGCGCCAGAAGGCGCAGGCGGACAAGAGCTACGAGATCCAGACCGCAGTCATGGAGCAGCAGGTCGTGGCCGAGAAGCTCAAGGTCCAGCTCGTCGAGCGCGAGGCGCAGATCAAGGTGCAGGAGGCGGAGATCAAGCGCCGCGAAAAGGAGCTGCAGGC
>Ga0209283_10001187_pt1 | contig 13973 bp, 8 predicted proteins | sample CZO8metaG_2_FD_188354 | JGI IMG/M metagenome (GOLD analysis project Ga0209283, IMG submission 188354) | Vadose zone soil microbial communities from the Eel River Critical Zone Observatory, Northern California, USA - CZOApr15con2H1.8 metaG... | ecosystem: Environmental > Terrestrial > Soil >...
ATATAAACTATCCATGTCCGCTAGCGTTACCAACTCGTAACAGCCTCGCTCGGAGCTCGTTCCCCCCTTGACGCGCGTCCACCGAAGCGCAAGCTGGCCTGATTCAGGATCGAAGGGGGCACATGCTCGAGATCCTGCTCGTCGACGATGAGCCTTCGATCCTCCGCGCGCTGGACGACGCCCTCTGCGCCGAAGGCTACCACGTCGTGACGGCGTTCGACGGCCTGAGCGCGCAGACCGCGCTGGCCTCGCGCGTGTTCGACGTGATCGTCTGCGACGTCCGCCTCCCCAAGGTGGACGGAATCGCGCTCTTCAGGAAGGCCCGCAGGGAGTTTCCCGGCACCGAATGCATCCTCATGACCGCGTACGCCACGGTGTCCGACGCTGTCGCTGCGTTGAAGGAAGGCGCAGTCGATTACCTGGCAAAGCCGTTCGACAGCGAAGAGCTGCTCGCGCTCCTCTCCCGCATCGACCGCGAGCGCGAGCTGGCCCGCGAATTTGGCCGGAGCCGAACAGAGGTGCTCCCCGACGACGCCAAGGGAGAGCTGGTCGGCCGTTCGCCGCCCATCGCGCGGCTGCTGGAGCGGATCGCGAAGTTCGCCGCTAACGATGCCCCGGTGTTGATCACCGGCGAGAGCGGCACCGGCAAGGAGCTGGTCGCGCGCGCGCTCCACGCGCAGAGCGCGCGCCACGCCAAGCCGTTCGTGGCCGTCAACTGCGCCGCCTTTCCCGAGACCCTCCTCGAGGCGGAGCTGTTCGGCCACGAGCGCGGCGCGTTCACCGGAGCGGTGAAGAAGCGCGAGGGACGCTTCAAGGCCGCGCAAGGCGGAACGCTGCTCCTCGACGAGGTGGCGGACATCCCGCTCTTGGCGCAGAGCAAGCTGCTGCGCGTCCTGGAGGAAAACACTTACGAGCCGCTGGGCACCAACCAGACCGCGACCGCGGACGTGCGCATCCTTTCGGCCACCCACCGCAACCTGAAGGAAATGGTCGCAAAGCACCTTTTCCGCGAAGACCTCTATTACCGGCTCAAGATCCTGGAGATCCAGGTTCCCGCGCTGAGGGAGCGCGGCGGAGACCTGCTGCTGTTGCTTGAGCATCTACTGCGCAAGTTCACCCAGCCGTCCTCGCCGCCGTGGGTCACGGCGCGGGCGCTGGCCGCGCTGGCCCAGTACCCCTTCCCCGGGAACGTCCGCGAGCTCAGCCACGCCATCCAGCACGCGGTCATCGTGAGCGAGGGACGCCAGGTGGATCTCGAGCACCTGCCGTCCGAGATCGCCGGCACGGAGGCGGCGAAGCACGGCCCGGGGAGCACCCAGTTGCGCTCGCTCTCCGAAGCCGTGCGTGAATTCGAGCGCGAGTACGTGCGGCGCGCCGTGCAGCAGACGAAGGGCAGGCGCACCGAGGCGGCCGATCTGCTCGGCATCTCGCGAAAGAACCTTTGGGAGCGGCTGCGCGGCTACGGGATCTCCGATTCCGATCTCGAGTCCCCGAAAGAGTCTGACGGCCCGGCAAACGGCAAGGCCGGCGATCCCACGGAGGGATGAGGCGATGGCGACGATCCGCGTGGAACCACCCGGCCTCGACACGAACGAGCTCTTGCGCGTGCTGAGCGCGGTGAAGAAAGGCGATTTCGCCGTGCGCATGCCCATCAAGGGCAACGGCGTTGGGCGCAAGGTGGCCGAGGCCCTCAACGACATCATCGAGCTCAACGACCGCACTGCGGCTGAGTTCGCGCGGCTCCTGGAGGCCGTCGGCGAGGAGGGGCGGATCGGCGAGCGCGTCCTGCTGGCGGCAGCCGGCGGCGCTTGGGCAGCGAAGGTGCATTCGGTGAACGCGCTGGTCGAGGCGCTGGCGCGGCCGATCAAGGAGATGGGCCGGGTGATCGGCGCGGTGGCCCATGGCGACCTCTCGCAGCGGGTGGCCCTGAAAGTGGGCCAGCGCGAGCTGCAGGGCGAGTTCCTCAAGACGGCCAGCCTGGTCAACGGGATGGTGGACCAGCTCAGCTCCTTCGCCTCCGAAGTGACGCGCGTCGCGCGCGAGGTGGGAACCGAAGGGAAGCTCGGCGGCCAAGCCGTGGTGCGCGGCGTGGGCGGCACCTGGAAGGACCTCACCGACAGCGTCAACTCGATGGCCTCCAACCTCACCTCCCAGGTGCGCAACATCGCCGACGTCACCACCGCGGTGGCGAGGGGCGACCTGTCGAAGAAGATCACCGTCGACGTCAAAGGAGAGATCCTCGAGCTGAAGAACACCATCAACACCATGGTGGACCAGCTCAGCTCCTTCGCCTCCGAGGTGACGCGCGTCGCGCGCGAGGTGGGAACCGACGGGAAGCTCGGCGGCCAGGCCGTGGTGCGCGGCGTGGGCGGCACCTGGAAGGACCTCACCGACAACGTCAACTCGATGGCCTCCAACCTCACCACCCAGGTGCGCAACATCGCGGAGGTGACGACGGCGGTGGCCGGGGGCGACCTGTCGAAGAAGATCACCGTCGACGTCAAGGGAGAGATCCTCGAGCTGAAGAACACCATCAACACCATGGTGGACCAGCTCAGCTCCTTCGCCTCCGAGGTGACGCGCGTCGCCCGCGAGGTGGGGACCGAGGGAAAGCTCGGCGGCCAGGCGCTGGTCAAAGGCGTGGGCGGCACCTGGAAGGACCTCACCGACAACGTCAACTCGATGGCCTCCAACCTCACCACCCAGGTGCGCAACATCGCGGAGGTGACGACGGCGGTGGCCCGGGGCGACCTGTCGAAGAAGATCACCGTCGACGTCAAGGGAGAGATCCTCGAGCTGAAGAACACCATCAACACCATGGTGGACCAGCTCAGCTCCTTCGCCTCCGAGGTGACGCGCGTCGCGCGCGAGGTGGGAACCGACGGGAAGCTCGGCGGCCAGGCCGTGGTGCGCGGCGTGGGCGGCACCTGGAAGGACCTCACCGACAACGTCAACTCGATGGCCTCCAACCTCACCACCCAGGTGCGCAACATCGCGGAGGTGACGACGGCGGTGGCCGGGGGCGACCTGTCGAAGAAGATCACCGTCGACGTCAAGGGAGAGATCCTCGAGCTGAAGAACACCATCAACACCATGGTGGACCAGCTCAGCTCCTTCGCCTCCGAGGTGACGCGCGTCGCCCGCGAGGTGGGGACCGAGGGAAAGCTCGGCGGCCAGGCGCTGGTCAAAGGCGTGGGCGGCACCTGGAAGGACCTCACCGACAACGTCAACTCGATGGCCTCCAACCTCACCACCCAGGTGCGCAACATCGCGGAGGTGACGACGGCGGTGGCCCGGGGCGACCTGTCGAAGAAGATCACCGTCGACGTCAAGGGAGAGATCCTCGAGCTGAAGAACACCATCAACACCATGGTGGACCAGCTCAGCTCCTTCGCCTCCGAGGTGACGCGCGTCGCGCGCGAGGTGGGAACCGAAGGAAAGCTGGGCGGCCAGGCGCTGGTGCGCGGGGTGGGCGGCACCTGGAAGGACCTCACCGACAACGTCAACTCCATGGCCACGAACCTCACCACCCAGGTGCGCGGCATCGCCAAGGTGGTGACCTACGTCGCCAACGGCGACCTCAAGCGCAAGCTGGTGCTGGAAGTGAAGGGTGAGATCGCCGAGCTGGCCGACACCATCAACGGAATGATCGACACGCTGGCGGTCTTCGCCGAGCAGGTGACCACAGTCGCGCGCGAGGTCGGCATCGAGGGGCAGCTGGGCGGTCAAGCGCGGGTGCCCGGCACCGCCGGCATCTGGCGCGACCTGACCGACAACGTCAACCAACTCGCCGCCAACCTCACCACCCAGGTGCGCGCCATCGCCGAGGTCGCCACCGCGGTGACCAAGGGCGACCTGACGCGCTTCATCACCGTCGGGGCGCAGGGCGAGGTGGCAGCCCTCAAGGACAACATCAACGAGATGATTCGCAACCTCAAGGACACGACGCGAAAGAACACCGAGCAAGGCTGGCTGAAGACCAACATCGCCAACTTCACCCGCATGCTCCAGGGCGTGCGCGACCTCCCGACCGTTTCCAAGGCCATCCTCTCCGAGCTGGCGCCGCTGGTTGGGGCCAAGCACGGCGCCTTCTACGTGAGCGAGCGGATCGGAGACCAGAGCCTGCTCAAGCTGCGCGCGGCGTATGCCAACCAGCGCGTCGGAGCCCAGAGCGTCGTCGAGTTCGGCCAGGGGCTGGTCGGCCAGTGTGCCGTGGACAAGAAGCCCATCGTCCTGACGGACGTCCCCTCCGACTACGTGCGCATCGGGTCGGCGCTGGGGGAGGCGGCGGCGACCCACCTCATCATCCTGCCGGTGCTCTTCGAGGGCGAGATCAAGGCGGTGATCGAGCTGGCCGCGCTGCAGAAGTTCAGTGACGTGCACCTCGACTTCCTCAAGCAGCTCACCGAGAGCTTCGGCGTGATGCTCAACACCATCGCCGCGAACATGCGGACCGAGTCGCTCCTGCAGCAGTCGCAGGCCCTCACCGAGGAGCTGACCGAGATCAACAAGCGGCTCGAGCAGCAGAAGACCGAGGTGGAGCACAAGAACCGCGAGGTCGAGAACAAGAACCGCGAGGTCGAGAACAAGAACCGCGAAGTGGAGCAGGCCAAGAGCGCGCTGGAGGAGAAAGCCGAGCAGCTGGCCCTCACCTCCAAGTACAAGTCGGAGTTCCTCGCCAACATGTCCCACGAGCTCCGGACGCCGCTCAACAGTCTGCTGCTCCTCTCCCAGGGCCTGTCGGACAACGCCAAAGGCAACCTCACCGCGCGGCAAGTGGAGATCGCCCGGACCATCCATGCTTCCGGCTCCGACCTGCTCGAGCTGATCAACGACATCCTCGACCTGGCCAAGATCGAGTCGGGGACGGTGGCGGTGGACGCCGGCGAGATCCTCTTCGCCAAGCTGCACGACTTCGTCGAGCGCACCTTCCGCCAGGTGGCCGAGAAGAAGGGCCTCGAGTTCCGCATCGAGCTCTCGCCCGCCCTGCCCGAGAGCCTGGAGACGGGCGGCAAGCGCCTGCAGCAGATCCTGCGCAACCTGCTCTCCAACGCCTTCAAGTTCACCGAGCGCGGGGAGGTGGTGCTGCGGATGGCGGCGGCGACCAGCGGCTGGAGCCGCGAGCACGCGGCGCTGAACTCGGCCCGGTCGGTCATCGAATTTTCCGTCCGCGACAGCGGGATCGGCATCCCCAAGGACAAGCACGCGCTCATCTTCGAGGCGTTCCAGCAGGCCGACGGGACCACCAGCCGCAAATACGGCGGCACCGGCCTGGGCCTTTCCATCTGCCGCGAGCTGTCGTTCCTGCTGGGCGGCGAGATCCGCGTCGATAGCGAACCGGGCAAGGGCAGCACCTTCACGCTCTACCTGCCGATCGATTACCCGGGTGCCAAGACCAGCAATGCGCCCTTCCCGCGAGCGCCTTACGCGGAGAGGGTCGAGCTTCGCCCGCGCGAGGCCGACTCGGGCGGAGCGCCGGTGTCACCGGTCGGTAACGGCCAGACCCCTGCCACGCTCCCGCGCAAGAGCCTGCTTCTGGCGGTGACGCAACGGCCGGCTTGCGCCTCGATGGTCCGCCGCTCGGTCGAGGGGAGCGGCGTCGAGGTGCTGGCGCTGCAGAGCTCGGACGAGGTGCTGGAGGCGCTCGAGCGCGTTTCGCCGTTCGGGGTGATGGTAGACCTCACCCTTCCGGGGAGGGAGGGCTGGGTGCTGCTCGATCGCATCAAGCACCACCCCCAAGTCAGGCACATTCCCGCAGGCGCGATCGCCCCGGCCGAGCAGCGCGTGCGCGCGCGCGCGATGGGGGCCATGGTCCACCTCTTGCCCGACGCTTCCGAGGGGGAAGTGGGCGCGGCAATCAAGGAGATGCGCCTCTTCATCGAGCGCGGGAGCCGGAGCGTGCTCTTGCTCGATCCGGACAAGGAGCACCGGTCCCAGCTCGGGGCGCTCCTTGCCAGCGACGAGGTGTCGGTGGCGTCGGTGGGCACGGTCGACGCGGCGGTGGATATGCTCGCCGGCCAGCGATTCGACTGCGTGGTCCTGCACGCCGGCGAATCCGATTCGACGGGGCTGGAGCTCCTCTCAAGGCCCCAGTTCGAGTCCAGGCTCGCCGGAGCGCCGGTGCTCGTTTCCTCGGAGGGCGCTTTCGACCCCATCGGGCAGGCCGGGCTGCAGGAGCTCCGGGAGAGGTGGGTGATCCTGCATTCCAACGCGCTTGGGCATCTTCTCGTGCAGGCATCGCTCTTCCTCCACCGCCCCATCGCAAGCTTCGCCGAGCGGGAGCGCCAGATGATGCTGCGGGCCCAGGAGTCGGATCCGCAGCTCACAGGCCGCAAGGTGCTGGTGGTCGACGACGACGTGCGGAATATCTTCGCGCTCACCACCCAGCTCGAGCAGCACGGCATGGAGGTTGCTTACGCTGAGAGTGCAAGGGAGGGCATTTCTATCCTCGGACGGAAGCCCGACGTGGACGTAGTGTTGATGGACGTGATGATGCCCGAAATGGACGGGTACGAGGCCATGCGAACCATCCGGTCGACGGCGCGCTTCAAGGACCTTCCCATCGTTGCGCTCACCGCCAAGGCGATGAAGGGCGACCGCGAGAAGTGTCTGCTGGCCGGCGCCTCGGACTACATCGCCAAGCCGGTCGATCTGGAAACGCTGTTGTCGCTGCTGAGGGCGTGGCTCTGGACGCCATCCAGCCAACGGACCGAGGTGCAGGGCAGGCCGGTCTCGGCGAGCCTGGGCGGCTGAGGACCTCCGATGATGCCAGACTCAATCGATCGCGTCGACATCTTGCTGGTGGACGATCAGGAGTCCAACCTCGCCGCGCTGGAGTTGATCCTGGAGCCCCTCGAGCAGAACCTCCACCGGGCCCAGTCGGGCCGCGAGGCGCTCCGCATGCTGCTGGAGCGCGACTTCGCCGTCATCCTCCTCGACGTGAAGATGCCGGTGCTGGACGGATTCGAGACCGCCAAGCTGATCCGCGAGCGCAAGCGCTCGGCGCAGACGCCGATCATCTTCCTCACCGCCGTGGCCGAGGAGCGGGTCCAGCTCTTCCAAGCCTACTCCCTGGGGGCCGTCGACTACCTGGTCAAGCCGTTCGAGGCGGCCATCCTGCAAGCGAAGGTGTCGGCGTTCGTGGAGCTCGAACGCAAGGCCCGGCAGGTGATGCGCGCCGTCGAGACGCTGCGGGAAGCCGAAGCCAAGGAGCACGAGCGAGAGCTCCTGAAGAAGCAGATGGAGGCCGGGCTCAACCAGCAGCGCTGGCTGGAAACGATCCTCGACGTGATGCCCACGCCGCTGGTGCTGCTCGATCCCGCTCTGCCCAGGGTGGTCTTCGCCAACCGCGCCGCGCGCGGGCTGGCCGGGGGAGCGCTCGCGAGCCTGGGGCCGCCGCCGGAGGGAGTGCGCTTCACCGACGCCGCGGGCGGCGCGCTGCGCGAGGAAGAGATGCCCGCGCAGAGAGCGGTGCGCGGCGAGAAGCTGTCGGGCGACGTGCTGGACTTCGAGGGGCCCGGCTTCAGCGGCTCGGTGCTGACGTACTCGGAGCGCCTGGGCGCCTCGTTCGGCCACGCCGAGACGGTGCTCCTGACGCTGCTCGACATCAGCGTGCTCAAGATCGCCGAGGAGGAGCTCCGCGCCGCTTTGCGCGCCCGGGAGGACTTTCTCGCCGTCGGCTCCCACGAGCTGCGGACCCCGCTCACCGCCCTGAGGATCCAGCTGAGCAACGCCGTGCGCGACTACCTGCGCCAGGTGGAGGTCCTGCGCCAGATGCAGGCGAGCCTCGACCGGCTGACGCGGCTGAGCGACTACCTGCTCGACGTGACCCGGCTCACCACCGGCAGTCTCGAGCTCAGCCGCGCGGAGATGGATCTGGGCGACCTGGCGAAGGAAGTCGTCGAGCGCTTCCAGCCCGAGCTGGCGCAAGCGGGCTGCGAGATGCACATCGTGGAGACAGGCCGGGTCACCGGACAATGGGACCGGTCGCGGCTCGATCAGGTGATCACCAATCTGCTCGCCAACGCCATCAAGTACGCTCCGGGCAAGACGGTGGAGCTCGAGTTGCGCTCGGGCGACGGGACCGCGGTGCTGGTGGTGCGCGATCAGGGCCCGGGCATTCCCCCCGAGCGGCTGCCGAGGCTCTTCCAGAAGTTCGAGCGCGCCGTCGAGCGCGAGGACGGCCGGGGATTCGGGCTGGGTCTCTGGATCGTGCACCAGATCGTGTCGATGCACGGGGGCACCATCGACATCGACAGCCGGCTGGGCGCAGGAACGACGTTCACCCTCTCGCTCCCACGAGAGCCGCTCCCGCATGGGAAGAACCCGCAACAGCCGGGAGCTCCCATGTCGCCCGACGGTAACGCCATGCGCATGTAGGCGCCCGCCAACGTACCGAAACCAGCCGACCACATCTGTTGGCACGCCGCTTGGAATTGTGAACGAGCGACGCTCAGCACGGGTTGGTTCGGACGCGAACCAAAGGGAGCAGCGCTTGTCTACCGACGCCTCAGATCTTCTGCAGCCTTCAGCGCAACCGGCAAACGACGCGCCCCCCGGCGCCAGGTGGCACGCGCTCTGGACCCACAGCCACTGCGAGCGGCTGGTCCACGACCAGCTGGCGGCGAAAGGGTTTCACCCCTTCCTGCCGACCATCACCAGCTGGTCCACGCGCGCAGGCCGCCAGCACCAGATCGGCATCCCGATGTTCGCCAGCTATCTCTTCCTGCACGGCGCGGTCGACAAGAACGCGTACATCGAAGTGCGCAGGTCGCGGGGGCTGGTGGCCATCCTGGGGGAGCGCTGGGATCGGCTGGCGGCGATCCCCGATCACCAGATCGTCGCCATCCAGCGGCTGCAGGGCGCGGGCCTGCCTGTTGTTTCGCATCCCTACCTGCGCGAGGGGCGCAGGGTGAGGGTCGTCCGCGGGCCGCTCGCAGGCCTGGAGGGGATCCTCCTGCAGCTCAAGCCGCGCAAGGGCAGGCTGGTGCTCTCCGTCGACCTGCTCCAGCGCAGCGTGGCTACGGAAGTCGACTGCTCTGCGGTGGCTGCTGCATAGCTGGAACGGCGTGTTCCCATGCGCGGCTTTCTTCCCGTGCCACTGACCGTCTGCGTGCTCGCCGGAGCGCCCGCCTTGGCCCAGGAGTTCCGATTCGCGCCCGCCCTGACCCTGGCTGAGGTTTACGACGACGGACTTTCACCTCGATCGGCTGGACCCGCGGAGGCCCTCGCGTTGCGGCTGAGCCCGCAGCTGAGCTCGGACTACGCCTCGGCCAGGCTTTTTCTCCTCGCTCGCGCCGGCTTCGCCGCCGACATCTTCGAAGCGCGCTCCGAGCGAATCGCTCCGTCGGCGCGGATGGGCGAGCTCCAGGTTCGCGCTCTTGCCACGCAGCGGCTGACTCTGTCGGCGGGGGCGACCTACCGCGAGACCAACATTCCCAGGGATCTCTACGCTCAGACCGGGTTCGACCCCGGGCTGTTCGAGGTGAAGAGTTTCGATGTCAGCACCTCGGCGGCGTACCGGCTCACCCCGCTTGCGAATGCATCTGTCGCCTATGCCTTCACCAGGACCGCGCAAGGCGGCCTCTTGACGGACAACCAGTCGCTCGATCCGGCCCTCGAGGAAGAGATCGGACCGCGCGACAAGGCGCGCCTCGAGGTCCTCGCCCGCCGGCTCAGCTTTCATGGCCAGTTCGCGCAAGAGGCGGTGGTCCCCATGCTCGGCTGGGCGCACGAGCTGACGCGCTCCCTCAGCGTCGCGCTGCGGGGCGGGCTGCGGTTCGCCGGCTGGACGCCGGATGGAGTGGAGGCGTCCGCGTCCTTGCGCGCCGAGGGAAGCGCGGTCCGTGCCTCGCTCACCTACTCCGCCACCCAGATGGCCGTGCCCGGGCTCGTCGGAGCGGTGAACACCCAGAGCGTGTCCGTGGCCGTCACCTGCAAACTCTCCGACCGCCTCGCCCTGACCGCCGCCCCCTCCGCTTTCGCCAGCACAGGCGCTCCGCTGGAGGCGAAGAGTTTTCAGCTCGAGGCGGGCGCTGCCTATCGGGTCAGCGGCTGGCTTGCGCTGGTGACGACCTATCGATACAGCGCCCAGCAAGTCAGCCGCCTGAGCGCCGACTCGCTCCCCGGCGCGACGGGCCATCGTCAAGTCTTGTTCATCAGCGCTTCTCTCAGCGCTCCCGAGCGCGGGCGCTCTCAGGCAATCGAGTGACCCTGCAATCCTTGGTTTCGATGGCGACCGCGTTGCTCCTGGCCGCCGGTTGCGCCTCGCAGCGGGAAACCGTGCAGAAGGCCGAGCGCGATGCGGCGGCGCAGATCCCCGAGTACCGGATCGGTCCCGAGGACGTGATCGAGATCGCCGTCTGGAAGAACGAGGCCGTGAGCCGCACGATACCGGTGCGGCCCGATGGTCTCATCTCCTTGCCCCTGCTCAACGACGTCCAGGCGGCTGGGCTCATCCCGATGGAGCTGCGCCGGGTGCTGGCGGAGAAGCTGGCCGCCTTCGTGCCCAACCCCGAGATCTCGGTCATCGTGCAGCAGGTGCACAGCGCCAAGGTGTCCGTCTTCGGCGAGGTGGCGCACCCGGGTCGGTACGAGTTAAAGGGGCCCACCACGGTGCTCGAGATTCTCGCCAACGCCGGCGGGCTGACGCCCTTCGCATCGAGGTCGGAGATCTTCCTCCTCCGGCCCCAGGGGAACGGGACCGAGCGGATCGGGATTGATCGGGGCCGGCTGCTGAGAGACGGCGGCAGGGAGAATCTGACAGTCCGCGGCGGCGACCTGATCTTCGTACCGTGAGGATCGAGATGCGCACCGAGCAGGCCAAGGAACCCGGGCTGGATCTTCGCGCGATCTGGAGCCGGCGAAAGTGGCTGGCCCTCGCGACCCTGGCCCTGCCCCTGTCGGTGGCGGTCACCGCGGCAAAGACGTTGCCCGATCAGTTCCGCTCGACGGCGCTGGTGATCGTCGAGCACGAAGAGCCTCCCAGCGGCGTAGCCAAGCGAGCCGTGGCCAACGAGATCGAGACCCGGCTCCAGACCCTGAACCAGGAAAACCTCAGCCGCTCGAGGCTGCAGTCGCTCATCACCCGCTACGATCTCTATCGAGACTTCCGCCGCCGCGCGTCCCTGGAGGAGGCCATCGATCGGCTGCGCCGCGACATCCAGGTGGAGGTCAAGGACGTCGAGCGTACCTGGGGGCGCGCCACGGTCGCGTTCGCGCTCAGCTACCGCGGCCGCGATCCCCAGACGGTGGCCCAGGTCACCAACGCCCTGGCCTCGTACTACGTGGAGCAGAGCCAGAGGCGGCGAGAGCGGCGGGCCACCGGGACGGTGCAGCTGCTCAAAGCCGAGATCGAGGACGTGAAGAAGCGGCTCGACGAAAAGGAACATTTGGTCTCGGACTTCAAGACCAGGCACCTTCGCGAGCTGCCCGAGCAGGTGAAGGTGAACCTGGCCACCATGGAGCGGCTGAGCAACGCGCTCGTCTTGAACCGCGAGAACCAGAAGCGCGCCGGGGAGAGGCAGCAGGCGCTCGCCCAGAAGCTCGCCGGCGCGGAGGGGTCCGCATCCGCTCTCCCGGACACCCGGAGCATCCGGCTCGCCCGGCTCCGCGAGGAACTGCGCGAGCTCCGCACCCGGGTCACCGATCAGCATCCGGACGCTGTTCGCTTGAAGGCGGAGATCGCCGCGCTCGAGGCGCGCCATCCGGAAAGGGCGGTCGGGAGTCCGAGCGCTCAGGCGGAGGAGCAGTCGCAGCCGGATCTGCGCGCCCTCGAGCGCGAAGAGAGGCTGCTGCAGCAGGCCATGGCCGGGTACGAGCAGATGGTCTACAGCGCGCCCCAGCGGGAGCAGGAGCTGCAGAAGCTGCTCCTTCCCTACGAGACGACGAAAGCCCTCTACCACTCGCTCCTCGCCCGCCTCGAGGACGCCCAACTCGCCGAGAGCCTGGAGGACCAGCAGGGGAGCGGTCCGTTCCGGCTCGTCGACTCCGCCGTGGCCGCCACGCGACCGGCCGCGCCGGATCGCTTGCGGCTCATCCTCGCGGGATTGATGCTCTCCTTGGGGCTGGCGGTGGCGGCGGTGCTGCTCGCCGAAAAGCTGGACACCTCCTTCCACACGCTGGACGAACTCCGCTCGCTCGGCCGCGTCCCGGTGCTGGCGAGCATCCCCCGCATCCTCACTCCGGGCGACGTGGTCCGCCGCCGGCTGCGCGCCTGCCTCGCCGTCGCCCTGAGTGCCGTCGCCTTGACGGCGAGCATGGGCTGCACCTACGCCGTCGCCCGCGAGAACGAGCCGCTGGTGTGGATGCTCGCCGCCCGCGACCGCTGAGCCTCTTCATGATCAACTCTCCGCCCGTTCCCGACGAGCACCTGGTGAGCCTGCTCCGCCCCGCGTCGTGGGAGGCAGAGCCGTACCGGACGCTGCGCTATGTCATGCAGCGGATCCGCGGCTCGGCCGAGAGCAGCGTCATCGCCGTCTCCAGCGCCGCGCCCGGAGACGGCAAGACGACGACGACGCTCAACCTTGCGGCGGCGCTGGCCGAGCCCCCGGCAGCTCCGGTGCTGGTGATCGACACCGACCTCCGGCGCGGCGCCGTCGCCCAGCACCTCGGGCTGGGAAGGGGAAGCACCGAGCTGGGGCTGACCAGCGCCATCCGCGACCATTCCCTCGCGGTCAGGGACGTGGCCCGGTCGTCTGCGCAGTGGCGCTTCTCCGTCCTGCCCGCGGGGCCGCTTCCGGCGACGCCTTCCGAAGTGCTCGAGTCGCCGCGCTTCGGAGAGCTGATCGCGGAGGCGCGCCGCGAGTACGGTTTCGTGCTCGTCGATACGCCGCCCTTCGTCCCTTTCGGCGACTGCCGCGTCCTCTCCCGCTGGGTCGACGGCTTCCTGCTGGTGGTCGCCGCGCATCGCACGCCGCGCAAGCTGGTCGAGGAGACCCTGGGCGTGATCGATCCGGACAAGCTTCTCGGCTTGCTGTTCAACGGCGATGACGGCTCGTTCTGGGGCTCCAACCGCTACTACCGGTACTACCAGGATCTGAGCTCCATCCTTCGAGCAGAGCCCCCGGCTTCCGATCGGCAGAAATCTTCTCGCACCGGCTCCTGACCCTTGGACCCGCATCCCCTCATCGCGCCCGGATTGTTCGCCTTGCTCGTGGCGATCCGCCTGGAACGCTCCCGGCGCAAGCCGCGGGTCGAGCGCGTTCTGCTCTTCGGAACGGGCCCCATCGGCCGCGAAGTCCTGCGCGAGCTCGAGGATCGCCCGGAGCTCCGCTGCGCCGTCGTCGGCGTGGTCGACGATGCCGAGCCGCCGGCAGCCGGTGGCCGCGCGCCCTTCCTCGGCCCGCCCGAGCGGCTGGCCCAGATCGCGCAGGAGCTGCGACCGCACCGGATCATCGTGGGCAAGCGGCCGGGCGGTCGTTCGGCCCGCGAGCTTCTGCACCTCCGGGTCAGCGGGCTCATCGTCGAGGACGCGGCGCACGCCTACGAGCGCCTCACCGGCAAGATGGCCATCGACTCCCTGCGGCCGGCGAGCCTCCTCGCCTGCGAGGGCTTCCGCAGCTCTCGCTTGCAGCAAGTGATGGCGCGCGCAATCAGCGTCCTCTTTGCCGTGGTGGGGCTCATCTCGCTCTCGCCGCTGCTCGCCCTCATCGCGGCGGCCATCAGGCTGGAGTCCGAGGGGCCGGTGCTCTTTCGCCAGCGGCGGCTCGGGCTCTGCGGCAAGCCGTTCGAGCTGCTCAAGTTCCGCACCATGCGCGCGGCGAGCCGGCCGACCTCGGAGTGGGTGGGAGACAACCGCGAGCGCATCACCCGCGTCGGCGCGTGGCTGCGCCGGTTCAGGTGCGACGAGCTTCCGCAGCTGGTGAACATCCTGGTGGGCGAGATGAACCTGGTCGGCCCGAGGCCGCACCCGCTGTCGAACTTCAAGCTCTTCGCCAGGCGCATCCCGTTCTATGCGCTGCGCTGCCTGGTCC
>Ga0209283_10001188_pt1 | contig 13972 bp, 11 predicted proteins | sample CZO8metaG_2_FD_188354 | JGI IMG/M metagenome (GOLD analysis project Ga0209283, IMG submission 188354) | Vadose zone soil microbial communities from the Eel River Critical Zone Observatory, Northern California, USA - CZOApr15con2H1.8 metaG... | ecosystem: Environmental > Terrestrial > Soil >...
GGCCGTCGAGCCGCAGGACGAAGAGTCGCAGCCAGCCGCGCCGAAGGGCCAGCGCGCTGACCTCGTCGTGGAAGGCGATCAGCGCGTCGCTGCTGAACGCCTCCGACTTGCCGCGCTCGCGCCAACGGGCCTGGTGCAGCGTGATCAAGAGCCGCATCGCCTCGCGCCGCTCCTCCTCGCTGCGAGCGGCGTCCAGGCCAACCTGATATCGCTGGGTCAGCCGCTTGACCTTCCTGCGGAACGCGTAGCGATGTTCGGCGCCGAGGCTTTGCAGATAGGTCGACCAGTTCGGCCCCTCCCGGCGCACGACCGGGCAGGTCTCGGTCCTCGTCTCCGAGACGCTCCAGCCCAGCGAGCCGAGATGCGCGGCCAGCGCCTGGGCCGAAGAGCGGCCGCTCCGGACCCGCGCCAGCGCCAGCATGCGAGTGTCGCGGGCAAGGTGCTCGGCGAGAGCGCGCGCGACTTCGCGCTCGCGCCCTCGCCGGACGATCACATCCAGGTAATCCGAGCCGGCCGTCCCGCTCCCGAGCAGCTCGATGCAGCTCAGGGGCGGAACGCGGTCGAGCGTCGCCGGCCGGAGCGCGAACGGAGCGATGGCCACCAGCTCCTCGCCCGACCGCACCGTCAGGAGGAAGAGCTGGCGGCTTCCCGCCAGGTGCTTCCACCAGGTGAAGAGCCACTCCCAGGTGAGGAAGAACCCGTCGGAGTCGCTGGCCTCGAGCAGCTCGGTCCACTCGGGACCCAGGGCCGCAAAGGCCGACGGCTCCGAGAGGGTCTGGACGGTGAGGGCGGCCGGCATCGCCTACTGGTGGGCCTGGTGGTTGCCGAAGGTCAGCGTGTGACCGGGCTCGGGGACGAAGACGATGACGTTCCCGCCGGCATCGGTGATCTTCAGCCGCTTGATCCGATCGTTGACGCCCGGCTCTCCGGCATCGGTGAAGGTCCACTCCGCCGACGCCCCGGACACGCCGTTGTAGCGGCCGGCGCCACTCCCCACATAGGTGTTGAAGGAGGCCGGAGGCGGCGCGGGGTTGATGCTCGGGTCGAAGAAGCAGGTCGCGCTGGTCAGCTTCTCGAGGTGGAACTGGCCGTTGATCGGATCGTGGATGTTGATCTCGAGGCTGTTCGGCTGCCGGTTCGCGTCGCAGTGCAGCTCGAAGCCGTGCGTGATCCGGGTCCCCGGCGGAACGCCGCTGTCGTTGCTGTCGGTGATGATGCTCCCGCCTCCGGTCATGCGGCCTCGCCGCGTCACGGCGCCCGGCGCGTGGAACACCGCCACCGCCTTCACCTGGAACTGGGGCGCTCCGGTGTTGATGCTCGCCAGCACGGCTCCCGTCGCCAGGTCGAACTTGGTGACCACGGAGGTGTAGTTGTTGGCCGCCCAGAACGCGGTGCTGACCAAGTCGACATCCACGCTGAACCAGATGTGGCCCGGCTCCACGGTGTTGTAGGTCTGGATGACGTTGGCCCCGGCGTCCAGGCGCACGATGGCGCTCGAGTCCGCGACGAGGACGGTGTTGTCGGTGAGGATGACCATCCCGTAGGCCCGGTCGGGAAGCGGCACGGCGTTGAAGTCGGTGAGCTGGACGTTGGCGCAGACGTTGTAGCGCTTCACCTTTACGCCCTCGGAGGCGTAGAGGACGGTGCACGAGTCGGGCGCCAGCTCGATCCACATCGAACCTCGGTTCTCCGGGGCCGCAGCGAAGCTGGTGACGGGCGCTCCGGCCGCATTGAACTTGAGGATCGCGCCGCTGCAATCCGCCTGGCCCACGAAGACGTTCCCGGCGGCATCGAAATCGATCGAGGTGGGGTTGCAGCTGTACCCGCTGCCGAACACTCCGAGGCTGGCGCCGGCGGGAGAGAACCTCTCCACGGTGTTGCCGGTGAGGCAGAACGAGTCCGCGCACCAGTGGTTCACGTAGAGGTTGCTGGAGGCGTCGAACCCCATGCCCTCGGCGTGTCCGGGGACCGTACCGACGAGCGTCCCCACGAAGGTGCCGTCGGCGTGGTACCACTGCACCTGACCTGTCTTCAGCGAAACGAACACGTCGCCTGGCGTGAACGTCGTCGCCGCGTGGGCTCTCCCCGCCGCGAGAAGCGAGCAGAGAGGGAGTAGCAGAGCGACGAGCCTTCTGGCTTGCAGTTTCATCCTATGGATACTTTCCATTGTTTCTCCTTCCGGGGGAGAGCGCAGAGGTTGGGCTGAGCTACGTCGGCTCCATTGCCGGCCGCGGCCGCAAAGTGCAGCGGACAATGGAGGTGAGGAACTCCCGCGTCAGCGGGGTGAAGAATCGCCTGAGCCGCTTGATCGGCACCGCCTCGAAATTCTCGACTTCGAAATCGCTCGCCCCGACCAGTCTCTCGAAGCGGCGCACCGTCATCCGGTTCAGGCCGCCCTCCACCTCTCCGAACCGGGTCGCACCGTCGGATTTGAAGTCCGACCGCCAGCGCATCAGCGCCCTTTCCGTGAAAATGAGGTGCGCCCAGGGAAACACGGAGAAGAGATGGCCTCCCCGCGGATGCAGCCAAGGTGGTCCGAAGGAGATGAACACGCGGCCGCCGGGCCGTATCGCCTCGCGCATGATCCGGAAGATGCGTTCCGGCTCGCCGTAGTGTTCGAATCCATCGACTGAGAAGATCGCGTCGACCTTCTCGCCGGTGCGGGTAGTAAAGACGCAGCGCTCGGAGACTCCCGACTGCTGTGCATCGCGCGCGGCCCTGTCGAGAAGCTTCTGCTGGGAATCGACGCCGATTGCCCGGCGGGCGCCGTGCTCCGCCATCTCGATCACTTCGCGGCCGAGACCACAGCCGAAATCGAGTACGAGCTTATCGGTCACCGCCGCCCAGATGCCGGGACCGAACAAGGATTCGAGCTTGCTCTGCCTCGCGTAGACCCCGCCGGTGCATCGGCTCTCCGCAGCTGCCCGGCCGCCGAGCCAGCGCAGCAGGCGATAGCCGAGCTCGCCTCCCATGAGGCCGGTGTGCACCATTCCGGTCGCGAGTACAGCCGATGGGTTGCACCGGGGCGCGGCCGTTCAAGGCACGACATCGAAGGCATCCACCCAGACCCACTTCTCCGTTGCCGAGGCGAGATGGGAGTGCGTCGCCTCGATCGCCAGCGTGTGCGGCCCGCTGCCGAGCGCGCCGGTCCGGAACATCACCGCCTGCGCTTGCGCGGGTGAGGCGTAGGTGTCGAACACCCCGACCAGCGCGCCGTCGAGATAGACGCGCCCGATGCCGCTCCACTCGTCGCGGAAGCCGATCCAGCGGACGCGCGTGCCGGTGAACGAGAAGGTCGCGCGCGCGCCCAACTCCTCCGACATGACTGCGCTTCCGCCGCTGAAGACCGGACCCGTCTGCGTGTACCAGGTGCCGGTCACCGCCGTGGACGGGGCATTCTGTTCGTAGCGGACCGAGGTGGCCCACGGATCGCCCGGGGGCGGCCCCGACGTTCCGTTGACGATGTCGAAGGCGTCCACCCAGACCCAGGACTGGGCCGAGGATGCGTCGTGCACGCCGAGCGCCATGATGGTGAGATGGTGCTGGCCGAGCGGCAAACCCTCGATCGAGTAGACCAACGCCTGGAACTGGGCCGATGGCGCGTAGGTGTCGACCGTCTGCAGGAAGTCGCCGTCCAGGTAGATCGACGCGATCCCCGACCACTGATCCTGGTAGCCGATCCAGTGGATGCCGGTACCCGTGAAGGCCACGGTTGCGGTGGCGCCGGGGTCGGTGGAGAGCTTCGCGGTGCCGCCGCTGTGGTTGAGGTTCACATTGGTGCTCCAGGTCCCCGAGTAGGTGACCGAGGGGTCGGTGTCTTCGATCCGCGAGCCGCCGAGCATTTGCGTCCGGGCGGCGGGCGCCATCGTCAGGACCAGCGCGGCTGCAAGAGCGGCGCGGTGGAAACCGGGGCAACGTCCGTGCGTCGACATGAATGCCTCCTCTAGAGCTTCAGCTCGAGTTCCGAGACGGCCTCGGCCATCTGTTCGAGTTGTCCGGCGCTCAGGTCCTGGTGGATGGGCAGCTCGAGAACGTGCTCGCGCAGGAACTGCGCATCCGACGAGCCACGCAGGCTCGCTTCCGGGTCGCCCTGGTTCCAGAACTCCACCGCTCCGATCCCCCGCCGCCAGAGCGCCAGCGCCGCCGCGTGCTTGTCCTTCACCAGCAGGGGGAAGAAGAGCGGGCAGACGCCCTCTGGCAGATCGGTTCGCAACGGGGTCGCTCTTCCTTCCAGGCGCTCGCTCAGCCGGAGGAAGTTCCCGCGCCGCAGCCGCCGGATCTCCTGGTAGTCGAATCGCTTGAACAGGCGATGGCAGAGCGCGGACATGGCCAGGCCTTGCTGCCGAGGGTCGAACGCCATGGTCCCGATTGGCCAGCGCCGCAGGCCGAGCGCCGTCAGCGCGCTGCCCGCGCTCCGCTTGAGCGACGCGAGCCCGTTCCCCACCACGCCGGAGCGGCCCCGCAGCCAGTCGGTGGTCAGCTCCAGGTAGCGCGCGGAGAGGGAGAGCCATCCGGGCCCCCCGAGCTCGGGCGCGGCGATGGGCGGCGCCCCATCGTTTTCGACCAGCAGCCCGCCGTTGGGGAGCGGCAGCGTCTTGTACAGGCAGAAGACCGCGTAGTCTCCCAGAGAGCCGAGCGGCTTGCCCGCATGCGTGCTGAGCAGGGAAAGAGCGCAGTCCTCGATGAGCAGGATCCCGCGCTCCTTGCACAGCGCAGCGATCTCCTGCATCGGCTGTGGCCATCCGAGGAAGTGGATGACGTAGAGGATCCGGGGACGCGACTTGCACAGCTTCGCCAGCACATCCAGGTTCGGCTGGAGCCGGCGGTCGATCGGATAGAAGACGACGGAAGCGCCCGCAGCCCGGATGGCGGCGACTTCCACGCCGTGGTGGTAGTCGGGGACCAGCACCGTCTCGCGCTCGTCCAGGCGCAGGGCGCGAAAGAGATGGTAGATGGCGTTGCGCGCGAGATAGAAAAAGCTCCGGCCTTGGGCCGCGTCGAGGGGAAACGGCAACTCACCGGGGCGCTCGGGCTGCACCAGCGAGCGCGGCGAGAGACCGGGCCAGGTAGGGATGACCATCATCTCGAGCGCTGCGCCAACCGCAGCGGAGCCGAGAGAGCTTCCGAGGCGGCCCGCAAAGCCAGGTGAAACCCGGTGCCCCTGACGGCCGGCAGCACGCGGAACTTGGTGAAATGGACCGGCCGCGTGCGCCACCGGTCCTGGAACAGGTAGAGCCAGGAGTGGCCGTGGCTCTCCTCCGTCCAGCTGCGCTTCCACGGCTCCTCGCAACCGAGGAAGTCGACGGCCGACACTCCGCTCCGGAAGGCGTCTTGCAGGAGGTAGAAGCAAAGCAGGTTGAAGGGGGAGTAGGGGGCGTACTCCGGGTCGTATCCTTGCTTGAGGATGTAAAGCGTATTGCGGAAACGGAGGCAGTAGTTGAAGGCGATGCGCTTTCCGCTCACCTTGAGGAACTGCAGGCGCAGCCAGCCGCGCTGGGCCGCGCGCTCCGCGAATCTCTCGTAGAAGAGGCGGGACTCGGGCCGCGAGGCGATCGCTGTCCCGTTCTTTCCTTTCCACGCAGCGGCCTCGATGCGCAGTCCCTCGTCGAGGGCGCGGGCGAGCTGGTCTCCGCCGGTGATCTCTTCCGTCTCGACGGGACCGAGCCGCTGCAGCCGGCCGAGCCGGTTTCGCAGATTGGAGCGGTGCTTGGCGGCGCGAGACTGGAAGTAGCTCTCCCACGAACCGCGCAGCCGCAGGCGCGGCGAGGCCGACGAGGTCCACACGCCGGTCAGAAGGGATCTCTCTTTGGCGAGCTGGTTCATTTCCTCCAGGGTCTGCGAGGCGGCCACCAGCTCGGGAAGCACGACCACGTCCCAGTCCGCTCCCTGCCGCTCGAGCTCCCCCCAGATCGCGCGGTACGCCTCCTCGTGCCGGGAGGCGATGATGAAGTCGGAGCGCGGAGTGTGCTTGTTGCCGATCAGCTCCAGCTGGCGCAGCGGCATCGCGTACTTCCAGGCGCGGCGCATCATCAGCGGCGCAAGCCCGATGCAGGTCTGCCCGGAGAACGCGGCGAGGATGCGGAGCTCTTTTCCTTTGCCGAAGGCTTCCCAGAAGGAGCGGACCCAGGCGTGGGTGAGGAAGGGATGTGGGATCCGGGCGCGCTCGACGAGGTCGTCCCAGACCGGCTCGAGGGCGAGGAATGCTTCCGTGTCGGTGATCGTGTCGACGCGGAGATCGGAAGCCGGCCGCTTCCGGCTCGCCGGCAAGGCGCCGCCCCCGCCGGCGTGCGCCGTCAGGCTGACCGCGCATCCTCCCCAGACGACCGTCTTCACCCCGAAGAGCCGCGCGTACCGCAGACGTCCTGTCGTGTCCTGCCAGTGCGCCGCTCCCACCAGGCCCTTCGCGTTGTCACCGGCGACGTAGGTTCGCAACCTCTTGCGACCCTGATCGAGCAGCCCGTCGCAGACGAGCTGGCGGACGGCGGCGAACACGCTGCGGCCGCGAACATCGGAGCGGGTGTAGCTGTCGTAAGCGTAGGCCTCGCCAGGTCCGAGGGTGAGGTCCATGTCGAGCTCGGGGATGTACGCGCGCTCGAGCGCCACCCAGGTCGATTGTGCCACGCGGCCCGACGGATCGATGGCGAGGAAACACAGGTCTCCGTCGCGGAAGCGGGCTCGCATCACTTCTGCCGGCCTGGCCGGCCTGCGCCCTTCGCAGAGCAGCTCCAGATCGAGGGGCGTGGCGCGGCGCACCTCGAAGCCCGCCGGCGCTTCTGCGCGCGGCACCGGGACGGTCAGGTCGCGCTCGAAGAAGGTGACGCTGCCCACCCGAATCACGGGCGCGGCGAGCCTACGGAGCAATCGACGGAGAAGATGATGCTTGTCCATCCGGGACCCTGCTGCTGACGACGCGCTCGCCGCGCACCGAGCGCTCGAGGAGACTGCGGTAGAGGCGCTCGGTCTGCCGCACCATGCGATCGATGGAAAAGTGCTCTTCCACTCTCCGCCGGGCGGCCTGACCGAGACGCGCCGCCTGTTCCGGCTTCTCCAGCAGCCGGCAGATGGCTTGTGCCAGCAGGGGGGGATTGCGCGGAGGGACCAGCAGCCCGCTGATTCCGTCCTCGACCGCCTCGGGATTGCCGCCGACGGAGGTGGCCACCACCGGGGCGCCCGCCGCCATCGACTCCAGGAGCGCATTGGAGAGCGCCTCGCTGTGCGAAGGAAGGACGGAGACAGAGGCCTGGGACAGGATCCGGAAGACGTCGAGCCTGAACCCGGTGAAGACGACGCGGCGCCCGAGGCCCAGCCACTCCGCCCGTCGCTCGAGCTTGCTCCGATACCCGTCGCTCTCCGTCGCGCTGGGCTTCACGCAGATGTCGCCGACGACCAGGAAGCGCACCGCGGGAGATCTCGCGGCCACCAGCGCGGCGGCCTCGAGGAAGTCCTCGATCCCCTTGAGCGGCGAGAGCCGCGACACCACCGCCACCAGCGGCGCGTCCGGCGGGAGGCCCAGCTCGGGCCGGATGTCCGAGCGCTCGCCATCCGCCGCGAGCCTGGCCAGGTCCACGCCGTTGTGGATGACGTGGATCTTCTCCCGCGCATACCCTTCGGCGACGAGCTGCCGGCGCACCACCTCGGCGTTCACCACGATTCCGTCCGAAAGCCGGCAGGCGATCCTCTGCGCCAGGGTCTGCAGGCGGGTGCGGGAATCCCCCAGGTCCCGCACCGACGCCAGCGCTACGGGTGTACCTGCGAGCCTGGCCGCGGCGATGCCGAAGACGTTCGGGTAGAAACCCTGGGCGTGGAAGAGCTGGATGCGATGCCGCCTGAGGTAGGCGGCGAGCTTGAGCTGCTCCTTCCAGGCTCGAAGTCCGTAGAGATGGTCGATGTGAAACTCGGTGAGCGGCCGCCCTTCAATCTCCTCCAGCAGAGACCCGAACTTGAGCAGGCAACCGAGGTGCAGATCGAACCGCGCCGGGTCGATCCCCTTGGCCAGGTTGACGAGCTGCCGTTCTGTCCCGCCGATGGCGAAGACGGTGGTCAGCTCCATCAGGCGGATCCGGTCGCTGTCCGGCGACTCGCTCATGCGGTTCCCGCTTCCGCGGCCAGGTTCCGGACGGCGAGCGCCAGTCCGCCCAGGTAATAGAAGTAGAAGTTGTAGGCCACCGGATGGAAGAAGGCGGCCACGGCGAAGCCTGCCAGGCTGAGCTGGATGCCCTCCGCGAGGTGGAAGAGATCAGGTGCGGCGCCGGTCGCCTGCAGGCGCCGCTGGACCCGGCCGACGCTGGCCATGCATCCGGCGAAGAGGAGCAGGAAGAGCAGCAATCCCGGCAGGCCGAGATCCGCCGCGTGCTCGAGATAGACATTGTGAACGTATCTCCAGGTGGTGCCGCGCGCCTCGTTGAGGGCCAGGACATTCATGCCCAATCCCGCTCCGAAGAGGGGATTCGCGAGGGCCCACTTGGCGGCGGCAATCATGTCGTGCAGGCGTGCCTGCGCGGAGCCGGTCGGGTCGCCCGAGACGTTCGCGATGGTGCCCAGATGGGTGAAGTACCCGGCCGGCAGAAAGGGGAGGCAGAAGAGCCCCACCCCGAGCGCGCCGAAGGCCCAGACACGCTCGGCTCGTCGACGGAGCTTCCACAGATAGCCCGCGAGCACCGTCGCCAGAGTGAGAAATCCTGTGCGGGAGAAAGTCGCCACCACCGCGACCACGTCGAGAGCGATGGCGCCGAGGAGAACGGCGCGCGCGAGGGGCCCGCGGTGGATCCAGAGGAGCGCCACGCTGAGCGGCAGGATGAGGTTAAGCATCAGCGCCAGGTCGTTGGGGTTCGCGGTGAGCGGCGCCTGGTAGCCGACGATGCGCTGGATCTCCCTCTGCGGCCCGGCGTCGATGAAGTCTCCGGAGATGAAGTTCCTCACCGCCGTGGCGGCGAGGGGCACGGCCAGCGCGGTGAGCGCCGCCGCGAGCTTCTGCAGCTTCGACCGGGTGTCGACCACCTCGCCCAAGAGCCAGAAGATGGCGACCGACTTGATGTAGTCGCCGAAGAGCAGCGCGATGCTGCCCCCGGGCCAGTAGGAGAGGGGCGCAGTGAACAGCGACCAGGCGACGAGAGCCAAGGCCAGCCACGCTTCGCGAGACCACACCAGGACGGGCTCGCCGTACCTCGTGCGATCCCAGAGGTGCGCGCCGATGGCCACTGTCGCGGCCACCAGCGCGAGATGCAGAGGCTGGAGCGCGGGAAAGGACGCCTGCGGCGCGAGCAGCAGGACCACGGTGAAGCACACCACGGCGGCAAAAGGGACCGGGCTCCGCCTTCTTTGCGGTCGCGCCGAGAAGAGCGGACCAGACGCCACTGGCAAGCGTCGCCACCAGTCCCGCGAGTCAAGGCTGAGCAGATGTCGATCAAGCTGCACGGCCACGCGTCCGGCCGAGGAGTTCGAAGATCTTGCGTTCCCCGTTCGCGCCCTGGAGCTGCGCGCTCTTGCCCGGTCCGGGCACTGCGCTCGGCCCGCGCGCGGGGGATGCGGCCTTCGCTTCCGCTGCGGCGCCCCCGGTCAGGATGGCCTTGACCGTTTCAGGGATGATGCGGAGATCCAGCAGGGCCGACCTGTGCTTGATGTAATAGAGGTCGTACCGCATCTTCTCGATCTCTTCGGCGAGGTTGTTCGCGTACCGGTAGCGGACCTGCGCCCAGCCGGTGAGGCCGGGCCGGACCAGGCAGCGCAGCGCATAGAACGGGATGCGCCTGGCGAAGAGCTTGAAGTTCGACAGCGGGTGCGGCCTCGGGCCGACCAGGTTCATCTCGCCCACCAGGATGTTCACCAGCTGCGGAAGCTCATCCACCCTGAACCGGCGCAGCCACGCGCCGACGCGGGTGATGCGCTCGCGGTTCTCTCCCACCCACTCCGAGGTCGGCCGGCTCGCCGGGCGCATGGTGCGGAACTTGAGCAGCTCGAACGGCTTGCCGCAGAGCCCGAGCCGCTTCTGGCGAAAGAGCACCGGCCCCTCGGACTCCAGCTTGATGGCCGCCGCGATGAGGGCGAACAGCGGCAAAAGCGCGCAGAGCCCCACCACGGCAAAGAGGACGCTGACTGCGCGCGCCATCACTTGCTGCAAGAGAGAGCTGCGGAAGCCCTCGCAGAAGAGGAGGCTCGCCGGCCGCAGGGAGTCGATGGCCATCTTGCCGGTGACGCGCTCGTAGGCGTGCGCCGCGTCCTCGACGATCAGCCCGCCGACCTGGAGCTGCAGAAGCTCCCGGGCGGCCCGACGGCCCTGCCGCTTGCCCACGATGATCCGGTGCGGCCGCAGCTCCTGCGCGATCTGGGCTAGCCGCTCGGGCGGTCCGAGGAAGGGCGCGCGGCCACCGGCCGCCGGCGGCTCGGCATCGTCGACCACGCCGACGACGGCGCAGCGGAGCTCGGGGCGATCCTCGAGCTCGCGCAGGACCTCGCGGGCGATGGGGCCCGTTCCGAGCAGCAGAACGCGCTCGACCCGGGGCTTGCGCCGGGAGCGTTCCAGGCGGATCGCCAGCAGCAAGGCCAACAATCCGGGCACGATGAGGGAATGCGAGTCCAAGAGTCAGGAGCCGGTGTGCGAAGACCTCTGCCGATCGGGAGCCGTGGGCTCTGCTCGAAGGGCGGAGCTCAGGTCCTGGTAGTACCGGTAGTAGCGGTTGGAACCCCAGAACGAGCCGTCATCGCCGTTGAACAGCAAGCCGAGAAGCTTGTCCGGCTCGATGACGCCCAGGGTCTCCTCTACCAGCTTGCGCGGCGTGCGATGCGCGGCGACCACCAGCAGGAAGCCGTCGACCCACCGGGAGAGGACGCGGCAGTCGCCGAAAGGGACGAAGGGCGGCGTATCGACGAGCACGAAGTCGTACTCGCGGCGCGCCTCCGCGATCAGCGCTCCGAACCGCGGCGACTCGAGCACTTCGGAAGGCGTCGCCGGAAGCGGCCCCGCGGGCAGGACAGAGAAGCGCCACTGCGCAAACGACCGGGCCACGTCCCTGACCGCGAGGGAATGGTCGCGGATGGCGCTGGTCAGCCCCAGCTCGGCGCTTCCCCTTCCGAGCCCGAGGTGCTGGGCGACGGCGCCGCGCCGCAGGTCGGCGTCGACCACCAGCACCGGAGCTGCCGGGGGCTCGGCCAGCGCCGCCGCAAGGTTGAGCGTCGTCGTCGTCTTGCCGTCTCCGGGCGCGGCGCTGGAGACGGCGATGACGCTGCTCTGGGCCGAGCCGCGGATCCGCTGCATGACATAGCGCAGCGTCCGGTACGGCTCTGCCTCCCACGACCCGGGGCGGAGCAGGCTCACCAGATGCTCGTCGGGAACGGGCGGGGAGTTCGAGCGAAACATGAAGAGGCGGCTCAGCGGTCGCGGACAGCGAGCATCCACACCAGCGGCTCGTTCTCGCGGGTGACTGCGTAAGTGCAGCCCGTGCTCGCCGTCAAAGCGACCGCCGTCAAGGCGACCGCGAGGCAGGCGCGCAGCCTGCGGCGGACCACGTCGCCCGGAGTCAGGATGCGGGGGAGGCTCGCCAGCACGGGGACGCAGCCGAGCGAGCGGAGATCGTCCAGCGTGTGGAAGGAGGCGTCCAGCTTTTCGGCGAGCAGCACCGCCGCCACTGCCAGCCCCAGGGAGAGGATCAATCCCGCGAGGACGAGCCGCAAGCGATCCGGCGCTGCCGGTCGCGTGGCGGCCACGGCGGAGTCGACGAGCCGGAACGGGTCGCTCGTCTGCTGGTCCTTCAGGCTCTCGGCGAGCTGGGCGTCCTCGAGGCGGGCGAGGAGCGAGTGGTAGAGGGCTTTCGTCGTCTCGTAGGGAAGCAACAGCTTCTGCAGCTCCTGCTCTCGCTGGGGCGCGCGGTAGACCATCTGCTCGTGCTCGGCCATGGCCTGCTTGAGCAGCGTCTCTTCGCGCTCGAGGGCGCGCAGCTCCGGCGGCGACTGCTCCTCCGCCTGGGGGCGGGCGCTTGGGTCCCCGGCCGCCCTTTTAGGATAGCGCGCGGCCTGCGCGGCGATCTCCGCCTTCAAGCGGATCGCGTCCGGATGCTGATCGGTGACCTGGGTGCGAAGCTCCCGCAATTCCTCCCCGAGCCGGGCGAGCCGGATGCTCTGGGCGTCGGGGAGAGTGGATGCGGACCCCTCCGCGCCGGCGAGCTTGAGCGCGAGCGCCTGCTGCCTCTCCCCAGCGCGCTTCTGGTTCTCGCGGTTCAAGGCGAGCCCGTTGCTCAGCCGCTCCATGGTGGCCAGGTTCACCTTCACCTGCTCGGGCAGCTCGCGAAGGTACCTGGTCTTGAACTCGGTCAGCTGCTGCTCCTTCTCGTCGAGCCGCCTCTTCACGTCCTCGATCTCGGCCTTGAGCAGTTGCACCGTCCCGATGGCCCGCCGTTCTCGCCGCCTCTGGCTCTGCTCCACGTAGTACGATGCCAGGGCGTTGGTGACCTGGGCCACCGTCTGGGGATCGCGGCCACGGTAGCTGAGCGTGAACGCGACCGTGGGGCGCCCCCAGGTATGCTCGACGTCCCTGACCTCCACCTGGATGTCGCGGCGCAGCCGATCGATGGCCTCCTCCAGGGACGCGCGGCGGCGGAAGTCTCGATAGAGATCGTAGCGGGTGATGAGCGACTGCAGCCTCGAGCGGCTCAGGTTTTCCTGGTTCAGGGTCTGGAGCCGGGTCTCGATCTCGCCGGCCACGTCTCGCTTGGCTACACCGCTGGGAGGCTCTTCGTGCTCGACGATCACCAGCGCCGTCGAGCGGAACAGATCGGGCAGCGTCTTTGCCGCTGTGACCGCCACCGACAGGGGCAGGGCCAGGGTCGCGAGGGCCAGCCACTTTCGCCGGCTCCAGACCGCGCGAAGATCCAGCCCGGGTTCCTTGGCCTGCTCGGCGAGCATCGCGATCCTCACGGTACGAAGATCAGGTCGCCGCCGCGGAGCACCAGGTTTTCCCTGCCGCCGTCGCTCAACAGCCGGCCCCGATCAATCCCGATCCGCTCCGTCCCGTTCCCCCGGGGCCGGAGGAGGAAGATCTCCGACCTCGACGCGAAGGGCGTCAGCCCGCCGGCGTTGGCGAGAATCTCGAGCACCGTGGTGGGGCCCTTCAACTCGTACCGCCCCGGGTGCGCCACCTCGCCGAAGACGGACACCTTGGAGCTGTGCACCTGCTGCACGATGACGGAGATCTCGGGGTTGGGCACGAAGGCGGCCAGCTTCTCCGCCAGCACCCGGCGCAGCTCCATCGGGGTGAGCCCTACCGCCTGGACGTCGTTGAGCAGGGGCAAGGAGATGAGGCCGTCGGGCCGCACCGGTATCGTGCGGCTCACGGCTTCGTTCTTCCAGACGGCGATCTCGATCACATCTTCGGGACCGATCCGGTACTCGGGCAGCTGCGCCGCTGCGTCGCGCTCGGGCTGGCGCGCGGTTTCCCGCTGCGAGGCGCAACCGGCGGCCAGGAGCAGCGCGGTCGCCATCGAAACGAAGGATTGCAGGGTCACTCGATTCCCTGAGAGCGCCCGCGCTCGGGAGCGCTGAGAGAAGCGCTGATGAACAAGACTTGACGATGGCCCGTCGCGCCGGGGAGCGAGTCGGAGCTCAGGCGGCTGACTTGCTGGGCGCTGTATCGATAGGTCGTCACCAGCGCAAGCCAACCGCTGACCCGATACGCAGCGCCCGCCTCGAGCTGAAAACTCTTCGCCTCCAGCCGAGCGCCTGTGCTGGCGAAAGCGGAGGGGGCGGTGCTCAGAGCGAGGCGGTCGGAGAGCTTGCAGGTAACGGCCACGGATACGCTCTGGGTGTTCACCGCTCCGACGAGCCCGGCCACGGCCATCTGGGTGGCGGAGTAGGTGAGCGAGGCACGGACCGCGCTCGCCTCGGCGCGCAAGGACGCGGACGCCTCCACTCCATCCGGCGTCCAGCCGGCGAACCGCAGCCCGCCCCGCAGCGCGACGCTGAGGGAGCGCGTCAGCTCGTGCGC
>Ga0209283_10001189_pt1 | contig 13963 bp, 16 predicted proteins | sample CZO8metaG_2_FD_188354 | JGI IMG/M metagenome (GOLD analysis project Ga0209283, IMG submission 188354) | Vadose zone soil microbial communities from the Eel River Critical Zone Observatory, Northern California, USA - CZOApr15con2H1.8 metaG... | ecosystem: Environmental > Terrestrial > Soil >...
AGTGAGGCTCCTAAGGGTGATACGCCCAATCTGGCTGGCAAAGAGTTCCGTAAACCAGAGGTTGCCATCGGGCCCGGCGGTGATCTCGTTGGGCCTGCTGTTGGGAGTGGGAACAGGGAAGGATCTGACGGAACCTCTCGTGGTCATCCGCCCGATCTTGTTCGCTTTGAACTCGGTGAACCAGAGATGGCCATCCGAACCCGACGTGATAGCAAGGGCGCAGCAGTTGCGATGGGGGAGCGGAAACTCGCGGATCTTGCCCGCTTTCGCCAGGACAGGCGGGACAAAGACCAGGCCACTCAAGGTGAGCAAGGCCAGCAGAAGCAGACAGAGCGAGGATGTAACAGATCGCATGTTCATGAGAGGACTCCTTTTGTATGTTCTTTCTGGGAAGAAGAAAGCTCCACCTCAGTGATGGAAGGCTTCCTCTGTTCAGCATAGCGGATGCGCCTGCGAAAACGGAATACCAAGGAGTTATCATGCTTTTATCAAGTTGTTTCATGGCCACCTGGGGAGGGGATTTCGCCCTGGCCGATGTGCGCAAGGTCTCCCTCTTCAAGACCTCACCCGATCATGGATGCTGCTGGCGAACCCGCTTGACTCCGCCACGTTCGAGCGTGGTGACTTCACGAAAGCGAGCGTAGAAGGCCGGATAGAAGTCCCCCCGCTCTCATCCACCTTCAAGCACACAGATAGGACACATCAGTAAAAACCACCTAAGCCCCCTGGGTGTGGTGTCCGCGCCGTTTGTGCTGGCGAGACTTACGAAGCTGCCAGTAGTGAGTCCATCCGGACTCACTCAGTATCTCCTGTACCCAGGTTGGTGGATCCAGGTCTGTGAGTGCCGCGCTTTCCAGTTCGGCGTGGGCCGAGGCTCCCATGTCACGTCCGAGCTGGCGTAAGATCTCCGCCTTGCTCTCAGAGGATGTCCGTACCAGCAGCTCCAGCACGTCGCCGCCGTCCGGTCTGCCATCATCCTGCCTGGAGCTGGATCCAAAATCTGCCCAGTGCCGTCGGTCGCGGGTTGATCCCAATGATGGGGTGCGCTCAGACCGCCCGACCTCCTTCGCATTAGCCATCCTGGTGCTGTCAAATTCGACCAGGTCATCGACCGTATGGCGCTCGTTGTACCAGGTCGCAACCTGCGCGGGGGTATACCTGAACCACAGGAACCGGTTGACATCGCTGTGCTTCTGCTGCTGCTGGGCATCGGACGCTCGGAAACGCTGAGCCGCTGGCGTGTTCGGCCTGTGACCATCGCCGCGGATCGGCGAGGCCTGCACCTGGTCGTTGGGGCTTGACGTGGAAGCTTCTCCTCCAGCTCGTGGTTGGGCAACATCCTGGGCCAGGGAAACCTGCTCCAGGTCCTAGATCTGATCTGGAGATAATGGCGCAACAATGCTGGCCGACGTCTGGTATACAAGCAACACACGCGCAGCGGGCAGTCCCCCGCGGGCCAGCTCGCGACCATCCACGTCGTGAAGCGAACACCAGGCACTCATCTTGGGTGTAAATACAAACTTTAAACTGGTGGAATCTGTATAATTATGCTGGTCAAAAGATATCCCCCATCTCATGCTCTTGTATAAGATGAGTTTTGAGACTGCCTTGTGAGCACAGGTAGGAAGCGCTCGCATGAGGCTTCAACCGCCTCGTGAAGCAGGCTTTTTTAGGTTGCTTGCTCACCAGGATAATTGTACAGATTCCACCAGTTTAAAATTTGTATTTACACTCTAATCCCACATTCCGCAGTTTGATTGACAGGATTTGCGAAAATGGGTAGGGTAGAATTCACCGAGAAGGAGGACTTACGATGGAGGGATCGGAAGAATACGTCAATGAACGGCTAGATCACCTGGGAATCGTAGCAGGGGTCTGCCAAGAGATCGGACTGGCGGCCTGGCTGGATGCCCAGGACCCGGACCGGCGGCAGCAGGTGAGTGTGGGAACGGCGACCGTGGCGATGGTACTGAATGGGTTAGGGTGGAGCCTCCGACAGTTGTATTTGATGCCGCAGTTTTTTGTCGGGCATCCCGGTAGAACATTTGTTGGGGCCAGGAATGACCGCCGAGATGCGAGAGTGTTGACTGTTTAGGGCGCACGCTGGATTGGTTGTATGAGCACGATCTGACGAAGCTGTTTGCGGGGATAGCGAGCCGGGCACGCCGCCTCTTTGGGGTCAAGGGCGAGCAGATTCACGTCGATACGACCTCGTTCGCGGTCAGTGGCGAGTACAGGAGAGAGGCTGCCGAGACTGAAGCCGCCGTCATCGCCATCACCTCTGGCTACTCGCGCGATCATCGGGAGGATCTCAAACAGTGGATGTTGGCGAGAGCCTCCACGCATGAGGGGGATATCCCGCTCTTCATGCAGCAGCTGGATGGCACGAACCTCGACAAAGCGAGCCTGCTGGCCGCAATCACTGCCATCCAGAGCCAGTTGCGGGAAACGGATGGGGAGGCGAGCGTATCCGTCGCGGATAACGGGGTCTACAGCGAGGCGAATATGCGGCAGTTGAACCAAGCCGGTGTGAAATGGGTGAGTCGCGTCTCGGAAACGCTGACTGAGGCCAAGGGGCTCTTGGAGGAAGGGAGCGAGAGAGGGCCTCAGTCGGAGGATGGCATGGCCCACTGGTTCAGCCGCGAGATGACCTTGCGAGAGGCGCCGCGAACGGTGGGTGGTCGTGTACACCCAGGCGTCCGTAGAGCGTGTCCGACAGACGATGCAACGCCAGGTGAGCAAAGCGCAAAACAAGTGGGAGCCTGCCGTGCTGGCATCTCTCCCACCGGCGCTTTGGATGTCGCGCAGACGCGCGCGCCGCTTTGGAGCGCGAACTGAAAGGCAAACCCACCTGGCTCGATGTCCACAGCGAGGTCATGGCTCATCCGCAGTATGCAGGCAAAGGCCGTCCGCGCAAAGATACTGGCCCGGCAAGCTACCAGTGGCAGCTCATGGCAACCGTGAGCGTCAACCACCTCCAGGTCGTGCAGGAAGTCTTTCGCAAAGCGTGCTGGATGGTTGGCACCAACGTCCTGGAACCTACGGCCCTCTCCGACCAGGCCCTCATCGGCACCTACAAAGACCAGGGCGGCGTGGAGCGCGGCTTTCGCTTTCTCAAAGATCCGCTCTTTCTGGCGTCCTCCGTCTTCGTCAAAAAACCGGAGCGCATCATGGCTCTCAGTTTCATCATGGTTCTCTGCGAGGCACGGTCTACCGCTTAGCCAAATTCCGGCTGCGCTCCCGTTTGGCCCAGACGCGAGCCGTCGATCCCCGATCAAGTGCAGAAGCCGACGGCGCGTCCCACATGCGCCTCTCGTCTTTCAGTGTTTCGAGGGCATTGAGTTGCTTCATGTCCAGACGGCTACCACTTCACTCCTCCGTGTTTTACGCCTGCAACCTGTCCATCGCCTCATTTTGCAGCTCTTAGGGCCGCCCTACGAGAAAATCTACCATCCTTCCAGCTGAAACTGCGGCATGTGGGGAAAACTCAATGAACGAGCTTCTTAGCGGGAATTTGGGTGCTAAAGATCTCGTCATCCCATCAAACCTCGCCACGCATGGTTTCCCAATCCCGGCAGTCACGCTGACGGATGGCCAAACGGCTCGTTGGTGGCATATACCGTTCTCCACCTCCTCATGCTGAAGGTCAAAAGAGGTGCGTACTTCGCGCGTGGCTTCCCCATTTGCACAGAGGATCATATCTCCTTTAAGATAAGATCAGGAAGATAAGATCAGGCCGAAAAAGAAATGAGAGCCTTGAGAGGAACTGACACATTCGGCAGTTGATGCAGCCGCCACATGTGTGAGAACCTGACTGCCTTCCTCTTCTGCCAGAAAACCGGGAAGGCGAAGCCAATTGACGAGAAAGCCGTGGGAAGCCACATCAAAACGTGGAGAAAGCAATGACTTCACGTCCGTTTGCGCATGAACACAGAAGAGGTGAAAGCATGCAAGAGATCGAACTGTCAGCCGGAATGATTGAGTACGAGGATACAGAAGGCCTCGCCCCTGTCGTCGTCCTGCTGCACGGGTTGGCTATGGACGGATCGGTGTGGCGTCACGTCGTGCGCGAGTTGCGCACCGATCACCGCTGTGTGGTACCGACGATGCCCCTGGGCAGCCATCGGCGGCCTATGCGAGCGGACGCTGATCTCTCGCCACACGGCATCGCCAAGCTTCAGGCCGAGTTTCTGGAAGCCTTGGACCTGCGCGACGTGACCCTGGTGGGAAACGACACGGGCCTTTTTCAGCTCACCGCTGGCTTGTATCCTGAGCGCATCGCGCGACTGGTGCTCACGCCCTGCGAAGCCTTTGAGAACTTCCCACCCGGTCTGCCTGGACGGACCGCAGAGGTTGGCATCAAGATGCCGGGTGGCACCTTCCTGCTGGCACAGGCCCTGCGCTTGCACGCCCTTCGCCGCCTACCGTTCACCTTTGGGTGGATGGCGAAGCGACCGATTCCCAACGAGATTGTCGACGCCTGGTTGCGTCCGGCGCAGACCCAGCGGGGGGTCCGCCGCGATCTCAGCAAGTACGTGCATGCCCTCGACAAGGGGGACATGCTCGCTGCGGCTGAGTGCCTCCGCCGCTTTGACCGTCCGGCGCTCGTGATCTGGGCACCGGAGGACCGCGTGATGCCCCCCGAGCACGGGCGGCGATTGGCCGAACTGCTCCCACACGGGCAATTGATCGAGATCGCAGACAGCTACACCCTCATCCCTGAAGACCAACCTGGCGAACTGGCTCGTGCCATCCGTCAGTTCGTCCGAGACACGCCATGAGCGGGGCCAGCGCCACTCCCTTCCTCATCTGCTCTGATGCTGCGTGAGGAGGTGGAGAATGGTACATGCCACCAACGAGCCGTTTGGCCATCCGTCAGCGTGACTGCCGGGATTGGGAAACCATGCGTGGCGAGGTTTGCCATCCCATGATGGGTTCTAGCGGCGAATCAACAGCTTCCCAAGTTGACTCGCCGCCAGGACGAGTGGAACGAACAGCAGAGCGCCAACCAGGACCACCGTCGTGAAGCTATTGTCATCAATCAGGTGGGCAGTGAAGAGGCGATGAAATCCGTAGAGCGAATAAGGCAGAACGACCAGCACCGCCGTGATCACACCGGGGGTATAGGTGCGCAAGTACAGGGATTGGCCGACATGCCCGAAGACATGGACGAGGAAGATCGCCAGGCCAGTCGTAAAGAGATCCATTTGGCGCGAGGACCTGGTTGCCAGGTACGAAGCGAGCAACGTGAGAGCAAGCAGGACTCCCACAGCCAGGATAAATTGCCTGGTGGTAATGGCGGCGACGTTCCTCAAGCATTTTGGGAAGCGTTCTCGATGCTCCCGCCGGAAGCGTTCCATCGTGACGATCTCTTCCAGGTCGTGCATGAGAAAGGCGAGGGGAAAGGCCCAGATCACCAGGTTCAGGCTCAATTGCTGGTCGAGGGCTGTCAGCAAGGCTGGCATGAGATCTCCTTCCTTCTCCTCGAAGTCTTCCTGTATTGCAGACTCTACTTTTGTTAAACGTCAACTACTTTAGGACCAATCTGCGAATGAGAAGTACCAACTTACCTCCTCTTCTGAGGACGGATTCTTTTGACGGATTCTTTCTGAAGAAAAATGGAACCCCATTCGCTTCTCGATCGGTCATGGACGCGGTTCTAGAAATCCTTTCATGAGGGCAATGAACTGGTCAGTATGGGTCCAGATGAGCACATGCCCTGCATTGGCAATGATCTCTAACCGAGCACCGGGAATTCCGTGGACCAACATGTGCGCGTGAGCGAACGGAACAGCAGGGTCATTGTTCCCGGCAATGATCAACGTGGGTTGCGGGATATGTGCAAGCCAGGGGCGGCTGTCGAACGTCGTGATGCCCTTGGCCGCCGCAATCATTTGCCGTGTTCCGCTACTGGCGAGCATCGCCTCGAGACGGTGGGCTTGCTTGGCGTCTAACGGTCCTAATGCTCCAGTACGGATCACGAAATGGATCAACCGACGCGGCCCAAGAAGCCGCATCAACCAAGGGCGGAGCCGATCCTCGATTTTCTCTCGCAAGGAAAGCGCATTGGAGGCATAGGTACAGGCGAGAATCAGCCGACGGACTCGGTGCGGGAACGTGTAGGCCAGGTATTGCGCTACCGCCCCTCCTTGTGAATAGCCCAGCACATCAACGGTCTCCAGCGCCAGCGTATCTAGCAAACGTATCACATCAGCAGCGAGCTAATGACCTTCAGTACCCATGAAAAAGGCTTCAGGAACTTCTCTTTGAAAGGTGAGATTCTGTAGAGGTGAATGTATCTCTCAGAGACCTCAGATGAAGGAGAAGACCGTGAAGCACCAACAGCATACCACCCCCGTTGAAGCCAAAACGACCCCGACCCAAGTCGTGCAATGGGCACAAGCCCTGACCCATCTGCACGCCCGCATTGCTGCTCGCTTTGCCCGACCAGAGCCCCGTCGCCGAGCGCTCAAGTATCTGCAAGGCATTCTCAGTTCCATCGAGCGCAAAAATGGCTGGCAATTGGCTGAACAGGCCGGAGAAGCTCGTCCCGATGGGATGCAACGCCTGTTGTCCAGCGCCATCTGGGACGTTGATGGGGTACGCGATGATCTGCGCTCCTACGCCTTTGAGCAGCTGGGCTACGATTCGGCCATCCTGGTCCTCGACGAAAGCGGTTTTCCCAAACGAGGCGACAAATCGGCGGGCGTCGGGTTGCAGTATGGCGGGACCACTGGACAGGTGGAGCATTGTCAGGTGGGGGTTTTTCTCTCGTATGTGACAGCCAAAGGCCATACCCTCATCGATCGCGAACTCTATCTGCCCGTGGACTGGATGCAGGATCGCGACCGGTGCCGAGCCGCGGGTATCCCAACGTTTCGTGGCTTTCAGACCAAGCCGGAACTGGCTGTCCAGATGATCGAGCGCATCCGGAAGGCGGCTGTGCCCATGTGCTGGGTGGTGGCCGATACCGTTTATGGGGGCAATCTGGACCTGCGGGCCTTGCTGGAAGCGTATCAGTATCCCTACGTGCTGGCTGTCGCTTGCAATGAACCTGTCGGGTTCCAGACGCCTGCTGGACGCCGACGAGAAGAGGCAGCGCTGGTCGAAGCACGCGTGCTTCATGATGAGGACTGGCAGCGCCTGTCGATGAGCGAAGGAAGCAAGGGCCCCAGGCTCTTCGACTGGGCTTGCGTTCCCATGTTGCACCGAAGGGCGCGATGATGGACGCCCCTGGCTTCTCATCCGCCGCAATCTGACGGATCCGCAAGAGAAGCGATACTACTTTGTCTTCGCCCCGCCTGGGACCACGCTCTCTGAGATGGTGAAGGCCATTGGAGCCAGGTGGAGGATTGAAGAGGATGCGCGAAAACGCCAAAGATCTCGGCCTGGATCACTACGAGGTGCGGAGCTTCATTGGGTGGTACCGGCACGTCACGCTTGTATGATTAGCCCACGCATTTCTCGTAGGGATTTGTGCCACAGCTCGTGGCTCCACTTCTCCTCCTACACCCTCTGGGCCTCCCACGCGACCTCCTGCGCTTCCCTTAACCGTTCCTGAAGTGCGCCATCTCCTTGCACGGCTCATCTGGCCCTCTCCCTCCAACGTGAAACGCGCGCTGAGCTGGTCCTGGTGGCGCCGGTGTCACCGCAGGAGTGCCAGCTACTACCACACCAAACGTCGTCTGGAGGCCGGCTCATCCTGGCTTGCTCTTCCATCACTCGCCTCGGCTTGCTTCCCCACGGTGCTTTTTCTCAGGCTTCCCAGAAGTCTGGGAGTTCTGGGAATGTTCGGGAAGTCTGGATATTCTGAGAAGGTTCCTGGACGGGTGCTTCGTGTTGTTTGATCAGGGTTTCAGCCAAATGCTGAGGAGGGTGCATGAAGAATGAGAGGCTTCTCTTGAGAGACGCTTGTTGTGAGTGCCCTCTCTCATTTTTGACGCGCCTTCTTTCAAAATGGCTGAAACCCTGTTGATGTCTTGTCTTTCTTCAAAAGCAGTCCTGATCATGGCTATTCTTCCTTTAGCAGACTGTTCTCGTCTGTTGGGTATTCATCCCAAAACCTTACACCACTGGCTCAAACAGGCCAACATTCCCTTGGCTGCCCATCCGACGGATGCACGCATCAACTGTTTGACGGAGGAACACGTCCAGCAGTTGGCCAGCCAGCATGGGCGTCCGCTCCAGCTTCCTGCCTCTTCTGCGCTCTCGGCAGGAGCCTGTGCGCCGGATTCGTCTGGGGAGCAAGCTCCAGTCTCCCCAGAAAACAAGGCCGATCCCTTTCTCCCTGCTTCTTCATTGTCCGCCTTCTTCCCGCAAGAGGCTGACTTGATCCAGAAACTTTCGTCCCTGGAAACCAAGGTGCTGACGCTTCAGGAACAGCTTGCTCAGCTCGCGCTCGCGCTGCTCCAGGAGCGGGATCGAAACGTTGAGCGTCGGATCACGGCTCTGGAAACCGTCATGCAAGAGTTTGGAGGCAGATTGGTCTGCCCACCACCGCTTCCCCATCCAGAGACCACCCTCCCAGGCAACGAGCCAGCGGTCGCGTCAAAGCCCGCTCGACCGCTTCATCCAGCAGAGCAACGAGCACGATCTCGCCTGCCTCCTCTGATTGAATACAGCGCGCAGGGAACCTACGTGACCATCAGTTCGCAGGAAGGAGAACTGCACCTGGTGCCCGCTTCGGCGCAGTGGTTTGACTGGCTGGCCACCCTCTCCTCGTTCCGCTTTGTGGGAAAGCTCGGGCGCTTTACCGCCTACCGCGAATCCAGCTAGGCGCGCCCCTCGCGCTCCTGGTCGGCCCATCGCTGCATTCACAAGCACCACTACAGGCTCTGGTTGGGGGTCACTGACCGCCTGACGATTGCCTCTGTGGAGGAGACGGCGGCCAAACTCCAGGCGTACGTGGACGCGCTCTAATTTCCTGCGCTGTTCCATGTGCTTGGCTTCCTGTGTTTTCAAACAAGTGCAACTGTAGTGCGCCCAGAACATCCCCTTGGCTTCCCCTGTGCTTGTCCCAGAGGTCTGGGCGACTCGTGATGCGCGACCGCTGCTTCCCCTGACGGTTCCTGAAGTGCGTCATCTGCTTGGATGCCTGATCTGGCCTCCTCCAAGCAGTGTGAAGCTGCTTGTTGCCTGGTCCTGGTGGCGACGCGGGCACCGTAGTTGTGCCAGCTATTTCCATACCAAACGCCGTCTGGAGGCAGGCTAATCCCGCATAGCTTGTGCGCAGCCGACTGCTCGGTTGCCCATGACGTTGTCTCCCCTTGCTCCCAGGGATATCCCTGGGAGTCTCCTGCCTGTTGTCCCAGGAATATCCCTGGGAATGTCGCTCGTGTCTCCTTCTTTGCTGGCTTTTCTCGAAAGGAGTTCTGATCATGACCACCATTGCTCTGACCGACTGTTGTCCGATGCTGGGCATCGATCCCAAGACCTTACGTCACTGGCGAAACCTCGCCCAGATGCCGCTGCATGTCCATCCCACTGACGCTCGCATCAACTGCTTAACCCGCGAGCAGGTGCAGCAGTTGGCGGTAGTGCATGCTCGTCCCGTTGTACTGCCCCAGGCTCTCGCACCCTCACCGCTTGTGCTGTTGTCCCCACTCTCAGCGGAGGATGCGCCAACGGACACCGCTCTGGCTCTCGTTCAGAGACCTCACTGTCAATCAGAAACGGACCTGCTCAAAAACCTTGCCCAGCTGGAAACGCACGTGACCACCATGCAGCAACACCTTGCTCAGCTCGCTCTGGAACTGCTCCAGCAGCGGACAGAGCGCTATGAGCAGCGGAGGCCCCCGCTTGAGGCGCTCATCCTACCAACAGAGAGACCAGAAGCACGGCCACAAGCACTCCAGACGATGGGGCCTCAGACGCAGCAGGAGCAAGTCACTGGCAAAGAACGACGCCTCCATCCTGCAGAGCTACGAGCACGTTCCCATGTGCTTCCACTGATCGAATATGGGGCTGCTGGCACCTATGTGGTCATCTGTCCGCAAGATGGGGAACTCTTGCTCACACCAGATTCCCCTGCATGGTTTGACTGGAAGGCTCCGCTCTCTTCTTTCCGTTTTGTGGGCAAGCAGGGGCGTGTTACCGCCTATCGCAAAGGCCGCATGTCACGCCGCTGGTCGGCTTATCGCACCATTCACCAGCACGATTACCAGCACGATCTTGGCATCGACTTCCCATCTGACGATCGACGGTCTTGAGCAGATGGCTGCCAAACTTCAATCCTACATGGCTTCGCTCTCATTCGCTGAGCCAGACCATGTGCCTCCCTTCCTGTGCCTCCCAACAAGTGCGACTGTAGTGAAGTGGAGAGAACGAGCCAAGTGCGGTGATGGCCCGATTAAGCTGGCAACTGGCCTTGCGCAATGATGCGCAAGTCGCACAGGCGTTGTATGCGGGAGAAGAAATTGAAGAGCTGCACGAATTGAGTGAGGCAAGACTGCTCGACGAGTTTTTTGTCTTTCTGAAGGAAATCGGCATGATGGCGGTGTTGGAAGAGCAGCAACTGCCGGGAGTGCAGCGCGTGCTGGTTCCCACGGTGCAATTTCTGTTGCTGTATCTGCTCAAAGTCCTCTTTGGAGGTCAGTCGATGAATGAGTTGCCGCGGGTGCTCTTTAGTCATGTGGCATTAATGGAACTGATCGGCTTCAATGCACGGCAGGTGGAGGAGGGATTGACCAAACGCGGAGATGCACAACGCCAAAGCAAGAAGAAACAAGGACCCTTGACGCCGCAATGTCTGGCCGACAATATCAGCAAACTGACGCAAGAGCAGATGGAACGGCTCTTCAATGCGATGGCGCGCTGTGTGGTGGCATGGGGGTTGTTAGATGGGGAACGACTCGCGGCATTGGATGGCAGCAAATTACCCACGCCAGAGACGTATGAGGGCTGTGGCAAGCTCAAACAGACACGCAGTGTGAAGGTGAAAGGGCAAAAGGAGCGAGCCACCGAGGAATATTACGTGTCTGGGTGGAAAGTGTTGGTGCTCATTGACGTCCACACCCGTTTGCCTTTAGCCATGAAAGTGGTCAAGATCCAGGAGTATGAAGGACGGTGGCTGGTGCCCTTATTGGAGCAAGCCCAACACAATCTGGGAATGCGTGGACACATCAGCACCATCGTCATTGATCGCGGCTACCTGGATGGGGAAGATTTGTGGCAAGTGCATCAACAAGGGGTGCGGTTTGTGGTGGTAGGCAAGTCGAACATGAGTGTGACACAAGATGCCCAGGCTCTGGCCAAACGAGAACGGGGGTGTAGCCGTGAGCGGGTGGTGCGACATGGACACGGCAAAACGGCGACGGAAGAACGTTTGCGCACGGAACTGGTGGGCATTGAGGGACTGACGACCTATGATAGCTATGGAGACCCGGAACACACCCAGCAGGCGCATCGGCGTGATTACGAAGGGCAACTCATCAATGCGGTGGTCGTGCGCCGCTGGGAGAATTGGACACCTACGACTGGCGGCACGGTGTATTTGACCAATGGGCCGGTCAAGGACCCCTTTGTGGTCTTTGATACCTATGACTGGCGTTCGGTGATTGAGAATGGCATTTTCAAAGAAGGCAAGCATCCCTGGCATCTGGGCCACTTCTCCAAGAAAACGGAGGCGGCGGTGGTGGTGCATTGCCATTTGATGTTGCTGGTGATGGCGCTGTGTACCGCTTTCCGCTTGTGGCAAGCCAAGCAGGCGACCGCTCCCACCGCTCCCATGCACGAGACGGCTCCTGGCTTGAGTACTGCATTGTTGGGTGGGGAAGGAACCGCTCGCTGGCGACTGCGTCTCAAGGAGGAAAATCGCGACAAAGTCATCATCTTTCTGGGGGAGGTGTATGGCATTTTCCATCTGGCTGAACTGGCCGTGTTGACGGGAATGCGCCTCAAACGTCTCCCGCCTCACCTTGGCTCTTCTCAGCGCATCCTTCAACGCTTTGGCATCAGCCCCTGAAGCTTATATCAAAACATCAGCTGACAACTATGCTACACAGATGTCTCATTTTTGCAAAATATGTTTATGGGGCAGCCTGAGAAGGTTCTTTAACAGATGAAAAATATCTCATCAGTGAGTACTTAACCTAACAGAGGAGAAACACACGAACGGTTGCAGGACTCTGAGCAGTGTGCTTGACAAGGGCATGGCTCTCGTACAGACGAACCTTACAGCCGAGCCGCAGCATCAAGTAATCGCGAACAGACTCTCGTACGACCTCCGGCGGTCCATCCCATCGGTCCGCTCGCTGCCGCCTCCAATGATCGGTTTCCAGGTATCTGAAGTACGGGAGCAGCGCATTAGCATAGGTGCGAACTGCTCCATCGGTGAGGTCTTGCTGAAGGTCAGACACAAAGGTCGTCAAGGCAAGATGTGGCATGCCATCTCCACCAACCACAATGCAGGCATAAGGACTCGATACCCCTTCTGGACGAGGAACAAGGCGAAACGGTTTGCTCTCTTCGGTCATGATCTTCCTCCCATACTCTATAACAGAGTATGGGATATCACCAGTAACCGTGGGGAGACCTTTTGGCTAGGGGCAGATATCAGCAGTGATTACTATTTATTAGGGGTCTTGCATCACAGGTAACACGGGCACAGAAACGAGACTGTACTGTTTACTTCACATCGTAGACTCCCAGAAGCATCCTAAGGCTCTCTGATCCTCGATGGAGCCATCTCAAAAAGTCTACGAACTGGGTAAACAGTACACCCTTCACAGATCAGGCCTCCACGTTATAGAACTCCCGGCGGCCAGATTCGACCAGTGGCATCATGTGGGCAAACCACTCGCCAAACTCCGGCAAGGAGAAGACCTCGGCTAGACGACGCTCCCACTCGGCTAGACTGTCCATCGTTGTCTCCGTGACGACGGTGTAGAAAGAGCCACTGGCATCCGTGAGGATGCGATCCCCATACTTCGAGGGCCAATGTGCTCGGGCCTCTTTGAACAGTGCCACCAGTTCGCCTCCCTTGCCATATTTGGCTTGGAAGACATCACGTACGAGTATCATGCGTTCACTTCCTTTCGTCTGCAATACAGACGTTTTCAACCGTCTGCCCTTCTTCATCACACACTCAGCGTCTGTGCGCCGTTGACGATGGCTTCCACGATGGTCGCGGCTCCGACGATCTGGGCACCCTCGATCAGGTGCTCCTGCGTGATGCCTCGCGGCTTGGTACACGATCCACAGGCCCAGAGACGACCGCCACTCGAGAGGAACTTCTGCACTAACTCACCGAGCGGAGCAAATCCGTTGGCATGGAGTCCCTCCGTGTAGCCCTGCGTGGGCAGCCACACCCCTTCGGTCGTCAGCACCACCGTCGCCTCCTGCCCGGCAGTGAGCGCAGTATTGCCTATCACGAAGGCCAGCGATGCCCGTTCCACCTCGTCTTTGCCATGAGCGTTATACACCAAGATATGTGCCATACCGTCCTCCTTTTCTTTGCGAAGAAGACACGTTCACGTCATGTCCTCCCTCAGTCCTTGCGGCGGATCAGATAGCGATCCCCCTGCTGGTCAATAAGTGTGTGGCCTGTCAGCCGACACCACGCCGGCAGATCAATGACCACCGTCGGGTCAGTCGCGCGCACCTCGAGCGTTTGGCCGGGTGCTAGCTCGCGCATCAGTGTAGCGATTTCGTCTAGCGGACCCTCGCCACAGCCTTTGTCCCCTGCATCATAGAAGGCATCGGCACCCAGCAGTGCAGTGGGCTTGATGGGTACTGCACATGCGAGAGCTGCCAGTGCTGCATGCCACTCCTCCTCGTTTGCTGCCTTGCGCGCGCGGAAGTTGATGCCTTGTGTCCCGAATTCTGCGGCGCTACTCGATTGAGGCGCGCCACTGAAGACGTCCGCTTGCCAGGTGATCTCGAAGTCAACGAATCCCGCCGCCACGACCGTGGCCTTCAGTTCTGCTTCCAGCAGAGCACCAGCAATTCAGCCCGTCCACAGATC
>Ga0209283_10001193_pt1 | contig 13938 bp, 14 predicted proteins | sample CZO8metaG_2_FD_188354 | JGI IMG/M metagenome (GOLD analysis project Ga0209283, IMG submission 188354) | Vadose zone soil microbial communities from the Eel River Critical Zone Observatory, Northern California, USA - CZOApr15con2H1.8 metaG... | ecosystem: Environmental > Terrestrial > Soil >...
GCAGACATCCGATTCTCGTGCCCCCGTGCTGATGATCGACGCCAGCTCGGCGAGCACCGCATCTCCCTGCAGGTGGCCGTACGAGTCGTTGACTCCTTTGAAGTGGTCGAGGTCGACCATCAAGAAGGCAATGGGTTTGTGTCCGCGGCGCGCGCGCTGCATCTCCTTCAGGAACTGCTGTGCCAGGGCGCGGCGGTTGGGCAGCTTCGTGAGCTCGTCCGTGAGTGCGTTCTCCTCCTGCGCCTGGAAGAGCTGCGCGTGGCGGATGGCGATCGCCGCCTGCGACGCGACCCCGATCAGGAGGTCGCTCTGATCCTCGGTCAGCTCACGCCACGCGTTCAGGTAGAGCTCCAGCGCCCCCATCAGCTGGCTCGAGCGCTGCACGGGCACCACCAGGACGTGTTGGGGGTGGCCACCGGCCTCGAGCCCCGGTGCCATGTCTTCAGCCAGCCGGACGACGACCGGGCGCATGGCCGCCAGCGCCGACCGCAAAGGCTCCTCGGTGAGGGGGCGGACGCTTCCGCGCGGGCGATGGGTGAGGCCGTACGCGGCCTGGCGGCGCATCTCGGCCTTGCCCGGCACGACCAGGTACATCGAGCCTGCAACTGCGCCCATGATGCGTCCCGCGTGCCCTATCGCGACGTCGAGGACCTCCTCGAGACCCAACGACGAGTTGACGGCGGACGCCATCGCGAGCAAGAGCGCCGCGCGGTCTCGGGCGCCGCTTTCGTCCTCCAGGGCCCCCTGCAGCCGGCGCGTCATGCCGCGCATGCGCATCAGGGCGATCGTGAGCAGCACCAACGCGATGATGAACAGCACCGAGGTGACCAGCAGGACGGACGCGATATCCAAATACACCCTCCCTGGGAGTGGAATTCGTCATAGGTTAACGCCGGGGGAGGCGAGGTTGGTCCCGGGTTGCCGGCCTGGAGGCCAGCTATACTCGGTTCCGACCTGGAGCCGATCTCTTTCGACGACCTGCCCCTCGGCGGCGAGTGGACGACCCGGCGGCGAACCATCTCGGAAGCTGAGATCGCGCTGTTTGGCGCACTGGCGGGCGACTTCTCCCCCCTCACGATCGATGTCTCCCACGCGGGCGCCCGCTTCGCCCCGCCGGCGCTCCTGGTGGCCGTGGCGATCGGGCTCGGAACGATGGACATGCCCGTCCCATCCGTAGCCGAATGGGAGTGGCTCAACTGGAAGTTCCCGCGGCCGGTCAAGGCCGGCGAAACGATCTATGCGCGCTGGACGCTCACTCAGAAGCGGCCACCGGTGGGCGGCGCGCCCACAGCCATCGTGGTCTGGCGGGTGGATGTGCACACCAGCGACGGGGCGCTGTGTGCCGAGGGAGAGGTGGGGGCCAGCGTGCGGCGCAAGACGCAAGCCGCGCGGCCTCGTAACGCCGAAGCCACGCCGGCCGGGCCGGCGCCAACACAGACCTCACCATCGCGCCGGCGCCGCGGTCGCCGCCCGGCTGCCTCCACCGCGGCGGCCGCTTCCCCGCCACCACCCGTCGAAGCTCCGGCCATGGCCGTGGCCACTGCGCCCTCAGGGTCCGTCGAAAAGGCCGGCGCCGCCAGGCGACGGCGCAGGCGCCGCCCGCGGGCAAGCTCTGCGCCAGGTCGCGACGGTCAGCCGGCCGCGCCGGCTCCACCGGCCGAAGCCGCGCCCCCGCAGCCGGCGCCCGTGGCCGCGAGCGCTTCGGGATCCCATCCCTCGGCCGGCCGGCTGAGCCGGGTCATCAACCGTCTCCGCCGCCCCTAACCCCCTCCCACCTTCAGGTGGGAGGGAAGCTACGCGGGTGGTTCCAGGGCCTCGATGTATTCGATCACGCGACGGGTGAGCTGCGACGGGGTCGAGGCCCCGCTGGTGACGCCCACCTTCTTGGCCCCCTTCAGCCAGGCGACGTCGAGGTCCTCCAGCCGGTCGACCAGGTAGGCCGGCTTCTGCCCGAGCTTCTTCACGACCTCGACGAGGCGCAGCGAGTTCGACGACCGCGAGCTCCCGACGACGATCACCACGTCGACGTCCTTAGCCGCCTCCACCGCCGCCTCCTGACGCTCCTGGGTGGCGCGGCAGATCTCGTTGTGAACCTCAGCCCGCGGGTAGCGTGACCTGACGCGATCGATCAGGTCCTCCGTGTCCCATACCGAGAGGGTGGTCTGGCATGTGACCGCGATCCGATCCCCGTTCAGGTCGAGAGCGTCGATGTCTGCGGCGTCCTGGACGAGGTGCACCTTCCCCGGCGCCTCGCCAACGACTCCTTCGGGTTCGGGGTGTCCTTTGCGTCCGATGTAGACGACCTCATACCCTTTGCCGGCGAGGTCGGCGACGAGCTCGTGGGTGCGCACCACGTCAGAGCACGTGGCGTCGATCGCATTGAGACCGAGCTCGGCGGCGCGCTGTTTGACCTGGGGCGACACGCCATGGGCGGTGAAGATGACCGTGCCGCCCTGGATCTCCTCCAGCCCGGCGAGCCGGTCGGGCGGATCGACGAGCGCGATTCCCTGCGCTTGTAGGTCGTCGGTCGCGTGGGTGTTGTGGACGAGCATGCCCAGCATGTGCACCGGTCCGGCGGTTTCCTCGCGGACACGCTTGGCGATCCGGAACGCATCCACCACGCCGTGGCAGTACCCGCGCGGGGTGATCTTGACGACCTCCATCGACTCGAGTCTACGCGGGGGTGATTCCTAGTCGATACCCGCGAACAGGTCGCCCTCCGGTAGCTCGGAACCTGGCTTGCCGCGAGCCAGCTGGAAGTACTCCGTGCCGAAAGCCAGCCGGTAGATCTCCTCGGCGATGCTCGCGAACCACGAGTTGGGGTCGTTCTGGCTCACGTGGGCTCCGAACGCAGCTCGTTTGCGATCGACATACTCGCCGACGTCAACTTTCGTCGTGATCAGCTCATCCGGAGTGCCCTGGATTCGCGAGCCGATGTTGTCGCGGCGCGCCTCTTCCGGCAGCGACTCGGCGAATGCTTTCATCGCGGAGCGCGGGATCACCGTGTAGTAGAGCTTGCGCGGGCGCCAGCCTTCCTTCTCCAGGAGGTCGAGTGCAGCGTTGGTGACTTCGTGGGCCTTGATGTGGTCGGGGTGGCCGTAGGTCCCGTCTTCGGCATATGTGACCACGACCTCAGGCCTCTCCTCGCGCAGGATCGCCTCCAGCCGCCCGGCCGCCTCATCGAGTGGGGCCTGGTGAAACGACTCAGGGTTCTCGTTGTCCGCGGTCCCAACCATGCCGGAATCCCGATAGCCAAGGAACACCGAGCGGTTGACGCCAAGAATTCGGGCGGCCTCCTCCAGCTCCCTGGTGCGCACCTCGCCGAGGTGGGGACGGGTGGCCTTCTCGTCCATGTTGTGGATCTCGCCGACCTCGCCGCGGGTCGCCGTCACCAGCAGCACCCGATGCCCGTCCGCGCGGGCCTTCATCATCACGCCGCCGGTCGATATCGCCTCGTCATCGGGGTGGGCGTGCACAAGGAGCAGCGTGCTCATGATCCGACCAACACGTCGGCGAGCTGCTTGATTCCACCGCGGCCCGGGCCGGGGATGGTGCGGTCCGCCGCCGCCTGGACTTCGGGCGGCGAGCCTTCGATCGCCACCCCAAGGCCTGCCCACGCGATCATCGAGGCGTCGTTGCGGCCGTCGCCGACCGCCACCGTCTCCGCCCGGAGAACGCCCAGCCGCTCGCAAACGAACTGCAGAGCCGACGCCTTGTCGCTTTCGACGCTGGTGAACTCGAGGTAGGTCGGCATCGACGTGGCGGCGATGAGCCGGCCTGCCCAGCGCCGCCGGACCTCCGGCAGCAGCTTTTCCAGCCCCGCGCTCGAGGCGACGATGACCAGCTTTGGCGTCGTCGCGCCCATCGCTTCGTCGAGGTCGCCCACCACATGGATCTCCATACCCGCGTGCTCGGAGTATTCATGCGCCTCCGGCCGATCGCGCTCGATCAGCAGCAGGTCGTCGCGATAAGCCTGGACGTGAAGGTCGCGCTCACGCGCGAAGCGGATGACCTCCATCGCCAGGTCGTGCGCGATGCCATGGTCGAGGATGGTTTCGCCGTCCGGCATGCGAACCTGCGCGCCCTGGTAGCAGATGATCGGCCCGTCCAACCCCAACTGCCGCACCCACGGCAGCGCCCCCGGGAAAGGGCGCCCGGTGCATGCGATGACCTCGACCCCGGCTGCCTTGATCCGCGCCAAAGCTTCGCCGTCTCGCGGGTCGAGGTTGAGGCGCGGATCGATGATCGTGCCGTCCAGATCGAGGGCTAGCAAGCGGAATCGGGTCCGAAGCGCTATCGCTTGACCTCGGGGTTGACCAGGTTCGGCGGGCGACCGCCCCGCACCCCGGTGGCCATGTTGCGCGCCGCCATCGCCGACATCTCCGAGCGGGTTCGAGTTGTCGCGCTCGCGATGTGTGGGGCGAGCACGACGTTCGGCATCACCACGAGGCCTGGGTGCACCGCCGGTTCGCGCTCATACACGTCGAGACCCGCGCCCGCGATCTTCTTGGCGTTCAGGGCCTCCACCAGCGCCGCCTCGTCTACCACCGGCCCCCGGGAGGTGTTGATGAGGATCGCCGTCTTCTTCATCTGGCCGTACTGCGGCGTGCTCAGCAGGTGGTGCGTCTCCTGGGTCAGAGGCACATGCACCGACACGAAGTCGGATTCCGCGAGCAGCCTGCCCAGGTCGACTCGCGAGGCGCCCAGCTGCTGTTCGGCATCGGGCGGCAGTGGATTCGGGTCGTAGTAGAGCACGCGCATGTTGAAGCCCTTAGCGCGGTGCGCGACCCCGCGGCCGATGCGGCCGACGCCGATGAGGCCCAAAGTAGCGCCGAACACATCGGCACCGAGCATCATGTCGATCGCCCAACCCCGGAACTGGCCGGACCGGGTGAACGCGTCCGCTTCGACCACTCTCCGCGCCGTCGCCATCAGCAGCGTGAACGCGAAATCGGCGGTGGCGTCGTCGAGCACTCCGGGGGTGTTGGTCACCATGACTTTGTGCGCGGTAGCGGCGGCGACGTCGATGTTGTCGAAACCAACCGCGACGTTGCTCACGATCTTGAGCCCAGGAGTGGACAGCACGGTATCGCCAATCGGATCCATGAGCTGGCTGACAATTCCGACGCAGCCCTCCGCAGCCTGGCGGATGCTGGCCTCGTCAAGCGGGCGGTCAGGCGGATAGGGAATCACCTCACCGGCCTCGGTCAGGATGGCCGGGCCAGGGTCGAGGATGTAGTGCATGAGAAGGATCCGTGGCTTGCCCCGCGTGCTCATGGATTCAACCCCAACTCCTTTGCGATTGGCTTCAGGGCATCGCGGACGTTCTCCACGTGCTCGTCGAAGGGTATACCGAGGGCCTCGGCTCCGGCTATCAGCTCTTCGCGATGCACGCCGCGCGCGAAAGCCTTGTCCTTCATCTTCTTGCGCACCGTGCTTGGCTCCACCGCGCTCAGCGACTTGTCCGGCTTGACGAGCGCGCAGGCGATGATGAAGCCGCACATCTCGTCCACGGCGTTGAGCGTCTTGCGGATGTTCGAGTCGCGCGGGACATTCAGGTAGTCGGCATGGGAGGCGATGTCATCGAGGATGTCCTCCGGCCAACCCTTCTCGCGCAGCATCGCGATCCCGCGCATCGGGTGCAGCTCCGGGGTCGGCCCGGACTCGTAGTCCCAGTCGTGGATCACACCCAGCACCGCCCAGCGTTCTTCGTCCTCTCCGAAACGCCGCGCGTATGCGCGCATCGCAGCCTCGACGCTGCGCATGTGCCGGCGCAGCTGCTCCGACTGCGTCATGGAGGTCACCAGCTCCCAGGCCTCGTCACGGGTCGGAGTGGTCAGGGCTTGCTCCACCGAAAGAGCTTGTACCGGCGGGCGAGACGCAGCAGCCAAAGCGCCGAGATGAGCACGCCGATATACAGCAAAGCCTCGAGGACCTGCAGGGTGCCCACGACGGCGCCTGGGAGACTAGACCGAAAACCGGTAATGACGCCGTAGTTGAGGCCGGCCAATCCTCCCGTCGCCGTCAGTGCTCCGACGGCCCTGAAGTAGATCGCCGGCGCGCGCTGCAGGCGCTGCGTTTCTCCTTTGGTGAACCCGCGGCCCAGCGGCGGCGGGTAATTACGGCCGGTCAGCAAGAGACCGCCGCCATAGACGGCGAGCAGCAGTCCAAGAACAATCAAGAACACGTAACTCACAGGATCTCCTTCAGGGCCCCCAGCAATCGGTTGTGCTGCTCGCGCGTGCCGATGGTGATGCGGAACCAGCCGGCGATCGGCTCCCGATCGTAATGCCGGATCAGCACACGGCGCTCGCGAAGGGCGTCGGCGACGGCTGCCGCCGAGACGCCCAGGGATGGCTTTACGAACACAAAGTTGGCCGCCGATGCCGAGTGCTCGAAACCCTCTTCACGCAGCTGATCTTCGAGCCAGGCGCGCTCGGCGACCACGTAGTCGACGATCTTGCGGTGGTGCGCCTCATCTTTGATCGCGGCGACCGCGGCGACGATCGCCAGTCGGTCCATGTTGTAGGAATCCTTGACCGCATCCAGCGCCGCGATCAGCTGAGGGCTGCCCAGGGCAAAGCCGATGCGCATGCCCGCCAGCGCGTACGACTTCGACATGGTCCGGAGGATAAGGAGGTTGGGGTGCCTGCCAATCAGCTCGAGCTGAGACTCTGCGGCAAAGTCGACGTAAGCCTCGTCGAGGACCACCACGCCGCGGGATCGACCCAGGACATGCTCGACCGACCTCCGTCCGTGGTGTGTCCCCGTCGGCGAGTTCGGGTTGACGAGGAACTTGAGGGGTGCCGGGTCCTCGACGAAATCGGTGGTCCAGGTCCACCCTTCGGCGGTGGGATGGACCGACGGCGTCGCCTCGTGCACTCGACACAGGGGCTCCAGCAGCGGATATGTGGGGGTCGAGTACGCCACCCGGTCGCCAGCGCCGGCGAACGCGCGAAAGCACATCTCGATCAGCTCGTCGCCGCCGTTCCCGAGTGCAACCTGGTTGGTGTCTAGCCCGAAGTGCTCAGCGATCGCCGACCTCGCGGGCGCCGCGGTGGGGCTCGGATACAGGCGCAGAGACTCGCCGGCCGCGGCCCTGATCGCTTCGATGACCTTCGGAGAAGGCGGCAGCGGCGACTCGTTGGTGTTGAGCTTGACCCAGTCCTCGCCGTCGGGCGGCTGCTCGCCGGGCACGTATGGCTGGTAGCCCTCGAGGGCCTTTTTCAGGAAGCTTTGCGACATTCGAGCAGGAAGGTCTCAAACGCGAGGCGCGGGCTGACGTTCTGCTCCAGGTAGCCGAGCGTGTCGTAGGAAAGCTCGAGGAGGCGAGCCCATCGGCCCTGTTCCGGGCCGCGACTGGACAGCATGCGGCGGCGCAGCTCGATCTGCCAGCTGGCGATCGCGAACAACGCGGGGTCTTCGACCTCACCTTCGCTGCGACGCCATGCCATCTGGCTGCCATCGAGCTCCGCCGCGACCCGAAGCGGTACGTCGGCCGGCGCGCCGAAGACTTCCTCGAGGCGCCGCGTCCACTCCTCGTGAAGGTCGATCACCGCCTCGTCGCCGGCCACGCGCAAAGCCCAGCCCGGGCGGCCCCGAGCGAGCTCTGCCAGCAGGCGGGCGCGCCCAGGTTCGACATCGAGGTTCAGGAGCAACCGCTCGATCTCGGGCGCCGGGACGGGGTGGAAGAAGATGCGCTGGCATCGCGAAACCACGGTGGGCAGCACGACGAATGGGTTGAGGCTGGGGCTGGTGAGGATGATCACGCGACGCGGATGCGGCTCCTCGAGTGTCTTCAAGAGCACACCCTGGTCCTGGTCGCGCAGCCGGCCGACGTTGGTGACCAGGGCCACGCGGCGCGTGCCCACGGCAGGCTTGAGGTTGAGAAACGCCTGGAGCGACAGCTCGTGGAACTCAGGCGGCTTGTCGGGCAACAGCCTGATCTCGTTGATCGAAAGCGCTTTGATCCGGTCGTCCTCCCAGTAATCGGGGTGCCGGTGCAGGCCCGCTTCAGGCAGCAGCGCCGCCGCGAGGGCGCGCGCGGTGGTCGCCTTGCCGAGGCCGGCCTCGCCGACGAAGAGATATGCATGCGCCAGTCGCTCGGAGTCGATCTGCGATCGGAGCTGATCCAGGGCTCGCGCGTGCCCGGCGATGCCGGCAAAAGGATCGGCCACTATGGATGACTTTAGAGCTTGGCGGGCTCGCTGCCCGTGAGGGCGGCTCTCGTTTCGCGCTCGCGCGCGAGCCTCTGCGCGCGGCCCTGCAGCCACACCTCGCGGATGCGCTGCAGCGCGGTCAGGTTGGTCAGGATCGCCAGCAGGATCACGACGCCAGTGAGCACGGCCCCGCCGAAGATCAGTCCCACCACGGTCACCACGACCCGCTCCGGCCGCGCGAACAGACCGCTCTCGCATGTGAACCCGAGGCTCTGGGCCCGAGCCCGCACGTAGCTGACCAGGAAGGAGCCGCCGAGCGCCGCGGCGGTCGCCAGGATCAGCCAGCGCTGGAGCGGTCCGCCTGCGCTCACGAAATACGCGATCAGCCCGAGGTACATCGCGCCTTCCGAGTAGCGGTCCAACGTGGAGTCCAGGAACGCGCCGTAGGCGTAGCTGCGCCCTGTCGAGCGTGCGAGGGCGCCGTCGAGAATGTCAAAGGTGCCCGCGAAAGCCAGCACGACCCCGCCCCACCGAAGCTGGCCGAACGCTGTGAGCACCGCGGCGGCGAAGGTGAGCGCGGTGCCGACCACGGTGATCTGGTTCGGGGTCACAGGCAGCCGCTGGATCGCGGACATGAGCGCCTCTGCGTGGCGACGGACCCACGCCTCAAACCGCGTCGTGAACATTGATCACCTCTCGCGATCCGACGACCCCTCGCTGGGCGCGCAGCTGGCGCGCTTCCTTGTAGACAGCCACGACCTGAGAGGCAACCTCCTCCCAGGCATAGCGGCGAGCCTTCTCCAGACCGTAGGCGCCCATCCGGAGCCGCAGCTCTTGATCGCGCGCCAGGACGACGAGCGCCGCGCCGAGCTCCGCCCACCCTTTCGGGCTCACGGTCAGGCTGTCGCGACCAGGCTCCAGCACAGACATGTAGCCATCGATCTCGGTGGCGACGACCGGCAAGGCGGTCGCCATCGCCTCGAGCAGAACGATCCCAAAACTCTCAGCGCCAGTCGCCGGCGCGCAGAAGATGTCGGCGCTGCAGTAATAGCGAGGCAAAACGGAATCGGGGACGTAACCGGCCAGCACCACATCGGGCAGGCGGTGCCTGGAGATGTATGACTCGACGCTGCTCCGAAGCGGACCGTCGCCCACGACGATGAGCCGGCTGTTCGGAACCCGTGGCTTCATGAACTCGTAGCCGCGCAGGAGGTCTCCGAGCCCCTTGCGCTTCTCCAGCCGGCCGACGAAGAGGATGTTGATGCGGTCGTCTCGCAGGTGGCGGATCGGCGTCTGCCCAGGATGGAATGTGCTGATGTCGATGCCATTGGGAATGACCTGCAGAGGGAAGTCGGGAAAGTAGCGGTGCACGAAAGCCTTCGCCGGCTCGCTCACCGCAATCCCGCGATGCAATTGCGCCAGGTACGGCTCCAGTAGCGGGCGACCGTAGTAGTAACCGATGTTGGATTTGGCGAATGCGTGGAACGTGCCGACGTTCGCCGCCTGCGACATTCGAAGCAGAGTCATCGGGAGCGCCGGCATGAGCGGTTCGTGAAAATGAAGGACGTCGAAGTGTTCACGCTCGACGATCGCGGCCACGCGGTCGGCGAGGTGAAAGCTGAGCGTGATCCGCGCGACCGACTCGTTGACCGGGAGGGCGATCGGGGTTCCGATCCGGTAGAACTCGGCAGTGTCGAAGTCCACATCGGCGCGACTGGAGGGAGCGAAGATCCGCACCTCGTGGTCAAGTCTCCGGAGCTGGCGGGCGAGATGGCGCACGTGATCGGTCACGCCGCCCGGCGACGCAAAGTCGTACGGCGAGACTAGCCCGATCTTCACGGAGCCCCCTCCCAGATTCGGTGCGGGACGTGCCATTGCTCCGGGTGCCGGCGGATGAATCCCTCAATGTGCCGCAGCAGCTCCTGTGTCACCCGCACCTCATCGGCCCTCGGGTCTTCGGTGGGCTGGGCTATCACCGGAGGCGCCGTCTCGGCCCTGTAGGTGTCGTCGGGCAGCCGGTAGACGCAGGCCGGCAAGAGTGGCGTTCCCATGCGCAGCGCGATCGCCGCGGGACCCATCGGAATCGGCGCCGGCCGCCCGAAGAACGGCATCAGGTGGCCCGTCCCGGTGATGTCGCGATCGATCGCGGTGATGACCATCTCCTGTTCCTGCAGGGCCTGGGTCACCTTGCGCAGGCCGCCGAGATGCAGAGGCAACACGCTGATACCCAGGCGCGCCCTCGTATCGCGATACCACTCGAAGAGGGCCCTCGGCTCCAGCTCTTCGGCAAACAGGCTGACGGGCGAGACCGTCGCCGACCAGATCGCGGACGCGACCTCGTACGAGCCCATGTGGCACGAGACGACCAGCACGCCCTTGCCCATCGCGCGGGCATGCGCAAGGTTCTCCAGGCCATCCACGTGCATCAGCGGGCGCATGGCTTCGACATTCATACGAGGCAGCATCATCAGGTCGGCGTAAGCCTTGGCATGGTTGCGAAAGTTCACCCACGACAGCTTCCGCAGCTCGACCGGCGTGAGCTCTGGGCAAACGATGGCGAGGTTGTAATCCAGCCGCGGCCGCGCGAGCGGTGAGAACATCCAGGCGAATCGGGCGGCCAACACGGCCAGTGCGTACGCCCACGATCGGGGCAAACGCTCCACCACCGACTGCATCGCCTTGAAAGCGCGCCAGCGCCATTCACTCACTCCTCAATTCCGATCAGGGGCCCGAACATGGGCCGAAACGCATACCACTGGTCGGGTCGCTCTCTGATGAATTCCTCGAAGCGATCGATCACACGCTGCATGAGGCGCTCTTTGGTTTCGCCCTCGTGCACGGCAAGGGGAGGATCGAGGTGGATATGGTGGCGACCCGGCGCCGTGGCGTACTGGGTGGCGGGCATCAGTGCGGCTCCCGTTTTGAGCGCAAGTGCGGCAGGGCCGCCGGGCACGATCGCGCGCCGGCCGAAAAAGCGTATCTCCGTGCCAGGTCCCTGCTCGAGGTCGCAAAGAAGGGCCACGATGTGGTTGGCGCGAAGCGCGTCGGTAAGCGCACGTACCGCCGCACGACCCAGCATGATCACACTCAGGCCGAACCCCTGCCGGGTCTGGACCACCGCGCCGTTCAACGATCCGGGGAAGCGTTCTGCGACGGCGGAAATCTTGTACCCGAGCGCAGCCGCGTACGAGCCCGCCACGTCCCACGACCCCATGTGCGGCACCGCCATGATCACGCCCCGACCGCGTGCCAACGCGGCATCGAGGTGCTCGCGCCCGTCGACGTTAGTGCGCTCGATGAGCTCTTTCGGTGTGAGGCTGCCCATCAACACGAAGTCGACGAGCATCCGTCCGTAGTTCTGGAATGCGCGCCTGGCCACGCGCGCGACCTGCGGGTCCGAGCGCTCGCGGCCCAGGACGGCGGCGTAGTTGTCCAGCGCCGCCCGGCGCTGGCTCGTGCTGAGCCAGTACCAGGCCGTCCCGCCCGGGGCTGCCGCGGCATGACGGAAACCCGCCGGGACCACCCGCAGGATCCGTGCACCCGCGTGGTAGCTAGCGGCGAGCAGCGGCGGTCGCGGGCTTCGTTCGCCCGATGCGGCGGGCTCGGCCGTTGGGTGCGGCCTTGGCCTTACCAGCATCAATGAACTCCTCCACCAGGCCTTTCGCCTCGGAGTCGCTGTACTGCACCGGGGGCGATTTCATGAAGTACGAGCTCGGGCCTTCGAGCGCGCCTCCGATGCCACGGTCGAGAGCAAGCTTGATGCAGCGAACGGCATCGATGACGATGCCTGCGGAGTTCGGAGAGTCGTGCACCTCGAGCTTCAGCTCGACGTTGAGGGGCACGTCTCCGAAGGTGCGGCCTTCGAGGCGGATGTACGCCCACTTGCGGTCGTTCAACCAGGGCACGTAGTCGGACGGGCCGATGTGGACGTTGTCCGCGCCGATGTCGTAGTCGAGCTGGGAGGTCACTGAGCGAGTCTTCGAGAGCTTCTTGGACATCAGCCGATCGCGCTCCAGCATGTTCAGGAAGTCGGTGTTGCCACCGAAGTTGAGCTGGTAGGTGCGCTCGAGCTTGACGCCGCGATCGCGGAAGAGGCGTGTGAGGACGCGATGGATGATGGTCGCGCCGACCTGCGACTTGATGTCATCACCGATGATCGGCAGCTTCTTCTCTTCGAAGCGCTTCTGCCAGTAAGGCTCGCGGGCGATGAAGACGGGGATGCAGTTGACGAAGCCGACACCCGCCTGGAGCGCCTGCTCGACGTACCACTTCGTGGCCTCTTCGGAACCGACCGGCAAATAGCTGACCAGCACGTCGGCTTTGGTCTTCTTGAGGATGCCGACCACGTCTGAGGTCTCGCCAGGAGCTTTGACGATGATGTCTGCGAGGTATTTGCCGATGCCGTCGTGTGTCATGCCGCGCTGGACCTTGACGCCGCTGCGAGGAACGTCAGTGAACTTCACGGTGTTGTTGGCACCGGCGAAGATCGCCTCCGAGAGGTCGAGCCCGACCTTCTTCTTGTCCACGTCGAACGCGGCGACGAACTCGATGTCGCTGACGTGATAGCCACCGAGGTTCACATGCATCAGCCCGGGAACGAAGCTCTTGGCCGAGGCGTCGCGGTAGTAGTGGACGCCCTGCACGAACGACGACGCGCAGTTGCCGACACCCACTATCGCGACACGGACCTTGCCGTTGTGCTGACCGTTCCTATGGCCGTTCGATTGGCCGTTCTTCATGTCCCAACCTCCTCGCTAACTTTCATCCGATCTTCGATTCCAAGCAGTTGATCCAGGTGCGCGCGCTCGCGCGCGATGTTCTCGACGTCCAGTGAGCAGTACACCTGCCGGCCGTCTCGCCGCGTCCGAACCACACCGCCGACCCGCAACATGCGCAGGTGCCAGGAGATGCGCGGTTGGCTCATGCGGAGGTGCTCCGCGAGGTCGTTGACGCTCACCTCGCCGACCTTCCCGAGCCGCTCCAATATCCGCAGGCGGGTGGGGTTGGCAAAGGCCAGAAAGTGGTCGGGAAGCTCGCGGTTCGGGTTCGGTAGAAACATAAAGGTTGCTTTATGGGAGTCTAATACATAAAGGACCCGTTATGTGTACACCGGTGGGTTAACGCGTTTCGGCGCCTTCCCGACAACTCACAATTCGTATCCAAACGTGTTCGTTTTGAGAGTGTTGCGTCTCGGCTGGTTCGCGCCGGCGCTGGTGGTTGGCTGGCTTGCGATCGGTATGTCCGGCGTGCATGCCTTCACCTTGATCGCGCCGACCGTGACCGTCACACCGCCCTCCGGCCTTGCCAGCGCCGCGTTCACAGCTGGCGCGAGCCTTCAGTGCTCGCCGACCCAGAAACCTCCTTCGTTCACCTTCACCTTTTATTGGGACGTGACGCAAAACAAGCCGTTCTGGGCGGCCACCGTGCCTTGCATGGTCAACGGCCTGTACGACACCGGCTCAAGCGTCAAATTTGTGCCTCCGGCGGGCCAGAATGCCGTTGGGTCGCACCTTGTGAAAGTGACCGTACTGAACACAGCAACCGGTGGGTTGGCCGGTGCCGGACAGGGCACCTACCAAATCAACGCGCCGCCACCGCCGCCACCGTCACCATCGCCAAGTCCTTCGCCCTTGCCGACGCCATCGACCGCGCCACTCCCCACACCGCCGGCTGCGCCGCCGCCTCCGCCGCCTCAGCCGCCTCCACCGCCTCCGACCCCAAGCGCAGCGCCTCCAGCAACGCCAAGTCCGGCAGCTTGCCTCGTCTCCACAACACTTGC